>JAABUX010001375.1_pt1 | contig 37079 bp, 29 predicted proteins | sample 5561851 | NCBI WGS metagenome assembly JAABUX01 (sample SAMN10711883, study PRJNA513361) | rock metagenome | isolation source: Antarctica rocks | place: Antarctica: Victoria Land, Richard Nunatak red sandstone | collected 2016-01-03 | reverse complement strand
CGAACAAGGCGAAGTATTTGTTCCGGAGGATCAGTATGGTATCGTTGGTTTGCATCTCCCTATCGTGGTGTTAAACGCCATGAAAAACAAGAGCAATGCCGGTAACTTATTTTGGCGCGGATCCTTAGCAGTCACGTAAATGTTTAATGGACCATGTTTCTTGGAAGAGTCGAACTTTCTATGCTTACTTTTGGTGTTTGGAGTGTTTTATTAATCTTGAAATTAGAATACCTTGATAAAGCGTCAAACAGTCAGTCGGTCGAGGAAAACCGGGTCTGACCCGAATGCCATTAAGATAAGGGGCAAGTCGTTACCGAGGAAGGATTTGCGGCAATTCATAACGCGATTTTCCGATGATATTAGATTTATCTAAATGTGATAGTTCGCAAGTGAGCCTGAAAAACTCGGGCTGCCGGAAATCGAGGCCAAAAATCGACCCCTCCGAGTTTCGAATTCCCTCGTGCTGCAAGTCATTGCCTCGCAACAAGTTGCTTCTTATCTCAATGGCATTCGGGTCTGACCCCTTCGCTTCCTGCGAATACCGGAGTGCCGTGATGCGAAGTCTCACCGAAGGTTGGCCCCCCTGAGATTGCCGCCCAGGTCAATCCCCAATGGCGTGAGCATGAGCAAGCGTATTGGACCGTCCGGGACGCCTTGCTCGACGAGTATGGTGGTCGGTGGATTGCTTTCGCCGATGGGTCAGTGATCGCCTCCGGGACCAGCCCGGTCGAGGTCTTGCGAGCCGGCCAGTCGTCCGGCAGGCATCCCTTCATCATCCGCGTCGGGGCGGAGGCCGAACCGTGCGCGATGCGACGAATCTCATTCTCCTACGACGTGGCTTACCCGGGCGAACCCCTGCCGTTGCTGAGCTTGGAGTTCCGAACGGTCAGCGACACCACCGGCGTGGTCCTCGGGCGCTGGGGTTCGACCCAGCTTCGGGGGTTCCGGGTTTGATCAGCGGCGTCGGCGGCAGTTCCGCGGCCACTCTGGCGTTCCTCGCCTGGGTCTGGTTGGACGGACGCGAATGCTCATGCCGTCTCCAGGCGGATTTCGCGGGCCGCGAGCGGATCTTGGGTCATGATGTTTTGAATCAGGTGGAGATTCTGTTCCGAGGGCCGTCCGGGACGGTTGTCATCAACCCGTGAGTCGAAATCCACAGCATTCGTCCGAACTTGCGAACTCATGGGGATGCCCCCAATCGCCGGAACGATCCGAATCTCGCCCGAGTCTGGTGTTGGTGTGGTTTCCCCGCTATTCTCGACCTTGGGGTTCGGTAAAGCTGATGTCGGTGGTTACATCGATGGAGCCGGACGCGATGGGTCGAGTTGTGACCGAAGCCAAATTCGAGAACCTCAAGGATCTTTGGGCCGTCGAGCAGGGATTTCGATCGCCGGAGCAGGCTCGCGCCATCACCATTCCCAACGCCTTGGTCGACACCGGGGCGACGCTGTTGTCCTTGCCAACCAGCCTGATTCGACAACTCGGGTTGACTCAATTCTCCTCCAGGCGGGTCACGAGCAGCACCGGGCCGACCGAGGCCGCCCTCTACGATGCGGTTCGGCTGACGATCCGGGGACGAAGTTGCACGATGGATGTGCTGGAAGTGCCCGACGGCGTGCCCGCGATGATCGGCCAGATCCCGCTGGAGTATTTGGATCTCGTCGTTGATCCACAAAGCCAATCCCTGATCGGCAACCCGGCGCACGGCGGCGAACATATTCTTGAGATGTACTGAACCCTAGATTCGACCGATTGCAGCTACCAAGCGACCGGTCCGGTCAGGGTCGATCCCGAAAACTCGAAATCAACGCGCGGAACTTCGCGCCGGATCGTGTACGATTTCCGGTCGATAGCGGTTTCAGGCCCGGATCGTTTCGAACCTCCGGGAGTCGTCTCGTGGCGTCGGTGCATCCGTCCTCGCATCCGTTGATCCTGAGCAACCCCGCGGCAAACCGTGTTCAGGGGACGGAAGAGATCGTCAAGAAGGTCCAGCTCGAAAAGGCCAAAGCCTGATCGAACTCGCCCCTGGTCGAGCGGAATCGAAAACGACGCCCCACCTTCCCGCCTTTCCACAGGTCGGGCGTCGTTTTCATTTTGGTCCGCTCAAACTAAAGAGGAAAATAGAAACGGCCTTGGCTTCCCACAAGTCGACCTTGATCTTCGGATGACGCGGTGGTATGGTGCCCCGCCATGTTGGGTCGGTCGTATTCACCGCACGAGATTCGTCATGCGACCGACATTGATCCTCCCCCATTTAGCTTAACAGGTGACATCCATGGACGGAGTTGCTTCGGCGAATCACGCGCAGATCCACGAGGCGATCCTCGAATACGAGGAGACCTACGAGCGAACCCTCGGCGGCTGGCACGAGGGGGACATCATCTCGTTCGCCAGCGTCGAGTTGGAGGTCGGCCGCCTCTGGCATTCGCTCGTCTTGCTGCTCCAGCCCCGGCTCGTCCTGGAGACGGGGACGTTCAAGGGTTACTCGACCGCCTGCATCGCTTCGGCGCTGGCCTCGATGGGCGGGGATCGTCGCGTGATCACGATCGACCCGGCGCCGCAGCCCGGGCAGGTCTGGGAGGGGACCGACCTGGAGCCATTCGTCACGCTTCGGCGGCAGTTCTCGCAGGACGCCTTCGCCGACCTGTATCTGGCCAAGTCCCGGTTCGACATGCTCGTCCTGGACTCGGACCACCATTACGACACGATCATGCGGGAACTGATGCTCTACGAGCCGCTCCTCAAGGAGGGCGGGGCGATTCTCTTGCACGACTCCTTATTCTTCGACGGCGTCGGCGCCGCGGCCCGCCAAGTCCTGGCCAACCCGAGGTTCCAAGGGGTGACCCTCGACACGCCGAGGCAGGCCATGCCCGGCCAGCGATGCCCTGGCGTGACGATCATCCGAAAGATCCGGGACGGCGAGCCGGCCCTGGTCATGGACCGGCGATATCTCGGGTGGGAAGTGGGCGACCCCTTCTCGACGCCCTACCTTCGGGGCTGACCCCGCGACACGCGAAAAGGGATGCGAAATCCACAAAAGCCAAGGGGCCTGGCTCAAACGGCGTCAAGCTCATGCCATGAAACCTGGAAGCTCGACTTTCCGCCAAGGGGAGGGCACGGCGAGCCAACGATCTGATGGTGGTCGTCCACGACACCATCGGCCCGTTGAGTTCTCGACGATGCGCCTCCCCAATCTCATTTCAATGGTCCTCGAACACTCTGGCCCCGCCTTTCGAAGCGGACACCCTGCTCGTCCGAGATCGACGCTCCGTGGCTTCGCCCCTCCAGGCTTTGGCCGGGGTCATAAGCTGGGCGGGCATCGCTCCGACGATGAGGTGGCGCGAGCCGCCTGGGTCAGCCTGATTGCCCCGGCCCGTTCGCAAATCATGCGCCTTTTTCCACGACCGAACCGAGCGACCATCCGGCGAGGATAGTCTACCAATTCATCAAAAGATGCTCGATCGAGGTGAATTCCAAGGCATTTCGGCGCGCCTCGGCTCGGGAACGAAGCGAAAGTGGCGCGGCCGGTCGATCTATCGTGAAACGTACTGTCTGTTGGTCTTATACTCGGTGATCGCCTTGCCCAGTCAGACTGTCTTCACCAATTCCGAAGTACCTTGATTCAGCCACAAGCCCATTCCAGCGGACCAAAGCCAAGTTCGCCGATTGCCTGGCGCCGGGACTTCTTCAACACGAATCGATGAGGGATTATCGCGAACCCGAGGCGGACCCTAGGTTCGCAATAATCCTCTGATTGGACGCGGATTGACTCACGAACGCGGTCCAACACGCCCACTGATACTCATCCCAGGAATTTCATGCATGGCAGATTGCAAAACATTAATCGGATTGGGTTTCCTTTGCAATCTGCGATTTGCGATCCGCAATTCTTCCCTGGGATTGGTATGAGATCCAGGTCTCCGGGACGATCAGGCCGCGTTCGAGACCCATTCGTCGGCGGCTTCGGCCTGATCTTCGGCTCGATTGATCCCGAGGTAACCTCTCCAGAAATCGGTGCTCGTCAGTCGCCCGGAGGCGCCTCGCCATTCGTCGCCGACCCGTTGATGATCGTGGTAGAGGCGCCAGGCGATCCGGACCGCTCGCTTGAAGATCCGGAGAAAGGCTTCGCGTGAGCGTCGATAAACGCGATGACTGTCGGTGTGCCAGTCCTCCGCCGCGACGACGTCGATCTCGGCCAGGTACCACCAGCGGGCGTAATCGTCGGGGATCACATGGCCGGGTTGGGCGTGGGCCGGCGGAGTCGGGCGGGTGAACTGGGCGAACAGGCTGCGGATCAGGTGACGGCGGCGCTGCTTGGCCGTGACGGGGGGGGCGGCGGGGTGGACCGTGGGGAGGCACTTCGAGCGCGGCACCGACTCGGTAGTCATGGCCTTCTTCATCGCGACCACCTTGCGGTGGATCTCCTGGGGGTCCGACTCCAGGTAGCCCGGCCCCTTGATGTAGTCGTCGGCGGCCTCGCAGAGGATCTCGGCCTCCGAATAGTTCAGCGAGAGCAACTGCATGATGACCCGGCGGAGGAAGGTCTTGACGACGTGTTTGCGGGGCAGAGGATGATGCAAGGATGCGATGACCAGCATGTTGCGGAGGTCATAGTACGCCTGCCAGCTCCCCCGCTTGAGATAGAACGGTTCGTGCCAGATCCCCAGGCCGGGGACGGTCGTGGTCGTGACCCCGGCGCGGTGGAGCCGGTAGCCGAACTCGACGTCGTCCCCCCGGATGAACACCGGGAGCGGCAAGCCGACCTTGTCGACCAGCCGGAGCGGGAAGGCGAAGAACCACCAGGCGTTGTAGTGGATGTAGGAGACTTCGAGGAACCTCGAAAGCGACTCCTGGGGGACGGCGTGGAGACGATGGATCGGGGTCGTGACGCCGAGCGAGGGGGGGTCGAGCAGGGCGCCCGACTCGTAGACCTCCATCGGGCGGAGCATGTCGAGCATCTGGCCGCCGACGCCCATGTCTTCGCGGGCAAGGGCCTGGAAGGCCGCGACTCGGAAGACGCTCTCGGGCTCGGTGATGGCGTCGTCGTCCATCAGGAGCATGTGCGAGGCGCCCTCGATCGAGCGGGCCTCGAGGATCGACCGGGTGAACCCGCCCGTCCCGCCGAAGTTCCCTTGCTCGATGACCCGGAGCTTGTCGCATGAAGCGGCCTCGATCCGCTCGAAGTCGGCGTGGTCGCGGACCCGATTGGTCCCCTGGTCGACGACCACGATCCGTTCGAGCAGGCCGGAGACGCCCGGGTCGTCGATGAGCCCTCGGACGTTGGCCAAGAGGAACTTCTCGCGGTTGAACGTGCAGTAGCCCGCGACCAGGCTCACCGGCTCGACGTCCACGTCCACGGCGACCCACTCGGCCTTGTGGAGTCGAACCCGGCTCGACTTCGCCACCAGGTCGAAGTGGAGGGCGCCCGCCTCTCGGTAGTGGAGGCTGGGCTCGGGGACGTCGAGGACGAGCTTGACGTCGTCGCCGTCGAATTCGACGACGTCGAGGATGCTCAGGCCCGCCGCGAGCGACCGCCGGAGGAGCAGGATCGACCCTTGGCCGGAAAGTTCGAGCCGGAGCTGGAGCTTTTCGAGCCGGGTGTAGCGCCGCCAGTAACACTCGAAGAGGCTGTTGAAGTAGGTGTCCGTGATCAATTTGTGACCCGGATCGACCGTCATCGAGAACCGGCTCGGCTTTTCCGGCTCGGAGGTTCGCCCGTCGAGGGGGCGATCGAGCCGATAATAAAGGTTGAGGAACCGATGTTCGATCGGGAAGACGCAGCGCTGGATGACTTGTTGTGACATGGTTCTTCCCGCCTTCAGGCGGCCTTTCCTTGAGTGTGGCTCAGGAAGGGCGCGACTTGCCCTTCGAAGGTCTTCAGGGCCGCGCCGATGGCTTGGTGCATGTCGAGATACTTGTAAGTTCCCAGCCGCCCGCCCAGGATGAAGTTCGGCTCCCGGTCGGCCATGGCCTTGTAGGCGTCGAACGTTTTCTTGTCGCGCCCGGTGTTGATCGGATAATAAGGCTCGTCGAGCTTGGTCGCGAACCGCGAATGCTCGCGGTAGATGAGGGTCTTGCCCGACTGGTACTTCCGTTCCGGGTGGAGATGCTTGAACTCGTGGACTCGGGTGTAAGGAACCCCCTCGTCGGCGTAGTTGACGACCGAAGTCCCTTGATAATCGTCCACCGCGACGACTTCCTTCTCGAAGTCGAGCGTCCGCCAGCCGAGTTCGCCGGCCTTGTAGTCGAAATAGCGGTCGAGCGGCCCGGTGTAGACGACGAGCTGGTGCGGCTGGATCGAGTCGCGGACGTCGAAGAAGTCGGTCGCCAGGCGGACGTCGATCAGCGGCGAGTCGAGCATCTTCTTGAAGATCGCCGTATACCCGTCGACCGGGAGCCCCTCGTAGCGGTCGGAGAAGTAACCGTCTTCGAAGGTGAATCGGACGGGGAGCCTCGTGATGATGCTCGCCGGAAGCTCCTTCGGGTCGGTTTGCCACTGCTTCTTGGTATAGCCCCGGATGAAGGCCTCGTAGAGCGGTCGGCCGATCAGCGAGATCGCCTTCTCTTCGAGGTTCGCGGGGGCGAGCAACCCCTCGGCATCGACCTGCGACTCGATCAACCGGCGGGCCTCGGTGGGCGACATATACCGCCCGAAGAAGCTGCAGATCGTGCTCAGGCCGATCGGCATCGGGTAGGCTTTCCCCTCATGCACGGTGATCACCCGATGGCGATAGTTGGTGAACTCGGTGAACTCGTGCAGGTAGTCCCAGACCTCTCGGCTGTTGCAGTGGAAGAGGTGGGAGCCGTATTTGTGGTATTCGATCCCCGTTTCCGGGTCGGTTTCCGAGTAGGAGTTGCCGCCGAAATGAGGGCGACGCTCGATCACGCAGACCTTTCGCCCCAGGACATTGGCCGCTCGCTCGGCGATCGTCAGGCCGTAGAAGCCGGCCCCCGCGACGATCAGATCGTAATCACCCAGCTCCATGGAACGACCTCCTGTTAGGAACCTCGGATGCCTTGACTTGAGCCGGTGGCTCGGGGTCGAGCATCGCCTCCTGATTCATCCGTGAACCATTCGGCTGACTGGGTAGACCTCCGCGTTCGTCGCGGCCGGTCTCGCGAAGGTGGACGAAATTAGGGAACGAGTCGCGGGCGATCGCGGCCATCGACGTCAAGTCGAACGACAACCGCGTGTGTCGTCGAGGGGCCGACGGAAGGGATCGTCGGATCGCGGAGAAATTCGTTTTTGGTTCATCCGCGCCTGCTGACTGATCCGGATGACTATCCGCTAGTCTCGGGGCCGAGCGGCGGTACCATAGCAACTCGCCGGATTCGGATCAAGGCGGACTTTGGCATGGAGTCATCGCCATCGAAGGTTTTCGTGCCGAAAATCTGGACATCCTCGGGATTTCGCCGGATCATTGGTGTACCATACCGACTTCCGATCGAGAGAAATGATCGGTGATGCCCTCCGACCGACCTTCCGGGAGCCCTTTCGTGGCGTCCGTCCACCCGTCATCCCACCCTTTGATCTTGAGCAACCTCGCCGCGATCCGCGACCTGAAGACCGCTCCCGCCGAGTTCCGCCGCCTGGTCCGGGTCACGGCGATGCTCCTGGCCTACGAGGCGATGGCCGACGCTTCCACCGTCGAGATTGAGGTTGACACCCCCCTGGCCAGGGCGAGATGCCGGGTCCTGGCCGGACCTCTGGCGATCGTCCCGGTGCTTCGGGCCGGCCTGGGGATGGCCGACGGCGTGCTCGACGTCGTCCCCGAGGCGCAGGTCTGGCACATCGGCTTGAGGCGCGACGAGCGGACGTTGCAGCCCGAGCAGTATTACACCCGGTTGCCCGAGCACGCCCGGGTCGAGCAAGCTTTGCTCTTGGACCCGATGCTCGCCACCGGCGGTTCGGCGGTCCACTCGTGCGAACTCGTCAAGAAGTGCGGCGTCGCCCGGATTAAGTTCCTGGCGATCCTCGCGGCCCCCGAGGGGATCGCCCGCTTGTCAGCCGCGATGCCCGACGTCCCGATCCACGTCGGTGCGATCGACGAGCGGCTCAATGACGTCGGCTTCATCCATCCGGGTCTCGGCGATGCGGGCGACCGCCAGTTCAACACCGGGACGAGTTGATCGACCTCGGATGATCCAACAATCACAGTGAGGGACCAGCTTCGCCATGCGAGCCGTCGACATCGTCCGCAAGAAGCGCGATGGGGGGGAACTTTCCGCCGCCGAGATCGACTTCATGGTGCTCGGGATTGGCCGAGAAGTCGCCGATTACCAATGGTCCGCGCTGTTGATGGCGACCCTTTGGCGGGGGATGAACGCCGCCGAAACCCCCGCCCTGACCCAAGCGATGATCCGCTCGGGTTCGGTCGTCAACCTGGCGAGCGTCCCCGGCCGGAAGGTCGACAAGCACAGCACGGGGGGGGTCGGCGACAAGACCTCGATGATCCTGGCACCGATCGTCGCGGCGACGGGAATCCCGGTCCCGATGGTTTCGGGCCGAGGGCTGGGCCACACGGGGGGGACCTTGGACAAGCTCGAAGCCATCCCCGGCTTTCGGGTCGACCTGAACCTCGAAGAATACGTCGAGGTCCTCGGCGAGTGCGGGTTGGTGATGATCGGCCAGACCGAGGAGATCGCCCCGGCCGACAAGTACTTGTACGCGATGCGCGACGCCACCGCGACCGTCGAGTCGATCCCGCTCATCTCGGCGTCGATCATGTCGAAGAAGCTCGCCGAGGGGATCGACGGCCTGGTCCTCGACGTCAAGTTCGGCAACGGCGCCTTCATGGAGCGGGTCGAAGACGCCCGGAACCTGGCCGAAACCATGTGCGCGATCGGTCGAGGGCTTGGGAAGCAAGTCCGGGCGCTTCTGACCCGGATGGACCAGCCGCTCGGGCGCAACGTCGGCAACGCGGTCGAGATCGCCGAGTGCGTCGAATGCCTCCGAGGGGGAGGCCCCTCCGACCTCATGGAGCTTTCGGTCGAGCTTGCCGCCGAGATGGTCCTGATGGGGGGCGCCGCCCGGACGATCGACCAGGCCCGCGACCATTGCCGGTTGGTGGTCGACAACGGGTCGGCGCTCGATCGGTTCCGACGCCTCGTGATCGCCCAAGGGGGCGACCCTCGCGCGATCGACGACCTATCGCTCTTGCCCCAGCCGAAAGGGTCGATCGAGGTCGACTCGAAGGTCGCGGGCTACGTCCGATCGCTCGACGCCCGACCGATCGGCCAAGCGACCATGCTCCTGGGGGCGGGCCGCACCCGCGTCGACTCGACGATCGACCCGTCGGTCGGGGTGATCCTGCACAAGAAGGTCGGCGACCGCGTCGAGGTCGGCGAACCGCTCTGCACGGTCCTGGTCAACGAGACTTCGGAATATGAACCCGCCCTCGAGATGATCGGCGCCGCCTACGTGGTCGGGCCGCATCGCGTCGCTCCCGAACCTTTGATCCTCGAGCGGATGTGACCCGCCCCCCAACACCGAGGAAAGGCCGAACCTTGATGCGAAGCATGGTCCTCGGGGTCGTCTTTTGGTGTGGCCTGACCTTGTTGGCGACCGTCGCCGAGGCCGGGAAGACCGCGGCCGCCCCGACGCCTCCGGCCCCTTCGGTCCCCTCGGTGAGTGTGGGAGAGCGGTTGCAAAGCGTCGGCGGGATCGTGGCGATCCTCGCCTTGGTGACGGCCTTGTCGTCGGACCGGCGGAGGATCTCGCCTCGGGTGGTGGTCTGGGGGCTGTTGCTCCAATGGGCGTTCGCCCTGGTCGTGCTCCGGGTCGAGTATGGCCGGATCGCCCTGGAGCGTGCGGGCGAGGCGATCAAGAAGGTGCTCGACTGCGCCTTGGTCGGGTCGAGCTTCGTGTTCGGCGAGAAGCTCACGGCCCCCGACGGCCCGGTCGGGTTCGTTTTCGGGTTCCGGGTCTTGCCGACGGTGATCTTCGTCGCCGCCCTGTTCGCGGTCCTGTACCACCTGGGGATCATGCAGTGGGTGGTCCGAATCCTGGCCATCGGCATGGAAAAGCTGATGGGGGCCAGCGGCGCCGAGTCGTTGAACGTCGCGGCCTCGCTCTTCCTCGGCCAGACCGAGGCCCCGCTGACGATCCGCCCTTATCTGCCCAAGCTGACGCGGTCCGAGTTGTTGACCGTGATGACTTCGGGCATGGCGCACGTCTCGGGAGGGGTGATGGCCGCCTATTTCGCCTTCGGGGTCGAGCCGAGGCACGTCCTGACCGCCGTGATCATGACCGCCCCCGGCACGATCTTGCTCTCGAAGATGCTCATCCCCGAGACCGAGGTCCCGGAAACCTCGGGGACCGCCCGGCCCGACGCGCTCAAGCCCGACGCCAACATCCTCGACGCCGCGTCGAGGGGGACCCGCGAAGGGTTGCAACTGGCCCTGAACATCGCCGCGATGCTGATCTCGTTCCTGTCGATCATCGCCCTGATCAACTTGGGCTTGGGCTACGTCGGGACTTCGTTGCAAGAGTTTCTCGGCTACGCCTTGAGCCCGGTGGCGTACCTCCTCGGCGTCCCCTGGCGGGATTGCTCGACGGTCGGCGGTCTGCTCGGGACCCGGACCGTGCTCAACGAGTTGATCGCGTTCGGGGACCTGAAGAATTCGGGCCTCGACCCGAAATCCCGGTCGTTCACGATCACCACCTATGCCTTGTGCGGGTTCGCCAACCTGTCCTCGATCGGAATCCAGCTTGGGGGGATCGGAGCCTTGGCCCCCGAGCGCCGGGTTGATCTGGCTCGGCTCGGGTTCCGGGCGTTGCTCGCGGGCACCCTGGCCAACTTCCTCTCGGCGTGCATCGCGGGGATCTTGCTGTGAGCCTGGACCCGACAAACCTCCATTCCCAAGTCGAAGAAGCCGCCGCCGCCCTCCGCGATCGTGGTCCGGATGACCTCGGCCCGACCAAGGTGGCGATCATCCTGGGTTCGGGGCTGGGCACGTTGGCCGACCGGATCATCGGATCGACCTCGATCCCCTACGATTCGATCCCGCACTTTCCTCGCCCGACGGTCGCCGGGCACCTCGGCAACGTCCGGCTCGGTCGGATCGGCGGGACGTCGGTCGTGGCGCTCCAGGGGCGGTTTCATTATTATGAAGGGCACGACCTCGAAGCGGTGACCTTCCCGGTCCGCGTCCTCCGGGCGCTCGGGGTCGAGACCCTGATCCTGACGGCGGCGACCGGCGGGATCAACCCGGCCTTCTGCCCCGGCGACCTGATGCTCCTGTCCGACCACCTCAACCTGATCGGGTCGAACCCGCTCCGAGGCCCGAACGACGACCGCCTCGGCCCCCGGTTCCCCGACATGACCGACGTCTATGATCGGAAGCTCCGCGAGCTGGCCCACCTCGAAGCGGGCCGGATCGGCCTGGCCTTGCACGAGGGGGTCTACGCCGCGTTGCCGGGTCCGAGCTACGAGACCCCCGCCGAGATCCGGATGCTCCGGGTCCTCGGCGCCGACGTGGTGGGCATGTCGACCGTCCCCGAAGCGATCGTCGCCCGCCACTCCGGGATGCGCGTCCTGGCGTTCGCCCTGGTGACGAACTCCGCCGCCGGGATCACCGGGCAAAAGATCACCCACGAAGAGGTTTTGGTCGAGGGTCGCAAAGCGGGCGAACGGCTGGGCAGCCTGATCGAAGCCATCGTCCCGAAAATCAGCCCGGGTTGAAGCCGAAACCCAGCTTCCCTTCGGCCTCACGCTCGAGGACGAGCAGCATATAAGCGCTCCCCACGGCGGGCGCGAACGGGGTTTCCCGCAACGGTCGCCAGCCATCGGCCACGAGATCCACCAGGGCGGCCTTGACGGTCCCTTGAGATTCGATCCGCCGGCATTTGCCGTCGGCGTCGAGCAGTGCGTAGAGGTATTGATCCTTCATCGCGCGAACTTTGGCAGAGGTTCGGGTCGGAACCGAGGGTCGCCCCGGTACGACCGATCGAGCAAGTCGACGGGGTGGACTACCTCGATCGAATCTCCTTGGGACTTGGCTTGGCGGGCGATCTGGAGGATGCAGCCGACGTTGCCGGTGACGACGGTCTTCGCCCCGGTGCTTCGGATGTTGTCGAGCTTGCGCCGGCCAAGACGTTCGGCCATCTCGGGCTGGGTCAGGTTGTAAGTGCCCGCGGCGCCGCAGCAGAGGTCGGATTCTTCGAGCTGGACCAGTTCCAACCCCGGGATCAAGCCGAGCAACTGCCGGGGGGCCGAGCGGATCTGCTGGGCGTGCGCGAGGTGGCAAGGGTCGTGGTAGGTCGCCCGGATCGGGATCGGGTGCGTCGGCGCGATCGGGCCGAGTTCGACCAAGAACTCGCTGATGTCCCGGACCTTGGCGACGAACCGGGTTGCGGCGTCTTGATCTTCGGGCGGCAAGAGGTGGTGATAGTCCTTGAGCATCGCGCCGCAGCCGGCGACGTTGGTGACGACCGCGTCGAAGCGATCCGGGTCCAGGGCGGCCATGTTCCGGCGGGCGAAGGCGACGGCGGGGGCCTCCGAACCGGCGTGATAGTGGATCGCCCCGCAGCAGTTTTGCCCTCGGGGGACGTGGACCTCGCAGCCGTTGGCCTGGAGGACGCGGGCGGTCGCGGCGGTCGTCCCGGGGAACATCGCGTCGCCGACGCAGCCGACGAACAAGGCGACCGTGGCCCGCTTCGGCCCGACAGGGGGCAAAACTTCGGGCAGGCGCGAACCCGGCTTGTCCAGGGCGGGCAACATCGCCTGCATCCGCCTCAGCGTCGTCGGCAACAGAGTCATCAAACCCATGTCCTCGATCCGGTCGAGCAGGCCGAACCTCTGCATCCAGCGCGCCGGGGCAAGGGCCAGCTTGACCCGGCCGCCGTGGGGGAACAGGTGTTGCAAGATCATCCGCTGGAGCCAGCCGGTCCGGTCGGCGGGTGGGCTTGATGCGTGGAGCGCGACCTTGAACGGCTCGATCAGCCGACCGTACTGGACCCCCGACGGGCAGGCCGTTTCGCAGGCCCGGCAATCGAGGCAAAGGTCCAAGTGGTGGCGGACTTCGGTCGAGGCGTCGATCCGGCCGTCGGCCACCGCCCGCATCAGGTAGATCCGTCCCCGGGGGCCGTCGTTCTCGTCGCCGGTCTCGACGTAGGTCGGGCAACTCGCGGTGCAAAGCCCGCAGTGGATGCAGTCTTGGTAGAGCGAATAGGGGATCTTCGACCGCAACCAGTCGAGGTCGATTCCCGGCTTCGATCCGGGCGGGGTCGCGGTCGTCATCGGAATGGAACCTTCGACGAGAGGATTGGAGGGGAGATTTTCATGACTCGATTGTATCGAGAAAACGCCCGGGGTTCAGGACCCGACCGGGGTCGAGGGCGAGTTTCACCCGCTCGGCGATCGACCAGTCGGGGCGGCGAAGACCCCAAACTTTGAGCCGACCTTTCCAGGACGTCGGGCAGCGAGGCAAGATCAAGGCACCGTCGAGCCGGGCCGCTTCGAGGCGGAGCCGGTCGACTTCGCTCGCCCAAGTTTCAAGATCGCCCTCGGATCGAGCGGCCCCCCGGACGACGCCATTGCCCGCGTGGACCCGGATCGACCAGCGATCGAGGTCGACCGTCGTGAGGAACCGCAAGGCTTTGGAGGGGGCGAAGCTTGAGGCAAACCGGATCGGACCGGTCGTGTTGGCTTCGTTTTCCACGAAGTCGAGCCAGGAGGATTCGGCGTCGGAGTCGCGGACGATCCGCAGGTCGGTCTGGCCCAACTCGGATTGGAGCCGGTGGATCTGCCAGAGGACGGCAGCCTCGTTCCCTTCGAGGCCGAGGAGCAACTCCCAACGGACCCCCTGCCGTGACCGAGCCGTCAGCCCATCGACGATCTCGAGCGCGACCGGGCGCGTCCCCGAGATGTTGAGCCGGTCGAGCGCCGAAGCCGCCAGGTCCAAGGTGTCGAACTCGACGCGGACCAGGGCCGACGCCTCGGGGCGAGGGCTGACCTTGAGGGTCAGTTCGGTGATGATCCCCAAGGTTCCCATCGAGCCGGTCAGGAGCTTGGGGAAGTCGTACCCGGCGACGTTCTTGACGACCCGGCCTCCGCCTCGGACCAGCTCGCCGTCGCCGGTCACGAAGCTGACGCCGATGATCTGGTCGCGAGGGCGGCCCCAGCCAAACCTCCGAGGGCCGGTCGACCCGGTGGCGAAGATCCCGCCCAGCGTGGCCGACTCGGGGTGACTTGCCTCGATCGCGAGCCTCTGTCCCTTCGCGGCGACCAATTCTCGCAAAGTCGCAAGGGTCATCCCGGCTTCGACGGTCACCGTCATGTCGGCGAACGGGTAGTCGATCAGCCGACCGAGCCGATCGAGCCGGACCGCGACGCCGGGGCGGTCGGGGATTCCGCCGTGGTTGAGCGAGGTCCCGCCCCCCTGGGGGTAGACCGCCAACCCCGAGGCGACGGCCTCGCGGACGTTTGCCCGAAGTTCTTCGACCGACTCGGGGTGATAGGTCGCCGAGGCGAATCGGTCGTCGCCGAGGGTGCCGTCGCGGTCGTCCTCGGGCCAGATCGGAGGTTGGGACATACTTGTGGGGGTCGTCTCATTGACCGGCGGGGTAATAGCGGATGTCTTCGCCCGACAAGATCCGGTCCACGGCTTCCTGGACGACCCTGAGGGTGTTGACGGTCTCGGCGTCGAGGGCGCCGGGCCAGGCGTCGGTGTGGAGGATCTGCCCCTCGAAGGCGAGCCGGTGCAAGGCGTAGGCAATCCGTCGGTCGATGCTCCGGGCGCTCCGGTATTCGACTTCCAGGGCGTTCAATGCCTGGAGCAACTCGCCGACCACGGCTTCCGGGACCGACTCGCCGCGACGGAGCGAGGCCAGGAACACGTTGGGATCATCGTCGACCATCGCGGCATGGCGAAGCACGGCCTGCGAGGCGGGACCGGGTCCGTTGGTGGGCATCTCGGCGCTCCCGGAGGTCGAAGGGGCCGGGATCGGGGCTTCGGGTTCGGTGATCTGGATCTCGTGCCGACCGTCGCGGGGGCCGGCCGACGCCAGCCAGTCGGCGAGATACTCGGGGTCGTCGGTGATCGCCCGGAACCCTTCGAAGGCCCCCCGCTTGGCCTCGGCGTCGGCGACGGTCCCTCGGCTATGCTCGGCCTCGATCGCGGTCCCGAGGAGTCGGGCGCAATACACCTGGACGGTCGATTCGCCCGCCTTGACGGCTTGGTCCTCGGCCCAATCGAGGAGCTGGGCCGGGAGGTACAACGTCAATCGCTGCTCGTCGAGGCTTGCCGGGGTCGGGCCTCGCTGGCCGATCCGGAACGCGTTGCCGGGGCGTCGCCAAAGGTTTCGAGGTCGCTTGGCCAAGGGCGATCACCTTTTGCGAGGGAGGTCTGACATCGACCGCGCTTCGGTCGCGGCGGCGACCTCAAATTAACCGAGTCGAGGCTTCGGCACCAGAGGAGAAGCTTTGCCTGGGCGATCAAGCGGGTCAAGTGTTGACGGGGACCTCGGCCGTGCCGAGGGCCCACAAGCCGTCTTCGAGGAGTTCGAGGACGTTGTCGTGGTAGTTCCGGAGGCTCGGGTGGTCGCCGACGGTCAGGTAGGTGATCGAGGTCGCGGACAGGACGGTATAGATGTGCTTGACCCGAGACAAGCTCAAGGCGCTGGTGGCCCGGTCGAGGAAGGCGAACTTGGGCTGGGCCATCAGGAGGCGGGCGATCCCGAGGAGTTGCTGCTCGCCGACGGTGAGGATGTTGGCCCAGTCTCGCTCGACGTCGAGGCCGCCGACCCGTTCGAGGATCGGCCCGAAAGTGACCTGGCAAAGTACCGAGATCAACCGCTCGTCGTCGTCGACCCCTTGGTAGTCGGCGTCGAAGAACTGGTCTCGGAGCGATCCCAAGGCGGTATACGGGCGTTGCGGCAAGAAGAGCATGGATTCTTGGGGGGGCCGGATGATCCGCCCTTCGCCGGTCGGCCAGATCCCCGCCGTGGCCCGGGCCAGGGCGGTCTTGCCGATCCCGTCGGGGCCGAGGATTAAGAGGCGGCGCCCCTGGGGGATCTGCACATTCAGGGCGTTGAGCAGGACCTTGCCGTCCTTGGCCGTCCGGAGCGTCAACCCCTCGTAGGCGATCTTCGAGTCGTCGTAGACCATCTCGATCGCCTGGTAGACCGGCGCGGGGGGTTCGTCGAGGGCCTCCCAGATCGTCCCGAGCCGGTTGACGACGGCGGCGAAGGTCGAGATCGCCGCGAACTGGGTGACGATCAGCGAAAACGCCGCCAGGAGGGTGGCGAACACCGAAGCTGACTGCGTCACGTCGCCAAACTGGATCTCGCCTCGGATGTAGCGAGGGGCGACGATCAGGAACGGGATGATCTGGATCAAGTAGTTGTAAGAGGTCGTGAAAAATCCCAGATTCCGGTTGACCCCGACGATGGTCCGAAAATTATCGACCAGTTCGGTAAGCCGACGACGGAGCCGTCCCCTCTGGCGACGCTCCCCCTTGAGCAGCGCGATCGACTCGGCGTATTCGCGGACGTGGATCAGCTCGTAGCGGAAGTTGGCTTCTTTTCTGAGCTGGAGGTTGTTGAGGTTGATCAGCTTCCGACCGACAAGCATCGTCAAGGACGAACCGAAGGCCGCGTAGCCGACCGCCACGCCGAGCAAGAGCGGGCTGATCTTCCACAAGACCACCGAGAACGCCGCGGCGGCGATCCCGGCGTTCAAGAGCATCAACAGGAACGAGAGCGTGGTCGTCGTGAAGTTCTTGACGTCCTCGGTCATCCGCTGGTCGGGGTTGTCGATGTCGGGGCGATCCATCAGGCGGAGGTAGGCGCGAGACGCGAGGTATTTGTCGAGCAGGTGCGAGGTCAGCCAGTTCCGCCAGAGCAGGCCGAGGCGTTCCTCGGAGAACTTGACGAAGACCGCCACCAGCGTCGAAGCCGCGAACACCAGCAGATAAAGCAGCGCCATCTGGCGATAAACCTGCGGGTTCCGCTCGGAGATCGCCGTCATGAAGGCGTTGTTGACGTAGCTGATCCTGACGTTCAAGAACGTGACCGATATCATCAGGACCAGCAGCGTCACCAGCCAGGCGATCGCCGACCACTTCTTCTCGGAAGTGAACAGCGGCTTGGTGATCCGGATGATCCGGGTCCAGGGGCGTTGCTTGGTCGGAAGGGAGGCCATGATGTAAGCGGGCTCGCTCGATGGATGAGGGCGGATAAACGGATCACAACCAGCCTTCGGAAAACCCGGCCCGGCGCAGACCCGAAGTGATGAAAGGGCAACGCTTGGTCAGCGACCAGAGGAGGCCCGTCCTGTAGTTTTCGATCATCAGGACCAGCGGACCTTGATCTATTCCGAAATAATGGGGAGAAACCCACCCGCAACAGCTCCCTTCGACCTCGAACGTCGGGTTGAAGCTGGTCTTGAACCCGTAGGAGTCCATCACCCCAAGATCCAGGGAGAAGAACTTCTCGATCGTCGGCATGACGATCTCGGGGGCGAACGGCAACGACGCCCCGACAACCCAGGGGGCGATCGTCCCGTCGTCAGGCCCGAACGGTGCGCCTCGGGCGACGTAGTCGTAGAAGGTCCGCTGCACCCCTTTGACCGTCTTGGTGAGCCAGCCGGGGCCGTCGGATGCCGTGAATCCCCAGCAAAACTCGCCGTACATGGCGAATTCGAGCGGGTTTTGGATCGCGTACCGCTGTTGGACGTAGGTGGCCCGTCGGGTGTTCTCGAAGTAGTCGATCCCCCTGGACTTCATGAACGGGTCGCGAATCCCCCGGAAGTCGATGAACAAGTGGGGCAACTGGTGCGTGAACAACGGGCCGGAATAGAGGAGTTCCCAATCGTAGATGGTCTTCCATTCGAAGGTCGAGGTCCAGGCATGATAGCTTTCGGGAGGGAGCGGAAACGTCGGCGAACCCAGCGCGAGGATGTAGAGCAATAAGCTCTCGTCGTAGCCATGCCATCGGTAAGGGAGGAAGCCCGACTCCGGTTTCCAGCCGTGAGTCAGGGTGGCTTCGCCGTTGGCGGCCCAGGCCCAGTTGGCCCGAGCGTAAAGGGCGTGCGCGACATCCCGAATCTCGGCTTCGGCCTCGGTCTCGCGGTCGAAATAGGCGGCGACGATGAGCATCCCGGCGAGCAAGAATGCCGAGTCGATCGTCGAAAGCTCGCAGTCCCAGACCCTTCGACCCGTCTTCATGTCGAGGAAGTGATAGTAAAACCCCTGGTACCCGGTGGCGTCGGGTTCGGGGCCTTGGGGGCTGTCCCGGAAGAACCGGAGCTTGTTGAGGGCGATCTGGACCGCCCGGTCGCGCTCCACGAACTCGTGCTCGACGACCACCGGGAGCGCGGCCAGCGACATCCCCACGGCGGCGATGCTCGCCGGCGAGCCCAGGCTGGTCTTGTCGGCGACCAAGCCGTTTTCGAAGTTGGTCTCGCGGAGATAATAAATCAAAGAAACCCATTGCAGGGAATCGAGTCGAGAGTCGGTCATCGATCGGACCTCTCCGTGGCTTGGGTCTTCTACCGATCCCGGAAATCCATTGCACATTTCAAATTGCGGATCGCAAAATAGTGCATCCGTATGGCTTTCCGATTTGCGATCCGCGATTTGAAATGCGTTGGAAATTCCTGGGATGCGTATACCGTCCAGCTTCCCGATCCGTCGAGCCAGGACGGGGTCCTTAAGCGCGTCGGATGACCTCCGATGTGCGTCGAGGCTACCGCGGTCGACCCGACACCGCCAGGCGAACCAAACTTCACAGCGAAGGTCAAGCCGAACATCGAACCGATTTCATCCGACGAAGCGGGAGGTCGGGTTGCGTCGGGGGAAAATCTCGCTACTCTGACCGAAGCTCAAGTTGAGAACGGATCAAATCTCGACTCGACCGTTCTTCGAGAAACCGTCTCCTCCTTTAACGCTTGGTCCAGGCGACCGACTCGCGGGATGGCTCATGCCCAGCCAGGAATCCGGACGAAGTCGCATCCTCGTCATCGAGGACAACAAGGCCGACCAAGGCGTGTTCGGTCGGACCCTCGCCGCGTTCGACTTGACGTTCGTCGACTCCGGGGAAGCCGGCTTGAGCCAGATCGAGCTGGAGCCGTTCGACCTCGTCTTGCTCGACTTCCAGTTGCCCGGGATCAACGGAGACCTCGTCCTGAGCGCGATCCGATCGGGCAAGCATGCCGAGATCCCGGTGGTCGTCATCAGCGGGATCGGCAACGAGAGGCTGGCCGTCGACCTGTTGAAGCGAGGGGCGTCGGACTATCTGACCAAAGCCGACCTCCTGACCAGTCGGGTGGCCGACGCCATCCAGGAAGCCCTGGACCGTCGCGCCGTCGAGAACTCGAGGCGTCGAGGAGAGGAAGAACTTCGCCTCCGTAAAGACGAGTTGGAGCGGTCGTTCCGCCAGCTCCAGGAAAACCAGGGGCGGCTGATCCAGAGCGAGAAGATGGCCGGGATGGGCCAACTGGTCGCCGGGGTCGCCCATGAGATCAACAACCCCCTCTCCTATGTGACGAACAACATCGCCGTCCTGGACCGGGACGTCCGCCAGATCGTCGCCCTGATGGCCCGATATCGGGCTTACCTGGGCGACGACCTCCCCCCCGAGATCCAGTCGGCCGAGGATGCCATCGACCTCGACTATTCGCTGGGCAACATCGACCGGCTGTTCCGGAGCACTCGCCAGGGGCTTCAACGGGTCGGCGAGATCGTCGCGGGATTGCGTGACTTTTCTCGGATCGACGAGGCTGAGTTCAAGCAGGTCGACCCCAACGAGCCGGTCCGGTCGACCGTCGAGATGGTCCGCTACCAGATCCGCCAGAAGAACATCAACCTGATCGTCGAGATCGACCCGTTGCCGACGGTCTGGTGCAACCCCGGACGGCTCAATCAGGTGTTGCTCAACCTGCTGGTCAACGCGATCCAGGCCGTGGGCGACTCGGCGGCCATCACCGTCCGGACCCGCTTCCTGGCCGAGTCGGATGAGTTCCAGTACGAAGTTTCCGACAACGGCCCCGGCATCCCCGAGTCGATCCGAGGCAAAATCTTCGACCCGTTCTTCACCACGAAGCCGCAAGGCGTCGGGACCGGGCTGGGACTCTGGATCGCCTATAACATCGTCCAGGAACACCGAGGGCGGATCGAACTGACCACCGAAACCGGGGCGGGTACGACCTTCACGGTGACCCTCCCCACGCATCAACCCGACGAGCCAATCTAATTATTCTCAGAGATGCCAAGCGGAGGATTGCATCGTGGCGAACATCCGGTCCAGCACCGTCAGGAATCCGGGCTCGCCGCTCCGGGTCTGCTGATTGAGGAGCGAGAAGATCTCGACTCGGAACGAATGATCGGCTGGGGCGGAAACCTCGGCGCCACGGGGCCAGGGATATTCGGGGTTGGGAAGTCCCCGACGATCCGCGATCTGCGGGGCCAGGTTTTCAATCGCGGTGACGATCGGGATTACCGAGCCTTGCCAACGGCTCAGACTTACCCGGTCTCGAAACCCCAGAGGGGCCACCGCGAGCGAGTTGTTGGGCAGGTCAGTGAGAAACCGGTGAAATGCGGCATGTCCTTGACGCAAATCGGTCTGGTAATAAGCCTTGGCCAATTTCTCAGTAGCCATCTGGAGATAATGCAATTCATGGCAGGGGGCGAACGAAAACGGGTGAACTCCGACGAGTCCACACCATCCCCGGCGGAATAACCTTAACCAACTTGGAACGCGGGGGTGAAAGTGGCGAAAGACCGACCAATCCGATTCAGCTTGGCGGTAGAACGCCTGCTGACGATCATTCATCGCGTTCGTCGCGTGACCACGTTTTCCCCCAGTTTCCAACCGTCCGGGAGCAAGCTAGGATCTGTTTGAATTTTGCTCCACTCGTCGGGAGTGACATCCGCGACCCAAACATGGAAGGGAAGGTCGTTGGTCACAGGGGTCGTTCTGACCGCGAAGATAGGCTCTCCTGGAACGGGATATAAACCCAAGTTTACCTCCAGCAATCGCACCTCGTCATCGGGCGCGTCCTTGGGAAAGTAAACGATTTGGGTGAGCCGAGAATCAAAGTGCAGGTGCTGAAGGGCAAGCCAGATGGCAAACGCGGCACGCTTCTGGTGAACCTCGTTGACGGGTGGAATTTCCACGATTGACATCGTTCGAATCGCCTCCGATCAAAACATCAAGCTTGACTCGATTTGAGCTTACGCGAATTGACCCACGGATGACAACCCATCGAACCAACCAACAGACACCGCTCCGATTGGCAACCAACAACCGAGCCGAGCAGTGAACCCGATCGGTTCATGCCTTCAACCGCCCGATCTCGCCCGAAGCTTCGGGCGGATGTTTGATGGTCTGATAGATCACGCAATAACGCTCGGTGAGCTTTAAGAGCGTCGCCAACTGGTCGTCGGTCGCCGTGGTGTCGAGTTGGAACCGGAGCTTGATGTCTCGGAAGCCGACGGGCACGTCCTTGCTGATCGCCAAGGTCCCCCGGAAGTCGAGGGTTCCTTCGGCGATGATCGTCCCGCCTCGGACTTCGACCTCGAGCGCCGAGGCCACCGCTCGGAGCGTCACCCCGGCGCAGGCGACCAGGGCTTCGAGGAGCATGTCGCCCGAGCAGAGCGACAGGCCGTCGCCTCCCGTCGCCGGGTGCAGGCCCGCTTCAAGTAAGCCTCTCCCGGTGTTGACGTTGCATGTCAGCTTCTCTTCGCCCAGGCTTCCTTCGGCGCGGAGCGTGAACTGGGCCGATTCGGGTTCGTCGCGGTAGCGGGCCTTGATCGGGGCCTGGCGTTCTCGGAGGTCGGACATCGGGTCGCCTTGCGAATAGGGCCGGGCGCGATGGCTCGCGCCCGACCAAGTCTTGAGATCAAGAAACCGCTTCGGTCACGGCGGCGATCTTCTCCATCGTCGCCACGCCGGGTTCCTTGGTCCCCTTGCACTTGGGGTACTTGGAACAGCCGAGGAAGAAGCCTCGGCGGCCCCGGCGGACGGTCATCGGCGCCCCGCAGTCTTCGCAGGTTTCTTCCGGCTCGATCGTCTTCAAGTCGGGACCCGATGCCGCCGCCGGGGCGGTCGCGGCGTCGCCGAGTTGCTCCTTGAGGTCGTCGGGGATCGGCGCCGTGCTCCGGCACTTGGGGTAGTTCAGGCAGCCGAGGAACGCGCCCCGGCGCCCTTGCTTGATCCCCATCGGGCCGCCGCACTTCTCGCACTTGACCTCGACCTTGACCGCCACCACGGGCTTGCCCGCGTCGTCGACCGGCATGGTGTTCCGGCACTTCGGATACCCGGTGCAGCCGAGGAAGCTGCCCCTGGCCCCCTGTCGGAGCGCCATCGGCTTGCCGCACTTCTCGCAGACGTGCTCGGTCTCGATCACCGACGGCACCGGGAGGTTCGTCACCGGGTCGAGGTTGAACGACTCCTTGCACTTGGGGTAGCCCGAGCAGGCCAGGAACGGCCCCCGCTTGCTTTCGCGGAGCATGAGCGGCTTGCCGCACTTGGGGCACTTGTGCTCGGTCTCGACGGCGGCCGCGCGGGCCGATCCGTCCATCGCGCGGGTCGACTTGCACTCGGGGTAGCGCGAGCAGCCGAGGAACGACCCGGTCTTCGAAAACTTCACGGCCATCGGGGCGCCGCACTCGTGGCAGACCTCGGTCGACATCACCTGGACCCGCTCCATCTGGGTCTCGGCCAGGCGGAGCGACTCGCGGAACGGGTGGTAGAACTCGTCGAGGACCTTGACCATGTCGACCTTGGCGGTCGCCACCTCGTCGAGTTCGTCCTCCATGTGCGCGGTGAACTTGAAGTCCATGATCTTGGGGAAGTGTTCGACCAGGAGGTCGGTGACGATCATCCCCAGGTCGGTGGCGAAGAACCGACGCTCTTTCTGCTCGACGTAGAGCCGGTCCTGGATCGTCTGGATGATCGGGGCGTAGGTGCTCGGTCGGCCGATATTCTCTTTTTCGAGCGACTTGATCAGCGACGCCTCGGAGAACCGAGGGGGAGGCTGGGTGAAGTGCTGCGACGGCTTCAGTTCGACCAAGTCCAAGGTTTGGCCGACGGCGAGCGGCGGCAAGAGGGCATCTTCTTGCTTACCTGCGGGGGTCAAGACGCGGCGGTGGCCGTCGAACTTGAGGATCTTCCCCTGGGTCCGAAACAATCCGTCGCCCGCGACGATCGAGACGTTGGTCACGGCGAACACGGCGGGGGTCATCTGGCTGGCGACGAACCGGCGGTAGATCAGCGAGTAGAGCTTGTGCTGGTCGATCGTCAGCTTGTCGCGGATCGACTCGGGGTCGAGCCTCAGGTCGGTGGGCCGGATCGCCTCGTGGGCTTCCTGGGCCTGCTTGCCCGCCGCATACCGGTTCGGCGTGGCGGGGACGTATCGACTGCCGTATTTGGCGTCGATCCGCTCGCGGACCTCCTTGATCGTGTCGTCCGAAACGCGGAGGCTGTCGGTCCTCATGTAGGTGATCAGGCCGGTCGGGCCGTCGCCGCCGACGTCGATCCCTTCGTAAAGCTCCTGGGCCACCTTCATGGTCCGCTTGCCCGAGAACCGGAGCCGGATCGCGGCCTGCTGCTGGAGCGTCGAAGTCTTGAACGGGGCGTCGGGCTTGTCGAGTTTTTCGACCTCCTCGACCTCGGCGACCGAGTAGGGAATTGCCTGGAGGGCGTCGCGGATCGCGTTCGCCTCGGCTTCGGTCTTGGCGGCGAATTTCTCGCCCTTCCAGGTGGTCAAGTCGGCCGAGATCCGGTCGGCCTCGACGGTCGAACCCCGAGGGGCGACGGTCGCGGCGACGTCCCAGTATTCTTCCGAGACGAACGCCCTGATCAGCTTCTCGCGCTCGGCGATGAGCCGGACGGCGACCGACTGGACCCGGCCGGCGCTCAGGTGCCGGGCGACCTTCTTCCACAAGAGCGGCGAAAGCTCGTAGCCGACGAAGCGGTCGAGGAAGCGGCGGGCCTGCTGGGCGTTGACCTTGTCCATGTCGATCGGGCCGACGTGGTTGAACGCTTCTTTGACGGCTTTCTCGGTGATCTCGTAGAACATCACCCGTCGGACTCGCTCGTCGGGCAGTTCGAGGGCTTCCTGCAGGTGCCAGGCGATCGCCTCGCCTTCGCGGTCGGGGTCGGTCGCCAGGTAGACGATGTCCGCCTTGGCGGCTTCACGCTTCAACTCGCCGATCGTGTCCTTCTTGGTGGGCATGATCTCGTAAGTCGGCGAATAGTCGCGCAGGACGTCGAGGCCGAGCTTCCGCTTCGGGAGGTCGCGGACGTGGCCCATGCTCGCCTTGACGACGAACGCCGAGCCGAGGAACTTGTTGATCGACTTGGCCTTCTTGGGGCTTTCGACGATCACCAGGCTTCGCCCCTTCGCTCCGGTGGAGGAGGAACCGGCGACCGAGGCGCGAGGCTTCTTGGCCTTGGCCTCGGCCGGCTCTTTGGCCGCCTTGGCCTTGGATGTCTTGGCCGCGGCCTTCGGCTTCGAGGCTTTCGGCGCGGCCGCCTTCCGCTTCGGCGTGGGAACCCCTTCAACGGGCGTCTCGGCGCCGTCGGAGGGGTCGGTCGTGGGTGCTTTCGAAGACTTTCGGGCCACGTTAGCTTCCTATCCTGCGCCGAAGTCTGCCGCTCGATCCGAGGTCGCGGGACGTTGGATCGCTCACTCGGGGCGAGGGCGGGCAAACCCTTTGCGGTTGTTCTCAGTACGTTTGTTGCTACACTACGATTTGGCCCGGCGTTGGGTCGCCCAGCCCTTCAATTAGCTAGGGTATCGGCGCCTGTCAAGGGGGACCGGCCTCGGCCACCCCGTCCCGACCGCCCTCCGACTCAGAGGATCATCATGCCGTTCGCGGTCTTTCGTCAACACCAACGGAAGTTGCTCGCCATCTTCGCCATCATGGCCATGGTCGGGTTTGTCCTGTCCGACACGCTCCCTCGCTGGATCAACAGCGGCGGGGTGAATAACCAAGATTACGTCATCGCCGACCTTTTTGATCGACCGGTCCGCCGCTCCGACCTCGCCCTCATGGACCAACAAAGGCAACGAGCCAACCGGTTCATGGCTTACATGAACGCAGATCCTCGTTACTTTGGAGGATCGACGCAAGCCGAACTCATCGACGCGATGATCCTCAAGCACGAGGCCGACCGCCTCGAAATCCCCGAGACGTCGGGGTTCGCTCGCCGATGGATCGACAAGCAGACCCGAGGCGGGATGACCGCGCCGATGTTCGAGATGATCCTGAGCAAGTTCGACTCGAACCTCGCCGGCGAAGAACTCCTGATCAGCCTGGCCGGCCAGATTCGGATTCTCCTGGCTCGCCAGGAAGTCGCGACGCCGGTCGTCACGCCGCTCGACGTCTATCGGAACTTCCGCGACCAGACCGAGCGGGTGTCGTTCAAGGCCGTCCCCTTCCTCGTCGACTCGTTCGTCAAGAACGTCGGCGAGCCGACCGATTCCGAGGTCCGGAAACTCTACGACCAAGGCAAGGACACCTTGCCCGACCCGCTCCGGGTCGCCCCCGGCTTCAAGATCCCCCGCAAGATCAAGGTGGAATTCGTCTCGATCGACGCGACCGAGGTGGCCCGCCAGATCAAGACCAAGCTCCCCGAAGCCGAGGTCCAGACCTACTACGAAGGTCGGAAGAAAGAATTCCCCATCGATATCGAGTTGCCCGTCGACGTGTTCCTGGGCGAACCCAACCTGACACCCCAGCGCTACCTGTCGTTCGCCGAGCAGAAGGACACGATGACCGAAGCCCTGGCCCGCGAACGGGCCGAGGAGCAAGTCGCCGACACCTTCGCCAAGGTCCGCGACGAGGCGGTCGACGCCTTCGCCGACAAATATCACGACGCCGAGGCCGAGGCCGCCGAGGCCAAGAAGGAGGGGCGATCTAGCGCGACGGTCGAGTTCCCCAAGTTCGAGGACCTCGCGGCCATCGCCAAGAAATACGGCCTGAACCACGAAGTCTCCCCGCTCATGGATCAGGCCGAGGCCGAGAAGTACGGTCGGATCTCGATGGCCCGGACGGGTTCGGGTCGGAAGAGCGACGGCAATGACTTCGACCACACGATGTTCGACAAGAAAGCCTCGCTCTACGAAGGGGTCGAGTTCAACGACACCCTCGGCGACCGCTACCTCGCCCGCAAACTCGCCGACGAGCCGGCGCACGTCGCTCCCCTCGATGAAGTTCGGGGCCAGGTGGTCCGCGCCTGGAAGGTGGAAAAAGCCAGGCCGATCGCTCGGAAAGCCGCCGACGATTTCGCCTCGAAGCTTCGGACCGAAGGCGGCGTCATCCAGACACTGACGGTCGACGATCGCCCCGTGACCGCGATCGACAACGTGACGAAGCTCCAGCCCGGGATGCCGATCCCGCCCCAGTTCCCCGGCGAGTTCCGATTCCAGCGCGGGCCTGCCGGCCCGACCGAGATCCGGCAGATCCCCGAGGCCGGCCCGGAACTGCTCGACGCGATGTTCGCCCTCAAGGCCGGCGAGGTCGCCGTCAGCCCCGACCGGCCCGAAACGACCTTCTACGTCATGACCCTCGACAGGCGCTTCCCGGTTAGCTACATGGCCTTGATGGGACCGTCCGGGGCTTTCGCCGACTACGGGAGCGAGACGCAAGCCGAACTGCTCCGAAAAAGCTACACCGAGGGGATGGCCCGGCTCCGAGAGCAGGCCAACTACAAGGAAACCAAGGTCGGAGCCTTGACCGACGAAGCCGACGCCTCGACCGAGTAAGTCGGGAACCATCCAGGCGAAAGGCGGCGCCCGATCGGACTTGTCCCACCGAGCTCAGGGCGTCGCTTTCTGGAACACGTAGAGATATCGCCCGGGAGACTGCCTGAGACCGTCGGGTCGGCCTCGGGTGGGCACGCCCAGTTGCTCGGGCAACTTCAAGGCGTTGACGCAAAGGGTCAAAGTGTCGCCTCGGAGGGTGTAAATTCCCAAGATCCAGCCGGCGTCGACCTTGAAGTCGACCTTGCCCGGATCGGTCGAGGGGTCGATGACGTAGGTCCCTTGCGCCTCGTCGGCGTCGACCAGACCCCGAAACCAGACCCGGTGCCCCGAGAATTCGATCGCCGTCCGGGCTGCGGCCTCCCCCTCCGCAATGTTCGACTCGGTCGCTTCGACCCGGGCCGCCACCCACTTCCCGCCCAGTTGCCCGCGGACGGCGGCCACCTGAGGCGAGTCCTGGATCATGGTCCGGCCGACGGCGACCAGGGTTAAACTTCCTCCGAGCAGGATCACGCCCGCGGCGATCCGATGTCGAGCGACTCTCATGGGTCGAATCCTTTCCGATCGAACTGACATCCCCATCGGCGATCGGCGGCATCCTAGCCGAAGTCGGGCGGAACGGTCGACCCGGATCGCGTCGGCCGATTCTCCTCGTCGCTCCTCGATCAGAACGTCCGGCCCAGGAGGAACAACAGACCCCAGGCGATCGGCCAGGTCCAGAGCAATCCGACCCCGACGGCGTGGGTCCAGCCCAGGGGAGGCGATCCCCCTTGCGGGCGGGGGCGTCGAGGCAGGAGCCTCATCAAGAAGAGGGCCGCGACGACGGGGATCAGGCCGGCCAAGGTCCAAGGGGCGTCGGTGGTCCGGGCGGGCACGACGAAGAAGGTCAAGGCGATCCAGTAGCCGCCGACCCCCAGCCAGGCCAACTCGGCCCTGGAATAGTCCACCTTGTTATCCACAATCGGCGGGCTTGGCTCGGGGGGCGTTCGAGGGACCACCCTCACCTCCGAGATCGGCCGCCCCGACCGTTCGGGGCGTCGAGGGGGCGTTGAAGACGGGCGGCGCGGGTCGAGGCCCAGGATGATCGGCCCGCTCATCGCCAGGCCGAGCCAGAGGAACACGAGGCCAAACGCGACGGCGGGCGGTCCCGAGAGTTCGAGGAAGCGAGGCCAGACCGTCCGGGCGAGGAGCGACGCCAGCCCGAAACCCGCCACGAATCCGACCAGGTCGAGGAGCCGAAGCCCCCGGGCGGCCGGTTGTCGGTTCGTCGGAGGTCCCGGCGTGGCCATCGGTCGGACTCCTCGGGGCGAGAGTGGCGTTCTTATACCAATCCCAGGAATTCATAACAGATCGCAAATTGCAAATTGCAGATTGCAAACGGAAAGGGAATCAGGGCAGTGCTTTCCAATTTGCAATCCTGCAATCTGCCATGCGGAGAATTCCTGGGAACCGTATTAGATCCGTCACAGCCTAGTCTACCCCATCAGGACCAGCCCGACTCCGCACTGGATCGGCCAGGTCGCCGTCAGGGCCAGGCCGATCGTTTGCGACCAGGCGATCCCGGCCGAGCGTCGGGTCGCCCCCGGGTCTCCCCAGAGGTAGAGCGAACCGAAGATGGGGACCGCGATCATGGTGGCCAAGAACAACCCCAGGCCCAGGCTCCCGACATAGATCGGGTCGGGCCGACCGGGGTTGGTCGCGTTCGAGGACGACACCGCTTCCACCACCGCCGAGATCACCCAAGGCGAACCCCAAAGCACCCAGAGTCGGTCGCCCACCTGGGGGTACTCCAAGGTCCGTCGGGTCACGAATCGCTTCGACATATAGAGGAAAGGCCCCGAAGCCGTCAGCGAAAGCAAGCCGAACAAGCCGCCCACGAGGACCCAACCCGCCAGGTGGTGCGGGGTGGGGTGGAAAACCCGAACGTGGACGGCGGCGATGGCGGCCCCGAGCACCATCGAGCAGCCGTCGAGCAGGGTGAACCCCCGAGAAACGTCGCCGTCGCCCATGCATCCCTCGATTCGCGTGTCATGATTGCGGTGTCGGAGAGCGGACAACTCCCGGCTTCGTCGCATGATGGGCAAAGTTCGAGCCATCCTCTTTTCCGCGCGTTCGGGCCGACGTCCAGGTGGTTCGAGGGCGTCGGCCGGAATTCTCGAAGATTCCCCAAGATTTTCTCGGGAAATGCCGACATCTGACCTGGCACTTCTTCGGGACTCCTAGTAAAAGGGGCCAACCGCGGTGATCGCGATCCCCTCCGTTCGCGGAAACGGTTCGACCGGATGGTCAAGCCGACTCAATGACACGGAAGTCGACGATCTCGCGTCAACAAGGTCCAACCGAAGTCCAGGCCGACCCCGACGTGGGGGTTTCGCCGCTTGCGACTTCAAGCCGGGCCTTGTGACCCGTCCCATCACGACGATGGGCCGAGGGGCCTTCGATGCGAGGCCCGCCCAAGGAAGGGTTGGGATTCATTCCCGACGCGACGAGCAAGCACCTCGATTGATCTCCAATTCCCTGGCGCGACCGTCCGCATGGTCGGGCCCGCCCCGCGTTCGACGCGGCTCGACGGCACCTTCGCCGTCCTTGCCGCGATCCGGGCGGTGCGATGCCCGTCGACGATTGGCCCGGACCACGATGAGGACCACGCCCAGGTCCCATCGCGACCGACTTCGCGGCGTCGCCCAGTTCGGGTGCCGCTCGGGGTCGTCCAGCGGGAAAGGAGTCCGTGCGGCATGACGATCGCTACTTTGATCCTCGCCTTGTGCGTCACTTCGGCCGCCGACACTTCCGGCGGCGAGCCGGTCCTGCTCGATTTCCACGCCTCATGGTGCGGCCCCTGCCAGACCATGAGGCCCGAGATCGACAAGCTCGCCCGGAAGCAATATCCGATCCGGTCGGTCGACATCGACCAATCCCCCGAGGTCGCCGAACGCTACAAGGTCAAGGCGGTCCCCGCGTTCATCGTGATCGACGGCCAAGGGCGAGTCCTGGCCCGCGTCCAAGGGGTCAGGCCCGCCACCGAGCTCGCCTCGCTCTACAACGACGCGAAGCGGAAACTCGACGCGACCCCCGCCGCCGCCAAGAACATCGAGACCCAAGCCTCGTCCGACCGCCCCGGCGACGACCAGATCAACCAGGAGGACCTCCCGGCGGCGGAATCCGCCGAAACGACCCCCCTGGTGAACCCCAAGCCCTGGGAAACCGTGGTCCGGATCAAGATGCACCTGTCGAGCAAGGAGTGGGGTTTCGGCTCGGGGACGATCATCCAGAGCGACGCCGAAGAGTCGATCATCCTGACTTGCGCCCACATCTTCCGCGACAGCCGGGGGCAACAACAGTCGCTCAAGAACTTCCGGACCCCGATCTCGGTCGACCTCTTCGACGGCAAGATCACCAACCCCAAGAAGGCCCAGCTCCAGTGCGTCGAGCGCGACCTCCCCGGCGAGGCGATCGACTACGACTTCACGAATGACGTTGGGTTGATCCGGATTCGCCCCGGCCGCCGCCTCATGGCCTCCCGAGTCGTCCCCGCGACCTGGCAACCTCAGCGCGGGATGAAGATGTACTCCGTGGGCTGCTCGCATGGCAACGACGCGACGGCGTGGGACACTCGCATCCTCGACCCGAAGGTCAAGATGAACGGCGGCGACAACAAGCAGCCGTTCTTCGAGATGAAGTGTCTCAACCAACCTTCCGAGGGGCGGTCCGGCGGAGGTCTCTACACGACCGACGGCTATGTCGCCGGCGTCTGCGACTTCGCCGACCCCAACGAGCACGTCGGCCTTTATGCCGTGCCGACGGCGATCCACAAGCTGCTCGACCGCAACCAACTGATGGCGCTCTATCAGCCGCGCACCCAGGGGCCGGACCGGATGCTCGCCGCGTCGGGTCGAAATCAGACCAAGGTGCGCGCCCAGTCGCCGTCGCCGACCGACGCCGATCTGCCGCCAACCGAACCGGCGACCTTCACGATCCCCGAACCCGGGTTGTTCAAGATCGCATCGCCGGAGACCAAGGTGGCGTCGAACTCCTCGCGAGCGAAATCCTGGCAGGCGTCGGAACTCGACCTGACCCCAAGCCCGAAAACCAGTCGGACCAACCGTCGTCCCGACCTCAACGTCGGAGAAGCGATCGACCCCGGGGCCAAGCCAGGCGTCGCATTGACCACCGACCTGGCGATGGAACCGAGCGCCGAGTCCGCCATCCTCGACGCCCCCGAGCCTCCGGCGGCCACCCCCAAGCTCGAACCGGAGACCCGTGAGCGACGAGTCGCCTCGGGCAAATGGAAAGCGGTCCACCCGACACGTCCGACCCTGTCGCCGCCTCGCTGAATGATCGGGCCTCTGTTTTGTCCCTCGAAAGGTTTGCGAATCCCCCACTTGGGACGCCCGAGCGGGGGATTCTCGCTTGAGTCAGGATCAGGAGAAAATTAGCTGATCGCCGCCTTGAGCTTTTTCAGGGCGATCGGCACGGCCAGCATCGGGTCTTCCTTGGCTTCGTATTCGAGGGCGACGTAGCCGGAATACTTGGCGTCGCGGAGGATGCCCGCGATCCTCGAAAAGTCGGCTTCTCCCTTGGGCTTCCCCTTCGGCCCGATCTCGGTCTTCACCTGGACGTTGACGGCGTAGGGGGCGAGCTGGGCGAGTTCGGCGTAGGGGTCCTCTCCTCGGAAGTTGTAAGTGTCGAGGTTGACGCCGAAGTTGGGCGAGTCGACGCTTCGGATCAGTTGGAGCAGCTGCCCCGGGGTGGCCGTGATCCCCCCGTGGTTTTCGAGGGCCAGCGTCACCCCCTTCTCGACCGCGTAGGGCAACGACTCCCTGATCCCCTCGATGGCCCGCTCGACCGCGACCGCCTCGGCCTCCCCTTTGGGGACCTGGCCCGCGAAGATTCGGATCACCGGCGCGTCGAGGTCGGCGGCCCGGTCGATCCACGTCCGGACCAACTTGAGCGTCGCGTCCCGTTTCGGGCCGGCGGGCAGGCAAAAGTCATTGCCGACCGAAGTCCCCGACACGTCGAGGCCCAGGACGAACGCATGTTGCTTGAGCCGGTGGAGATAGTCCGGTGTCACGTCGGCGGGGAAGTAGTATGAGGTCAACTCGACGCCGTCCAGGCCCTGATCCGCCGCGAAATCGACGAATCCGAACAAGTCCATCGTCGACTTCATCCCATTCTTGGGCTGGAGCACGTCGCGGAACGAGTAGGCGGCCAGGCTGAGCTTGAGGTGGCTCGGCCGGGTCCGGGCGATCGGGCCGATCATCGCCTCGGCGGATCGAGGCAAGACGGGGGCGGCCACCAGCCCCGCGACCGACGCGGACAGGAACCTTCGACGATGGATGAGCGACATAAAAAGCCCCTCGGTCGGTGGAGGATCGGGTGAAGACGGGCCTGGATCATAAACCCGCCCGCAGCCCCGATCCAGACTCCTCCGACCGGGCGCGATCCAACCTCAGCTTTCCAGCTCGTTCAAGAGGTCGTTGACCTCGCGGTCGAGCATGGTCCGCGATCCCGCCCTCGACATCCGATCGTCGAACTCGCCGCCCTCGTCCCCCTGGTAACCATCGTCATCAGTCGTCCGCTTGCCCGCGCCCGGGGCGTTCGGGTCGGACTGGGTTCGCGCCCGGAGGTACATCTTGATCGGCACGTCCTTGAACGGCAACCGCTCGCGGAAGACGTTCAGGAGGTAACGCTGGTAGGGGGCCTCGAACAGCGAGGGCGTGTTGACGAACAGGACGATGGTCGGAGGCGCGGTCCCCACCTGGGTCGCATAGTAGATCCGGGGGTTTCGGCCCGCTTTCGATCCCGGTTGGTGGGCGTCGATCGCTTCGCGGACAACCCGATTCAAGGTCCCGGTCCCGACCCTCTGCCCGGCCTGCTTGAACATCGCCTGCCCCTGGTTCAGGAGCGCCTTGACGTTCCGACCGGTGGCGGCGGTGATGAACGCCAGGGGCATGTAGCCCATCCCCCGGAAGGCGTGCTGGACCATCACCGCGAACTTGCCCATCCCGCCGTCGGCCGTGGGGTTGCTCGCCATCAGGTCCCACTTGTTCACGACGAAGATGCAAGGCTTGTATTGCTTGGCGATGTAGTCGGCCATCTGCTTGTCGAGCCGGGATACCCCTTGCGTCGCGTCGAGGAACAGGAACACCACGTCGGCGCGTCGGATCGAGCGTTCGGCGCGGTGGATCGAGTAGAAGTCGAGGCTGTCGCGGATCTTGGCCTTGCGGCGGACCCCCGCCGTGTCGATCGCCACGAACGGCAAGCCGTCAAGCTCGAACCGGACGTCGACCGAGTCTCGGGTCGTCCCGGCGACCTCCGAGACGATCATCCGCTCGGCGTGGGCCAAGGTGTTGATGAAGGTCGATTTGCCGGTGTTCGGCCGGCCGACCACGGCCACCTTCATCACCTCGTCGGCGGGCCGAGGGGTGTGGACGTTGGGCAGGCGCTCGATGATCAGGTTCAAGAGCTGCTTGCGGTTCCGGTTCTGGTGCGCCGAGACGTAGACCGGCTTGCCGCGACCGAGTTTGTAGAACTCGCCCCCTCGGGCATCGAAGTCGGGCGTGTCCGACTTGTTGATGACGAGGAGGACCGGCGTCTTCTGGATATAGCGGAGCCGGGAAGCCACCTCTTCGTCGAGCGGCATCACCCCTTCCTTGACGTCGACGACGAAAAGGATGACGTCGGCCTCGTTGATCGCGGTCTCGATCTGGCGGTCGACGTCTTCGGACAGGTCGTCGCGGTCGACCATCCCGATCCCGCCGGTATCCATCAACTCGAAGAAGCGCGGGTCGTCGTCGTCACCGGCTTGCGCCAAGGCGGTGACCCGGTCGCGCGTCACCCCCGAAACCGAGTCGGTGATGGCGATCCGTCGCTGGGCAAGCCAGTTGAACAGCGACGACTTCCCGACGTTGGGCCGCCCGACGATCACGACTTTCGGCAAAGGCATGGCCGTCTCGCTTCCTTCTCTGACAATTGTTCAAAAGGAGGCACGGCGAACCCAGCCGAAGATCGAAAACGAGGTTTCCGAAAGAACGAGCCTCGCACTTTGGAGTTTGGTAATACTAGTATAGAGGTCGGGGCGTCCGGCGACAATCCTGATCGACGATCGAACGCCGCGAATCGACCTTCGGCGTAAAGTTTGCAAATCAGCAGGCCGTTGCTTCCGGATTGGATGCCAACGGCTCCCGGTAATCAGGACGAGATCAATGCATCATCACAAAGTTCGTGCTCTTGGTGGTTTGCTCGTGGGACTCGGCTTCTGGGTGGTTTCAAGCCCATCGAAGACCTTGGCGCAATATCCGGTCGGCGCCCCCGGCGAGGTCGTCACCTACGAGACGGTCGCCCCCGGGCAGAAGACGGTGATCTACGGCGAACGGGTGAAGGTCCGCTACCGGCCGAACAAGACCGTGATCCGCGAGCGGCCCACTCGATACGTCACGACCACCCCGCCCGTCGTCCGCGAGACTCGGGTGGTCCGCCCCGCCCCGTTGGCCGAGCAGGTCGTGTTCCAGCCGCAACCCGTCGTCGAAGAACGTTGGGTCCAGCCCGCCCCCGTCCTCGAACGGCGAGTGATCCAACCCGCGCCGGTGGTCCAGACCCGCCTGATTCCCCAAGACCCGGTTGTTCGGACCCGCTACCTGGGTGCCCCGCCCTATTGATTCCGCTTCGGTTAGCTCGTCAGCCCATCGCAAACAAACCCAACTCATGCCACGGCCTGGGTTGGGTTTTCTCGTCGACTTCAAACTTTCGACCTCGCCCCGATGAGATGAACGGATGCCTTTCGGAGAACTGCTCGAACAACATCGGGTCCACCTCGACCTCGTGACGATCCACCGCGAGCGGTTGACTTCGAGCCAGGTGTCTGGTGTCGTCCGCCAGTTTTCCAAGCAGTTGGTCCTGCTCGAAGTGGTCGGCGAGACCGGCTTGGCCGGGGGGTTCGCCTTGATCCGCCGCGAGGACGTGACCCGGATCGACCGCAACACCGAGCGGTTGAGGCAGTCGCTCAAACGGCTCGGTATCGTGCCGAAAAATCACCCGATCGCCCGAGAACTCGACCTCAACGAGTGGCGATCCGCCATCACCTCGGCGCAAACGATCGCCCCCAGCTTACGCCTCCATCGCGAAGGGGTCGGCGACCCGATGATCTTGGCCTCTGGGACGATCAAGCTCCTGAAACACCTCGTCATCGGCGAGCACCCCGACCCGAGCGTCTCCGACGAAGGCGAGTTCGCGCTGCTGCTGCTGGACCACCTGACTCGGGTCGACTTGACCTGATCCCACCCGGCCGTCTTTCGGTGCCAGTTTGTCGACGACCCGGGGTTTCGCTCCCGATTCTGGCAGTCGAGCGATCCTACGAAACGAACCCAATTTCGTCGGAAACCGTTTGAAGATCGGCGTTTAAGCTCGACGATGCCGGCCCGGTATGATGATTGCTTCCCCAATTAGTATCGGATTTTCGCCGCGGGTCGAACCGCGATCTTCTAAAAAAAGTTTCGGTCCCCTTCCCAAATTATTCGGGGTCGGAAGATGTCCACCGTCGCAGACCGGCAAGAGTTTTCGTTCCAGGCCGAGATCAAGCAGCTCCTGCAACTCCTCTCGCACTCGCTCTACCAGAGCAAAGAGATCGCCGTCCGCGAGTTGATCTCCAATGCCTCGGACGCGCTCGACAAGATGCGGTTCGCGGCGATGACCGACGAGGCGCACCGAGGCTCGGCCGAGTCGTTGGAGATCACCGTCGAGGGCGACAAGGATCGCCACGAGTTGACCATCCGCGACAACGGCGTCGGGATGACCCGCGACGAGTTGGTCCACAACCTCGGGACGATCGCCCACAGCGGTTCGATGGAGTTCTTGAAGAACCTGGCCTCGTCGAGCGCCAAGCCCGACGTGTCGCTGATCGGCCAGTTCGGCGTCGGGTTCTACTCGGCGTTCATGCTCGCGGACAAGGTCCGGGTCCGATCCCGGAGTTACCGAGAGGATCAAGGCTGGGAGTGGGAGTCGGACGGCTCGGGCACGTTCACGGTCGAACCCGCCGAGGTCGCCGCGCGGGGGACCGAGGTGATCTTGCACCTGAAGGAAGATTCGCGCGACCTCGCCGAAGACTTCCGGATCAAGCACATCCTGAAAACCTACTCGGGCTTCGTGCCGCACCCGATCAAGGTCGGCGGCGAGGTGGTCAACAACCAGAAGCCGATCTGGGTCGAGCCGAAAGGGCAAGTGACCGAGGAGCAGCACGCCGGCTTCTTCCAGTACTTGACGCATCAGGTGGGCGAGTCGCCACTCTGGCAGATCCACTTCGCCATCGACTCGCCGATCCAATTCCGGGCCTTGCTATACTGCCCCAAGACCAACATCGAGCGGCTCGGCTTCGGTCGGGCGGAGCACGGGATCAACCTCTGCGCCAAGCGAATCCTGGTCCAGAGCGACTGCCGCGACCTCCTGCCCGAGTACCTCCGCTTCTTGTACGGCCTGGTCGACTCCGAGGACCTGCCCCTCAACGTGTCCCGCGAGACGTTGCAAGACAGCAGCGTCATCCGCCGGATCAAAGGGGTCCTGGTCAAAGGCGTCCTCGACAAGCTGACAAGCCTGAGCGTCGACCAGCCCGACGACTACCTCGCATTCTACAACCAGTTCGGCGCGACCTTGAAGGAGGGGATCGCCGTCGACTTCGCCAACCGGGACCGGGTCGCCAAGCTCCTCCGGTTCACCTCGTCGCACGCCGATCCCGATCACCCGACGGGGTTGGACGCCTACATCGAGCGTTCGCCCGCCGACCAGAAGGCGATCTACTTCTTGAGCGGGCCGGACTTGGCTTCGATCCGCAAGAGTCCGAACTTGGAAATCTTCCGGAAGCGAAACCTCGAGGTCTTGCTCCTGACCGACCCGCTCGACGAGTTCGTCGTCAACTCGCTGCGCACCTACAGCGAACACGACCTCATCTCGATCGACTCGAGCGACCTCCAGCTTCCCGGCGAACCCGAGAAGGCGCCGGACGACCCCGCCGGCGAAACGAAGCCAACCGGCGACTTCGCCCAGGTCCTCGACCTGTTCCGCGAGGCGCTCGGCGATCGGGTCGAGACCGTCCGCGAGTCGAAGCGCCTCACCGACAGCCCTTGCTGCCTGGTCAGCCCCGACGGCGGCTTGAGCGTCCAGTTGCAGCGGTTGCTCAAGGCCAACAACCAAAACATCCCGAAATCGAAGCGCATCCTCGAAGTCAACCCCGACGCCCCTCTCGTCCGGCGCCAGGGCCGGCGCACCTAAACCTTGGCAAATCCTCGGAGAGCTTGCAGCATATAGCTCTCGTCGAGTGCGGCGTGGATTCGCTTCCAGTTGAGACTTCCTTTGCCCGGGTCTTGCCTCAGTAGCGAT
>JAABUX010001374.1_pt1 | contig 37100 bp, 43 predicted proteins | sample 5561851 | NCBI WGS metagenome assembly JAABUX01 (sample SAMN10711883, study PRJNA513361) | rock metagenome | isolation source: Antarctica rocks | place: Antarctica: Victoria Land, Richard Nunatak red sandstone | collected 2016-01-03 | reverse complement strand
TGGTTGAACACCTCACCATAGAGTTCCGATCCGACTTTCCAGCCAAAACGGTGTAGCATGCTCTTATCAAGGAAAAGTCCGACGACAACCATTCGGTGAAGCCTGATGTGAGAGGTTGGATCCGGTAACGGCAATACTCCTCTTAGAACTACTCCATCAGGATAATGGCAAAGTCTGGTTTGGGGGTCATGTGATGTCAGGTGAGGATCAAATCTTGTTAAGAGCGAGGTAGGAATTCCCACATGTTTAGATCTCTCCCGGATTATACCAGAGCTTTTATCAAACAACGGCGATATGAACCACGGAGAACAGCCACCGGAAACATCAAGGTATAACCGACTGCATCTCACATTATCAATTAAGGTTCATCTTGAATGTTTCCTCCTAACCCCTCACCAACCCCCCCCAAGAGTTCCAGTAACGTACCGTCAACGAAACTTCAAAGCTCAAACCTACAGCGTGCTTCTCTCCTTCGCCTACCTCAATCCCTAGACATCCGCGAGGGTTGTAAACTTCAACAGCAATCTCCGCAACGCAGCTTCCACCATTTGAGATTGCCTTCAGCAGCCACTGCCTTTTTCGTGATATTTGACCGGACAGTTGAAATGCTTTGATGGGATGGATCCTACATAGCGCCCAATGGCGATTTTCCTCAGCGTATATCCCATATCCTACGCCTACATTCCATTATCATCATCAACCCGAAGGGCCGCAGCTGTTCATGAACATCCATCAACAACCCTATCCTATCCTATTCTATCTCAACCTCTGTAGCCGGTCCCGTTCGCGCTGTGAGATCTATCTCCCCACTCCCTTCTGCATCTGCCTCTGCGTCTTTTCGAGCGTTTCGAACGTCAAGTCATCCTCGCGGAACTTTTAATTTCAAGGTCAGATGATGGATGCTGTGGGTATATACTTTGGCGACGCGGATTCGGGATGGTGAAGAGCGGAGTGGTGTTGTGTGGTATCATGTTGTGCTGTGCACGAGCATGTGATGTCAAAAGGAGACGCTGGTGAGTACATGAAATCCGCAGCGAATGCCATTTCTTCCTTCGTTGGCCCTGATAGCGGATCTAGCCCTGCTCGCGAAGAATGTCGATTAGATATCCGTCGGCGTTGCTTTTAGGGTGGCTATCCGTGAGTGTGTACATCTTCAGCTATCCGTCCATCAGCCTCATCCCTACAGCACCGGCCCATCTTCCTTCGCCTCGTCCGTCTAAAGCTATGGCTCTCACCTAGGCCTATCTATAACTACGCTGTATCAGACGCAGCCGTGCATCTTTCAATGGCGTCGTCGCTCGTGTATGTACAACTATTGGGTTATCGATATTAGAGCGAGATTTCAAGCTCACCTTCTCTCAAAGTACGCTTATGCTGTATGTATCACGTCATCCTTTTTCCTACTTCGAAGAATTAGGCGCAGTTCATCCACGTCTCGCTATTGATAATAGGCCGCGGCGATGTTTGCTTGTGAGGATGTGTTGTGGGGCCAATGTGTGTTTTTTGGTCTTGAATAGCACTATCGAAGTTTCAATAGTACTCGTTGGGAATCCAGGTGGTGTGATGTGGAAGGGGGTCAATACGAGGACCTTAATGCCTTGAACGAGGCAAAGCCATCCGCTCTCATGGGAGACGATCAGTGTGACCCTGCTGGTACGCATGGCCAAACAAATCTGCAGAAGGGGAAGATTTCTAGGATGAGCCACAGTTCATAACCGTGATAATGGTACTATATATTCGTTCTTCGTCATTGGGTATATAATCAGGCAAACCGACTCCCTTTTCCGAGACCCTACTTAGCATACGTCCGCGTCGTGATATCCACCGATGGTTCACCTTCAACAACTTCCGTCACAGTCACCACCCCGTTCTTGACCTCCGCTTTGTGCCGATCGACTGATAACAAATTTCGGTCAGGATCGGCTCCTTTGGTGGCACATTCAATATGACCGGTAATGTTATCTTCTTTCTCGAACTCCTCGGGTGGTGGATGCCACCATGTGTCCGCCTCTTTCGTACCGAACAGGGAACCGCCGAACCATCTCCTCAGGGTTCGCACATGGACGTTCAGGAAAAGTGGCCGCATCAGGGGTAGACAGGCGCAGACTATGCCGACGCAGGGCTCTACAGATGCCCATGCGAGAGGCGCGGCGTTCATGTCTATGAGCGTGTCAACGCGTTGTATGGGAGCATGAAGAGCGAATGAATACTTACATTTCGGATCATGGTTATGGTATCGAGGGGCGGCAACCGAGTAATTCAACCTCACCGCACTGGCAGCTAGGCAGAAAATGCCAACCCCAAACATGCCCACGACCGCCAGCTTTTGCATCACCGGCAGATGCAACTGCCACACAGGCCGTATCGGCAGACTCAACAGTAACACGTTTGTGAGCGAATTCAACGCTGCCGTCACTATCCTACCCGCCTGGGCATGCAAGCAAGTATCCTTGGGATTTGCGTCCCAAAAACTCTGCACCGGCGTACAGCGAAAGATGACGCTGAAGAAGGCGGCGGCTGTCCAGAGGAGGAGGAAGGCGTGGACGAGGTGGAGACACAGCCGAAACCGTGGATAACCGGACCCGGCGAAGATGCGGGCTAAGAGGAGAACGTTTGAAAGTTTGACGAGGTATGTGCAGATTGTCCAGGTTATCTCGATGGAGAACTGCATCTTCAAGACTCTCGTAAGATCGGTCGGGTGCAGCTCGAGGATGTAGAGCAGGTGGTGATCCATGCCAAAGTGGGCGCAGAGTATCAATTCGATACAGAGGATGTAGGTAATGAGCTGCAGTAAAGTAGTCCAGCATTAGCAATGGAAGACTACAAATCTCTTGGATCGAGATTCTGACCAAAGCAGCTATCAGCACCAAGTCGTTGGCTTGCCATGATGCCCTCGTTGTCTTGCTGGCAATCATCCGCAGAACGACGAACACGGTTGCAATGGCTGGGAGGACGACATTAACGGCGACCATGCTCGTCGAAGAGCTCTGCTGTATGTGTGCGGACTGATAATTGTCCTTCGCTGGAGGCAGCGAGCCTGCCATAGCTGGCTTGTTTCAATCGAAAGACTATGACGTTGGCGAACAACGATGACCATAGTGAAGACCACAACCCCCTCCATATATCTCCCCTGCAACTCATACTATTCGCCATAATCCCGCTGCCGTTATGTAGGTCAAAGCAAAGTAGACCAAACCAACCTTGGGCGATAACAGACCCGGTCCTCGTGTTCGACCATGACATGACGCTCTCCCGTCATTAATCCAACTAAATTCTCCGATCCTCATCTCAGACGCGTTGAGACGAATGGAGCGCTTGCAACTCGGACTCTCTCCACATTTCGCGTAATGGTTAGTGTGCTTGGTTGCTTGCGCTAGAACATATATCCGGGGAAGGTGTCCAGGACTAGGCGGAGATCGGATTTCCGTGATGAATTTCCCGGGTGGGGAGGGGGCTAGAAGGGGGACAGATGCGCTAGAATGTTGGGAAAGGCTAGGAGATTGTGGGGAGATCCTACTTCCATGTTGCGCTTCCTTATGACTTGCTTCAATGCTGGTGGTTCGGATGGTCAGGCTTGGATAGGCTGCAGTGATTTGCCGACCCGACGATACGGATCCTTGGAGTAATCTACCATTTAACGAGTATGTTCAAGCCATCGTTGATCAATATGAGGTCGAAACAAAGGTTGGCGGACCTGTAGGATTGAGCTGTTCAGGAGTCGTGGATTTGTGACTGGTTTCTTCCGTTTGGGTTATGTCGTTGATGGTGTGGGATGGCGCTATCGGCAGATTGTGCATCTGGCGACCGGTTGGGGACGGCGAAGGCTTCGTCTATTAGGAATAGAGGTTGCCGAATTGCTTCATATTTCACCCAGGGATTCCCGCTGTTTGAGTTCCACCACCGTTCAAGGAGTCGATCCGTGATATGATCTCCCCTTTTCTCCTGCGTTACTTTTCGTTCCCATCTCTTGTCTTTGCCTTTCTTTGAACCCCTGAGTGTCAGACGGTAACAACTTGAGGATTCGGTACACATGATTCAGCCTGGTACGATGGTACACGATGGAATGATTTATATGGCCCACAGCCATCGATAGGCTACCTACTCCTTGGGCTTCGACTAGCGATCTTATCCCTCTTGAACCCTGGTCCCTCACCCTCCCACACCCTCAGTCCACTACCCTTCATGATTTCCAAAATTTCCCAGAAAGGTGCCCATTTTTCGGTGACACTACCAGCGAGGGACAGTCTATCGAAGAAAACCTCCTCCGTGCCATCGAAAAGCTCCCTGTCATGCAGCGGCGAAATTGCGATCGCCAGTGTGAACAAACTTCTGCAACGTTCGCGCATAGCTCTCATATTGCTCACTACCTTCTCTGCATCTATGTCGGTGAATGCAACATCGAGAGTAAGTATCGATGTCGGGAGAAAGGCTAGAAAGGACGAATCAATGTTGCGGCAGCCTACGCGGAGGTAGAGCAGATGAGGCAATTGGTCGAGCATGGCACGCAGGCTTGACATGGGGGAGTTGAATTGGTTTGGTCGCCGCCTTCCGAAAGACATGGTGATGCCCAGGTTTTGCGGATCCTCATTGAAGGAGTAGGTACGAGCGAGATAGAATCCCGAGTCTTCGAAGAAGCTTGCTGGGAGACCGGTGACGTTTTGCTCGAGCGAAGTCTTGTTCGACAATTCGAGTAATTTGGAAAAGTATTGGAGGAGCAGCGGAGGAATGGCTTCGTCCATTGCCATGACCGCATGGGTCACTGGCCGTCCGTGGAGGTCAGGTCGATACTCCCAAGATTCAGCCCTGCTGCTGAGGCCTGGTCGTAGCTTCTTAGCCCATGCTGTAGCAGAGATAGCCAACTCATTCCCAACGTGTGGGTCATGTACTAGCATATCGTCGTCGAGCGTAGCCCAGATCATGCTAACGTTTGCGTCTTGTTCAAAATCAAAGGTGAGGGAAAGAAGCCTTGGCAATGCTCGCAATGCTGCGTCCCATGCCAGCATCCTGTCCTTGACATATTTGGCCTCATTGAACCGGAGCAACAGAGAAGAAAATCGAATAACGAGATGCCGGATACAAGCGCTGTTTCTTGCTCCGATGGTGCCAAGCCAGCGGATGATCTCGTTGGGATGACAGACGTTGATACAAACGGTCTGGTAAAGAAATGGGGTTACTTCATTGCGAACCTGACGGCAGATTCGTAAGTAGCGATGCAATGAGCGAGGCTTTAATGTGTTCGCTGTTGATGCCGTTGCCTGCCGAGACGCCGTGAATCCTCTAGAACACCACGCCTCTTCTCTATGGCATGTGTAGGCATAGATTTGGTCTCTCAGCTCACGAGGAAGACCGATCAGGGAGGCCATATCTGCAAAACCTAAGGAGCAGGGGCCTGGTTTGCTCCTGATATAATTCCTTGAAGTTGTCGCCTGTGCTTCGATAGCTGCGGCATACATGAGGCCGTGCTATTTTTAACACTCCAGATCTGATAGGGCTGATCACTGTGCAATCTTCCACCAAACAGCTATATTGGTCAACTTACATGCGCTATATTGGGCTTGCGCGTTCATTCATGCATGCAACAAGCCGGTAGATCGATATGACTGCCATCACGCTGACAAACAATGAGCCTTGCATCGTTTCATATAGAATATCCCATTACAGACTCCCTCATCCGATGAAACACCACCTGCACCAGTCTTGTGGCGCGATACAGTGGCAAGCCATTGAGTGCTAAACATCTGCAGCAAAGCACAAACGGCGACCTTGTAGTCGCTGTCGATCAAGTCAGTCCAGAGCAAAGCTCCTAAACCCAATAGTGTTGTTCTTCTGGTATCTCTTCATCCACTTCCAGATACACTGCTTCTCTCCTGCGCTTGTCCGCCTTGTTATCACTTTCAACGAGGTTAAGGCCAGACCAGACCAATCAGGCAAGCCTGGTACTTCAGCCTCAAAGGGGTACCTAACGAAACATGGTCTTGCTAATATCCTTGGAAATTCAAGGTAAATTTGGGTGCGAAGCAGACGTAGGCGGAAGTCGTCATATCTTGACTCCCTTTGCATTCTTTCGAGCTTTAATTCACGTCTAGACCGAATACGTCACGACCCGAAGACAGCGAGGATTTAAAGACATGAAGCCTTACATCGACAGATGTATGTCAGCCAGACCGACCTTCGATGCATTGAATTTGACAAGCACGAGGCAGGGGGGAAGCGCATTGTCGTCCAATAAAGCAAGAATCAAGGCGGAGGTAGAGTATCCTCGCTTCACTGCCTTCGATCCTCTGCAGCCGCAGGGCTTCTGGACGTTGGCGAACAGACGATTACCAACAATGGAACCATTGCAAATGCAACCAAGACGCAGATGGGCGGTCTGACTTACATCGAGATATCACCCCCATTAAGTAACGATGATACCAGTATCAAAGACCATGAAAGAACTACGTAGTAGCGTCCTTCCTCGTGGCGACATCCCTCCTCAAGTGCCTTATCACAGCTCTATTCGTCTCCCTCTCCGCCTTGAGTCCTTCGACCTCTCCCTGCAATTCTGCAATTCTCTCATCCTTCGTCTTGACCATTGCCCGCGAAATATCCCGCCCTCTCATGATGCCTCTTGTATAAAGAACATGCCTGTCGCATATGTTCTTAATTGCAGTCCTTACATCATGTGGGAAGGATACATTGGACATTTGTAGCGTGGTCAGGATCTCAGAGGCGAGTTCTGAGTCTTGGGTAGGGGGGATGTCTTTGTAGCGCAATGGTGTAGGCGATTCCGCGGTCGCAGGCGGGGCTGTATGAGCGAACAAGCCTTTTCCTGCCATTCCTCTTGCTGGCGTATTGAATAGGTCATCTCCCTCGACCCCGGTTGAGGGCGTTGGCCACACCCTGGCTGTACCGTCCCCACTCCCCGATGCCATATCATCATGTCTTCGTTTCCCAGGGGTAGAGAACATCTCCGTTTTCACTGCTTTCCTGGGGGTTTCTGGAGGTGGCATGCCATGATCACTGGATGCTTGATCCGCGATCTTCGCCATTTCGTCATCGTCGCTCGCGGGCCAGTCGTAGATGTCCTCCTCCGTATCACTACCTTGTGTAGATGCCTGAGTACCAAGTCTATTGGCTGAAGATGAGGGCGTAAGGTGGGACGTTTTCGATGGCGTGTACGGCGTTGTGATATCTGGACTTCCGTGCCTGAAACGGCTGGAAGTCTGAGGCGTTGCTAAACCATAGGACGAGAGCTTGATGGGTGTCTGAGGTGAGCTTGAAGGAAGAGGCTCGGTGCGGGAGTTATTCAGCACAGCAGCTGCTTCTCGGCCTTTAGCTTCATCATCCCAAAGGAAGAAGTCGCAGCGTTTTGGTTGAGCATTTTGGCATGTGTAAATTGTGATAATATCCTAGTCAGCCGCCCACCGGAGTGCAGCTATGCTAAGTCTTGTTGAACGTACACCATCGCCCGTGATTCTTCCCTCCGTTCTTTGTCTGGAAGTGTTGCGCGGGCAGACGAGGATGGCAGTTACACTGCCAGATGCCATCCGCGAAGAGTCCTTTCAACGGGACTTTTTTCACACCTACGACGAAGCCTCCTCGTCCCCGGCTACCTTTACTACGGCCTTTGAACATGATGAGTGTCGTCGTGGGGTAGAGACATGATATGTCAGTCCGCGGTTTTGCTCATCTCTTAGAACATCTGTCAAGAAAGCATTAGTCTTCGTAGATGCTTCGCCAGCATTGTATAATGGTTGAGTCTCGTTGGGGAAGGCAAATTGAAGATGGTCGTTGCCATGACGATGACTTGGGACTAGTTCTAAGGCTACTGCAACCCTGCTCACTCCCTTATACTCATGATATGGATCATTCGTATACATGAATGATAGACGAACGAGAGTATTGGGCACATCTTCTAAGCTAAGGCTTAGCAAGGCATGAGCTTGTATCATATAGAATAGTCTTCATCCTGACCATATCGAAGGATACTGTTAGAGGTGGACTGGTGTTCCATATTAATTAGCGGTCTAAAAGGTGCATGGATGCTATTCTAGTTTCATGAATGGAATAGAAACTGGAGGATATGCTCATGCTGGACCAGTATCCACTATCAACGCTCTGTTGGTACAAGGCGCGTACCAATTTCACAGATAAACGATAGCTTGCATGGAAAGGCAGTATGGTTGGCCCTCAGACCGTTCCTGAAGCATGCCTTGACATAAAGCCCGAGTCTCCTGTCATAACGAGTGAACAGGATGAGAGATGTGTTTCATAGAAAAGAAGTGGACAAGTAGGGAAGAGAGGAATGGGAGTTGAGCAGGGGTTTCGCGACGGCAGCAGGCTTCAAGTAGATCATTCCCTGCAGAGCTAGAAAACTGGCAACTAAGATCTTTATCTACACAGTACAAACAGCAACGTCCCTCTGGTTGCGATTTGCTTCACCAATGATCACGTCTCGTCAGCAAACCCCGCACTGAACTGACAGCTCGCTTGTGGAGCTTGGAGGAAAGAGGATGGACGGTGAAGTCAATAGGATCGGAGTAATCTCCTTCCCTGCATGAATCGGATAGAATCCCAATTTCAGCACCCGCTAGCACTGGAGGAGACCGCCAAGGCCAAGCATGCCGATGTCTTTTAGAAAAGGACATTAATGGGGATGAGGATAGCAGCTTGCTATGGGATCGATCCTGCATATTGTTCGTTGATACCCTAGGACGTTGATCGGGACGCTGTTCTGAAGTCTTGATTAGGCGGCCGGATTTGGTAGCCCTCAAGAGGATAACAACATAGACAGCAAGATCCATATCAACAATCGGTATGCGTAAAATATATGCATGGAAATGCTTTCCTGCAGCTTCAGATGGGAATGCTATCAGTCTATCATTGATACAGGGGCAAGGATTATTTCGACGGCGCATGCACCTAAATCCTCACACGGTTCTCTAAGAGATGCTAGCGAAATACAAGCGGCCCACCGTTTGTCACACTCAATTGGGACTGGACTTGTACCAGCAATGATTACGGATTATAGTCTCAACGCAGGTATTGCAATAGTGCACTCTGCACTACACATATCTGGTTGAACCAGCACCTTTCTGGAGATTTTGTGCGGGACTCATAGAACATGGGTGTCCCTCTGGACAGTGATTGCTATCGGCAAACCGTGACATTTAGGGCCATTGTCTTGAACAGCTTCATGACTTTGGCTCCCATGTTTATGGGACGGACGGGTTGCTGGAGATCTCCCGGAATGTCAAACGATGTTTGCGGAGGATTCTATTCGATCCTGAGGAGTCACAATATGGTGCGCTGGCTTCTTGACGGCGGCTTATAATCCAAGGGATACGTTCCAGAAGCTGCAGATCACAGGTAAAGGTCTGTATGGGGCTGGTGCCCCGATAATCTATCCAGTATCAGGAGATAAGGCATAGGTCAAAGCGTGTCGGAATATGCAGTGCTATGCAGGCGCAGGTGTCAAAGGTCCCTGCATGCATGCGCCACAGATGGGAGGAGCTGCAGAGAAGCCCCACGTTTTGTTCCCCTCCACCCTTGCTGCAAGTCACCACAACCGCCGTGCTACAGGTCCTCGAGATGATTTGCTCTCAAGGAACCCAAGCTGCGGCAGGGTTGGATTTTATGCCTGATACCGACTTTCTGGGTCCACAACGTTATCAACGGTTCGTGGGGGTCCTTTCTATAATATCCAAGCATGCATGCAATCTGATGTCCCTCATCGAAATCGCAATCCTCGAGCGAGTTCACAGGCTCTAATTATCAAACTTTGTATTTGACTTTGGACCAATATTCGTGCCTTGATGAGCCGAAGTTGAGATGGCGAGCTTTCTAGGCAGAGCACAATCATAAGCGATGTTTGAGGGGAGGGGTCTGAGGTGGTTAACAGTGACACCTCTGCGCCTCTCCGACTGGACCGTGCAGCTTTACCCACAACCGTAAAGTACGTTGCGGACAAGAACATCTCGATTATGTATCTTCTTGTTTACCAAGTGAGTCCGATTAGGTCGATCCTTTCCTTTCTGGCACGGTCGCAGCGGAGTTTGCACATATGCCCCGCTCCCAGGCGTTGTGCTGGTGAACTGAGAGTAACGGTCTTCTATTGCCCAGGTGAATGGAGGGGCTTATGAAAAGGCTTGATGCTCTGTCGCAGCCGAGGCGTAGTTATGATTCGGCAGCCAATGGTCAGAAAACCTCCTAGGTTGTGCGCTTGTTTTGAATTTTGATAGTACTGTAGATTAGTAGTGCTGTGGCGCCGGAAATTTTGCCAATAATGCCGGGTCAGGGAAGAATGACTATCTCATGAAAACAAGCATACTCCCGACCATTAGAATACTCTTCACCTTCCCCCGCTGTAGCATTGTCACCCATATCCCACTGTCGCTGAGGCAGTCTCCCTAACAACAGTGAAAGCATTGAACTCACTGATCGTGATCGACCGTTTCCGACTTTGGTAGAGTGTCTGTGCGGTGCCACTAGGACAACAGCCAAAGCCGGTTGTTCCTTTCCCCACACGCCTGACAAGTATTTCTGAGCCTCCATACAATTTACCTTGATTTTCTCCCAATCAAGTCTTCTACATTCTCAACACTCTAGGCCAATTGCCCGAAATCTCAAACGCAGGCCATTGCATCTTCGTTTCATTGCTCAGCACCTCATCACGATTGACATTGGTGCCTGAAATCAAGACGACACGGCCCCATTGGCTTTGGCTTGGATCACTTCGAAAACCCAAGCACAATTCGTACCATTCAAAACCTCAGATTCCCTCAGCAAAACAGTGCGACATAAGACCAGATGACATTGCCAATTGACTCGCTTCAGTGTTTACGGCTTCACTTGGGAGGGCTTGGTGGAGGGGGAAGGAGCGCCTAAGAGGCTTCATTCGCCCAAACATTCTACTCACAAACTATACCTTAGATACCTCCTACCATGACGGAAGTACTCTCAATTACCCAGCCAGAGGGCAATACACACTTCGGGTCGCCCCTGCAGCGCTCTTCTTCCCAGACATCCTTCCTACTCCAAAACCCCGCTTCATACTCACGATCACCCTCAAACCTGAAATCAAGATACGCTGCTGTTGGCTATGACACTACGAAGTTACCGCATTCGCTTCCATCCTCTGCACCCTCATCTCCTCGACTGATTGCTCCAGAATTTTCGAATCAACCCTCATACACCTCCACCCCATCGAGTAGCTTATCATTGTACGAACAGTGCCAGACTGAGGAGGACATAGTGTTTCCCTCATACGGGGATGGAGGCTATTGCAATGAGGTCGAAGATTCGGAGCCTCCCTCCAGTCCCATATCTCCTAGTCCAATTGTCATGATACACTCGGCCAGCGATACCTCGCTATCGAAGCCCGGCTGTTCCGACTCATCCTATGCTCAGCCTACAGCTGGCGATGATTCAGCCATTGAGAGTGAACCTACAAGGCATGTCGACTACTTATCACATAATTGGAAGGAGGAGGACATATGGTCATCATGGAGGCATATCGTGTCGAAGCGAAATGTGTACTCTAATGGTGCCCGGTTAGAGAATGCGTCGTGGAGAACATGGGCAAAATCGAAGTATCGGCTGAAGACTGTTTCGCCAGAGAAGTTGAACTGGTGAGCTTCAGGGCAGAACGTTCTACACCAATGTGAAATTAACTGCTAGCAGGATGAAAGACCATGATGTGACTTGGCTGTACGGACCTCTACAACCTGGAACCGCCAGATCTCTACACTTTAATCCCAGTCCACCCACAAGTCGACTCTCAAGAAGCAATTCCTTTGCTTCAAAGAAACCGATACTCAAGAAGCGAACGTTGTCGGAGATCATGCTTCAAAACTCTCTATCCTCGTTCACCCTGATGAAGCAAGCCACTGATGCCCTTCGTGCACAAGAACCTGGACAGAGGCTTCGTGACCGACCCAACCTTGGCGACCGCACACTGTCTGAATTTGGTGCCTCTTCCGACTTCAGCATATCCCTCACGAGGTCCACGACCGACCCCTCTACGGAGCCATCAGCCTCATCTTCGGGGATACAGACCCCATACACCAAACGTCACATACATTTCAACAATAAGGTTGAGCAATGCATCGCCATCGATAAAGATGCGAGTGATCGACCACCCTACTTCAGTGCAATTCACGACGATGACGATTCATCGGAGGATGACATGTTGATCATGAAGCCTGTGAAAAACGCTACAAAGGCCAGGATTGGTAGCAATCGAAGTACCCCTCGGAGCAGCTTCAGTAGTGATAGCAAGACTATCGCTATGCTTCCATCCACAACTTTAAATTACCGGGGAGATACCCCAGAGCCTGGAGAACAGCAGTCCAGGCAGATAGGTAGGCTCTGGAGTGGTGGATCAAAGCTATCTCCGTCTCCCTCACAACAGACTCTGAAGCCATCCTCGTCCAGCAACTTCTTACTCGATGACGAGGATGAAGATGCCGATATGGACTGGCAGCCTTCAGCCGCTGGAGCCAGAAGAGACAGCCTCTATCCTCGCGGCGGCCTTCAACTAAGTGCTGATGACGAGAGTGCCGATCCCGAACACAGCGGGTTGCGTCGAACGCCCTCTGGTATGCTCATGCCTTACGAGGACGAGGATGATCCTACCGACGCTGGCATTTTCGGCAAAGTCATCGACACGGTCAATACTGCTAAAGATATTGCACATGTAATATGGAACGTTGGCTGGCACCGATGAAGAATGTAAGGGGATGGTTGTTACTTCGTCTCGACCCTCTCATCGCAGCATCACCATCACCACCAGCCGCCATTAACAAGGCCATGCCAAACTGGAGATCGTTATTTCACCACCCGCTCTTTCATTCCGACGAACCATGTTTATAATCTGGTATTTGGCACGGCGTTGGTGGCAGCTATCATAGCAAAATATCAGGAGTAATTGCCCCGTGGAGGGGTTGGCGCACAACAATAGCGGCAGACGACATGCCGTCTCATGATTCGGATAGGGTCTTCTGGCAGCTTCTCTCAACAGCCAAAGACTTTCGACATATTGCATAGACTTGTTTTCGTACTGGTCCTGTTCGCTTTACGGAGCACTTTCAATTCCGTGGGATTGACTGGATGTCGATCACGAGACATGATACGATGATCATTTAGTGGCAGGTTGAAGGCGCATTTTGAAGAGCTGAAGAGCATTCTGCCGAGGAGTTCATAGTTCTTAGTTATAGTATATAGCTTCACGCTGCAAAGCAAACAAATCCGATCCAGAGTTATCATCTCAGTGGTCTAGCAGCAACTACGTTTGTGCTGATCAGTCAGAGAGTGGACTTATTTACAAGCCATTTTATATTCCACCCCGAGTCTTCGATCTACCCCTGTTGTCGTATATCTGCTCGTTTTGCGGAACTGAAAGTCGCGCGTACCACGAGTATATCTGAAAGTCTTCTTCTTGTTCTAACGCAATAACCACGGGTTGGTATGACTCTAAATTTATCTAATATTATCCTTAATGCGTAGTCATCATATCCTACTATTTACATATAATTATTCTAGGTATTCCCATAGTAGGACGCTATAGTAGCCTCTTTATAGAGCTAACTTTCTAGCCGAGGTAACTTCTGATAGCGGGGCACGAGGAGTAGTGAATTTCCTAAGGCTTTAGTTCTATATAGGAATAAGACCTTAAGAAGTTATAAGACTTAGCGGATATCTTATTTATCATGTCCTCTAGATTCTGCGAGAATTTAAAGTTATACTAAGGCGTGGTTGTTGCGTTACAACAAGAAGAAGACTTTTAGACATGCTCGTGGTGCGCGCGACTTTCAGTTCCGCAAAACGAGCAGATTTACGACAACAGGGGTAGTGGGATATTCTAGCTGGGTTGGGGGACGAAATGCCAAGAGTTTCACCAATGACACAATTGGAAAACGACATTCAGTGATTAGATATGTGTTTGCAGTTCCTTCGCACCCTATCACCAACGATAAACATAGTTAACATACTATAATACCACTACTTCTCCGATCTCTGCCCCTCCTTCAACTGAAACCCCTCCCTTGCCGTCGGCAGAATGGCAGACACAATACCAGACTCTACTACCACAGAGCCCCAAGCAAGGCTTGTGACTTACTGCGGTGGTGAGTCTCTCCCTCATACCTTCCGCTCCCAGCTCATCCACCAACGACACTAACAGTCCGGTAGTTTGCACCTTACCACCAGAGGTACTACCTATGCCCCGCGTCGAAGTAGACAGTACCCTTAGCAGCTTGAGACAAGAAGCTAAGAATTACAGGCTGATCCACCAGCCTAGTACTGCGAGTTTGGCGGCACGGCAAAGAAATGCAAAGAATGGCTTGAGACGGAGCATCCCGATATGCATGCGAAGTTGTACTCTGAAGGTATATACCTACATCTCTTCCATACCGTCTCTGACTACTACTGTCCCAAACATTTCTGTCCTCTTGTGTCAGATCTGCCGCTGACGTCGGAAGATGGAAACAGAAGCAATAACAGCCTCACTCTCGACCCTCTCCGTAGACGCCCGCAAGCGCGCCGAGAAGGATTCTGCAAAAAAAGAAGCCAAAGCTGCCGCGGCCGAGAAGCGGGATGCAGAAGCCAAAGCGGAAGCTATGGTGTATATCAAGCGGGTGGAGAGGAATAAGCGCAAGTATGTGACGGCTATCAGTGGGTTGGAGGCGCATGGGATGGATCTGAAGAAAGTGGCTAAGGAGTTCGGAAAGAAGTGTGAGTATAACTCATATGTTGTTTTGCTCCCATTTATGGGGCATTGGCGACGGCGGTGCTGTCGGGGATTGGGGCTGATATGGGATATAGTTGCTACGGGGAGTAGTGTTACCAAGACCGCGAGTGGGGGAGAGGAGATTGTGGTGCAGGGAGACAACAGTGATGATATCTTCGACTGGGTGGTGGATGTCGGGAAGGTGCCGGAGGATAACATTGAGTGTATAGAGGACAAGAAAAAGAAGAGTGCCGGATGAAGAGAAAGGGTCTTGACTGTAGGTGAAGGGTAAGCTCTTGATGTCTCATGAACATACCAAGTCAACGGTGACAATCTCCACCATCTCTACGAAATCGTATCGACGAAGGAGGCGATAGACAGTTCATTCCTTGGTAGAATTACTCACTGTCACAATTGTCCACTTTCTTCAACTTGTTATCAAGTATCCCATATCTTGGCCATCTAGGGCTTTGCATTTTCCCGTGATCCGGATGCCTTGCCTTGCCTTGCCAAGATATGGGATACCTGAAACTGAGTTGCAGTGAATTTTCTTCTCGAAAACGTTTTGTAAAACGGATTCCTCGCTTACGTCACTCTCTAATGGATCTACAGGTGGAGCCAGTCATACTCATATACAACAACGGCATTCATTGTGTTCAACAGTACGTACTGTAAAGCCGATGCACGCACATTATCGCAGAACGCCGTTGTACATAGGAGTATGACCGTGTCATTCAAGTAATACAAATACAAATACAAATACAAATACCAATCCGCTACTACCATCATTCTCAGCTCACGCAATAGCAATGACCGAATAATCTAGTCCAACCTATCGACACCAAAACGACGGCGGACCTAGAACCTTACCGCCCTTCCATGACCACAGCTTCAACTAACACCACAGTACCTACACATGAAAACACCACATATGCCGTTAATGATGATGGCAGCAAGCCGCTCACTCATGGGCATAGCTACGATGATGAAACCGACGTCAGGTTCATGGGTTTGTCTTTGAGCTGGCTGTTTATAAGAGGAACTCGAAGACCTGGATAGGATATAGTAGTATGGGATATGGCTATACGAATTGTACGCTTCCGGCGCGTTGGTGGAGTATGTACTATATTAAGGGGTATGCCTGTTCTCGATGGTCTGAATAATGGGTCTTTCTCAGGTCCGTGTTTGTGGCACAATATCGCTGAATATGTTTTATGTCTGAAGAACGGGAATGGACTTACCATTCGCAAGCTCAGCATCAGATACCGGCTTCATTGATAAATCGGGGAGGAGGACGGCTGGGTATGAATCCCATTTTAAGGCAGGGTTATATATAACATACCTTACGCTCAACACCCTCTCGTATCCCAAAGCTTTACCTTGGAGTCCATGTACGTAGTAACATCCCAGCCCACGAAGTCAATATCCAACACTGCATATAAGTTGTCCACAAGAGCACTTTTCTATCATCTAATATACCTAACGCTTACAGCCTAACATCCCAACATCCCCCACATCGCGTACAACATACCACCATTCCAGTTCGAAACTGCGACTCACATCAGCCCTACTGCTACTACTGCTGTAATAAAGTATCCCTATTCGTAGATGGGGATGAGATTGCGCGTTTTTGGGGGTAGGTGATCTGGCCTTTTCCTGCTTAGTAGATTTATAGGGACGAAGCAGGATGGAGATGGAGGTGGGGGTGGAGGTGGAGGTGGAGATGGGGCTTAGATTATGTTGGGTGAGGCTAGGGAGGGGTGGAGGTGGAGCATGAGTGCATGGTGGGGAGTTATCGGATTTAGATAGTAGGATTGTAGTATATCTAATGTAGGTAGTGTTCGCGGTTAATGATCATAAGAGAATGGGTTCGATTCCTATTGGCGCTGATCTAATGGTAGAGCTTGTGGTCTTTTTTCTGGTAGGTAGGGATTTTCTGGTGTTTGTTGAATCAAGGTTATCTTCTAAAAAAAAGTGTTCGCTTGTCTATCTAGGTGAATGTGAGTGTCATCGGTAACCATTTCTACAGCACAGGCTCCGATCGAAGATTGAACAAAAGAAAAACCAGAAAATGACAAGAAAAGTCACGACATTCAGAACAGTTCAATAACGGAGACTACTCCCTGAATATGTGCAAGGTTTGAAAGTAATCATACACATAAAGATGCATTGCTTAACCAAAGTCCTGAAAATGCTAAACGAACGCCTTGAACGTGCCTGGCCTCTATTCATCCCTCGTGGCCCAATCATTCCCAAAGTCTACCTTATCTAATAAGTGCGCTTGAAAGGAGCAACGGCCTGTAGAAGCAAGATATTAGCATTATGTTTGCAACGGAAGAGGTCAAACTCGAATGCTCGGATGATTCCCACCTTGCATTCATTTTCATCTAGCGTATGCCCAATTACCCGGCGATATCCAAGGTCTACTTTACCCTGCGCCTCCTTTTGAAATGTCAGAGTATGCTTCATCCAGTTCTCGTCGTCTCGGTCTGGGAAGTCCTCTCTGGCATGGGCACCTCTCGACTCCTTTCTATTGGCGGCCGACTCGGCGGTTTGGATAGCGCATGTCAGGAGATTCCTGAGCTCAAGCGATTCAACGAGATCACTATTCCAGATCATGCTGCGGTCAGTGGTTCCCAGTTCCGCGAACGATTGATCTACATCTCTGATACGCTTACTGCCTTCGTCGAGAGACGCTTGCGTGCGGAAGACGGAGACATCGGTCTGCATCACTTTTTGCATGGAGCTGCGGATCTCGTGAGTTGACTTGGGGCCCGAGGCTGTTCTGACCTTGTCAAGCGTGCTGATAGATTCCGCTCCAGCGTCTGCGCGAATCTCCTTGTGAGGGAGGCCGGGCTCGAAGTTATCGCGCACGGTGTGAGAGACGGCGCGGCCAAAGACAATGAGATCGAGGAGGGAGTTGGCGCCTAACCGGTTAGCGCCGTGGACTGATACGCAGGCGGCTTCTCCGCACGCAAAGAGACCTGGAACGACTTTGTCGTTGCCGGCTTCGTCGACGGTGAGGACCTCTCCGGTGTATTTGGTGGGAATCCCGCCCATGTTGTAATGGACGGTGGGTATGACTGGGATGGGTTGTTTGCGGACATCGACACCAGAGAAAATTGATGCAGTCTCAGAGATGCCAGGCAGACGCTCATGCAGGACCTCCGGAGGCAGGTGCGAGAGTTGAAGATAGATGTGATCTTTGTCAGGTCCAACACCACGTCCCTCGCGGATCTCCATAGTCATAGATCTGGAAACGACGTCTCGGGATGCTAAATCCTTGGCTGTGGGCGCGTAACGCTCCATGAACCTTTCACCCTCGGAATTGAGCAGATAGCCTCCCTCACCACGCGAGCCTTCGGTAATCAAGCATCCCGCGCCGTAGATACCCGTCGGGTGGAATTGGACGAACTCCATATCTTGATTAGGTAGTCCAGCACGAGCAACCATGGCCATACCATCTCCTGTGCAAGTATGGGCAGATGTGCAGCTGAAGTACGCTCTTCCATAGCCTCCTGTCGCTAGTACAGTGTTATGTGAACGGAATCGGTGTAACGTGCCGTCCTCTTGATTGTACGCGATGACGCCTTTACATTCCCCGTCCTCCATGATCAGGTCCATCGCAAAGTACTCGATGAAGTAATTGGTATTGTGCCGTAATGATTGACCATAGAGAGTGTGGAGCAGAGCGTGACCGGTCCGATCAGCCGCAGCGCAGCATCGATAAGCCTGTCCTCCTTTCCCGTACTTTTGCGATTGACCACCAAAGGCTCGCTGGTAGATCTTTCCCTCGTCCGTTCTCGAAAATGGACATCCGTAGTTTTCTAATTCGATGACACTGGCTGGTGCCTCTCTTGTCATATAGTGGATAGCATCTTGATCACCCAGCCAGTCGGAGCCCTTGACAGTGTCGTACATATGCCACCGCCAGTCGTCCTCATGCATGTTCCCTAACGCCGCATTGATGCCGCCTTGTGCAGCTACGGTGTGACTTCTCGTGGGGAATAGTTTTGATATACACGCTGTATTAAAGCCTGCTTCCGCTAGCCCGAAGGCAGCTCGCAGACCCGAGCCACCAGCACCAACAACGAGAGCATCGTATTCGTGGTCCTGCGGGAGTCAGTCCAGGAATGATCGAAGAGTCTGAGCTGCGGTAAGCCTACTATGACAGGATATTTGTTGTCGATGAATGGGGATGCCTCTTTGGCTCGTAGCGGCTGGTTGGTGATGATTCGGGCTGCCGATAGTGTTAACGTAGGACTTATGATACCCGACCTTTGCAGTCATACCGTGGGATTTCGAAGTAGAAAAGAATCGACTGGATCTTGCAGCCTTCGAGAACTGCCCACTAATCAGAACTCCCCCCTCATCGAAGCGGTAGGAACATACCTTGGAGGCTGAGGTAAAGCTCCGTAACCCTAAGGGAGCCATAGGATCACAAGTACAGACAGTCAGACAATTGAGTCTGCTTGCAAGGGAAGGAAGAGTGTAGAGTGTAGAGAAGGAATGAAAGAGGCGAAGCGATTTGTTTGCGGAGGCGGCATATTCTATCGAGTCCGTGACGATGATTGACGCTAGTTCTATTCTATTCTAGTGGGGACAGGGCCGAGGCTGCTCCATCGACCAATCAGCTTCTACCAATTCCTAAGTGCATATTTGGATTTTTTGGATACCAAGTCGCAATCTCCATAGCATGACATCCTAATCATTTTCTTATTTGCATCACGCGTTTTTCCTGGCCTTGGACGACAAACAACTTTCACCATGCATCAGATGATAGAAAGCTAAAAACCATGTCCGTGAAAAGCACCAATGCCTATGTTAGCCCTGTCTTTCTTTCGAAAGAGTTTGAGTCTGTCATTACATCAGATAGGCAGTGACCAGAGCGGTCTCTCGTCCGCTGCCGACAGAATGCTCAACTCGTCGATTAGAGACTGCTACCTGAGACCGGCTGGTCCACTGGAAACTATCAATCATGTTGCTACTGTCAACAAGCCGCTCTCCTATTATGTCTTGCGTATACCAGGGGTAATACGTCAAACGGATCTGCGATGGCGGACGTCTTGCTATTCCGCAAGAGCCCCAAGATGCACTGTGTCATTCCCCAAAACTCGCATTTACGGATTCGATGCCTCCAATTTGTGTGGATCAGGGAAGCCTTCAGAAGCGAAACCAGCAGAGTATGTCGATGGGAGAGATGGACCACATAGCTGAGTGCAGCATCTATTCAGCTCGAACCTGATGAGAACAATGATCCTCACGACGCTTTGAAATATCGAGACTATCAACGAGCCACGGGTTCAGAATTGCAGTCGAGGCAGTGCCATGAACACCACCAACAGCACTGGATTCGTTGTTCCCAAAGCTCGCACTAAGAACGACAATTCCTTGACGACACTTCAGCAACTTCGGCAGATATGGCTACGCAAAATGGTCAGGATAGTACCTTATGTTGACCTAGCCATCTTCCATGGTCCTTGTGTGGATGGATCGTTGACCTAGCGACCATTGCAACCACCTCCGGGAAAGATAGCTATATCGAATGGAACCTTATTGATGTCCTCGTAGAAGCCCAGAAACGGTATCATTGTATGCTACTTGTTGAAAGGACAAAACTTACCGCTGTACGTCTATAACTTTCACACCATTCACCACACGAAAACATTGACATACCCATGACAAGATGCATGCCAAATACCTAAACTAACGCGGCGTTGATCAAATGACCATTTCGCTAGGCCTTGACTCTTAATGCTTACAACATACCTTTTGGTTTAGCCAATCCTTCACTTGCTACATGCTAAGATTTCCCTCTGCGCCCTCAAGCTTTGATGCCACCAAACAACTTTTAATAGAAGTCTTGGGTAATTCCTGTCTTGCTGTTAGACTGATGCCGTACTTGGATTGCAAATATTGAACCAAGCGCGGCTCTATCATTTCTTTTCACGGAATGAGTACTTGCTCTTGTATCTTTCAGCTTGAGGGATACTAGAGCGCTGACATCAGTCATCGATGAGTGGTAAATGTTTGAAAGAATCTAGGTTGTAAGGGCACTATTCCCCTGGTAGTACAGCACACTCCGAGGTCTAATGCTGGTAAGTAGCTCACGATCGACGCTGCTGTAATATACACACCGTCCGTCCAATCTCCGAACGTCTTTTCCCACCATCCATCCCCTTGATCAACCAACAGAGTTCTCCTAATTATACTGCATATACGTGGCAGTCGAGTTGAACTTCAAGTTCCCCTTGATGACCTTGTCCACCGCGGCCAAGAAGTCTTTCTCCGTAGCCACCTTCCTCCTCGCCCTTATCGCGAACATACCCGCCTCAGTAGCAACACTCCTCAGCTCCGCTCCAGTGCTGTTCGGGCACAATCTTGAGATCAACTCCCACCTGATGTCCCTCTCCACCGACATACTTTTGGCGTGGATTCGCAGGATGTTGGCCCGACCCTCAAGATCAGGTAGGGAGAACTCGATTTTTCGATCTATACGGCCAGGACGCATGAGCGCTGGATCTAGGGTTGACGGTCGATTGGTGGCGAACATGACCTTGATGTTTCCGCGGGAGTCGAAGCCGTCAAGTTGGGTGATGAGTTCAAGCATAGTGCGCTGGACCTCGTTATCGCCACCGGCTCCATCGTCGAAACGGGCTCCGCCTATGGCGTCGATTTCGTCGAAGAAGATGATACATGCCTTCTTGGTCCTCGCCATCTCGAACAGTTCCCTTACCATTCTCGCACCTTCTCCAACGTACTTTTGAACAAGTTCCGAACCAATAACGCGGATGAATGTGGCGTCTGTCCTGTTCGCTACAGCCCTTGCGCAGAGTGTCTTGCCTGTGCCTGGGGGACCGTAGAGGAGGGCGCCTTTCGGAGGATCAATACCAAGAGACACGAATCGTTCAGGTGAGAGGAGGGGCATCTCGACGACTTCACGGATCTTTTCTATTTGATCCTTGCAGCCGCCGACGTCGCCGTAGGTTACATCCGGTTTATCCTCGACAGTCATCATGGTCACCGAGGGATCGATCTTGGGTGGCAGGGGAAGCAGGATTTCGTATTTGTTCCGGTCGACACTGTTGCGATTAATTCCCGTGCTGCTACGGAGGCGAGCAACGCTTACCCAACGCGCATACCCTCTTCAATATCGGTAGGACTAATTCGCTCGCCAAGCTTGACCACGAACTTGGCGATTTGCTTGACGTTGATGACGTATTTGCTCTTGTCGGGGTCCTTCTCATCCTGGATGATCTTGGTACACCGAGCGACTTGTAGCGGATGATCTTCTTGCATTCGTTGCCGGTCCGCGGCGATATCCCATAGATGTGGTGGTGCCAGACCTGTATCCGATTCCTGGTCCGCATCAGTATGGATTATATGGAGAACATAAGCAGCTGAACCTTGACTCCTAACGACTCCATTAGCACTTGGTATCATACCATGGAACAGGGCTTGGAGCTGAACCTATTTTCTCATTGACACTTGTCTGCTTCTCCTTGATCTGCTTTTCCAGCCGTTTCAGGCCAGCAGCATACGGTGCCGCTCCATATGTTTTCAGCACTTGTATATCCCTGATGAACTTTGTATCAGCATCAAGGGTGCTGTATATAGTCTAGCCCCCAAAATATTCGCAAGCACATACTCATCTGTGAGCGGTGTGATTTTCTTTTCCGGTTCCTCGTCGTCCACATATTCCTTCTTGTACTTTTCCCAACTTTGCCCAGTGGCGCTCGGCATCTTAGGGATCGAGCTGTTGTGTCTGCTCGTCGATGTTCAACTGATGATGAAGGTCTCTGTGCGAGCGTGCGTCTTGTGATTGATGTGAAGTTCTGGAATGAGGCTATCTTCTGTGAAGCTCCTACTTCGAAGTGATGTATCGAAGGTAGCGGAAACTGAGTGGTGCAGTCATGAAAGATTGTTGATCTGAAGACGGCGCATGTCATCCAGAAGCTCCCCTCGGCTTCAGCCGGCGCTAGCATCGCGGACACAGAATTTCGAATCTGACGCGCCGAGCACCCTTAGGAACGAGTTGAATCAGCCGTAGGCATCTTCTTCAACCCCTCTTCTCCTTCCATGTGAATTCTCCTCATCGAAGATCCTTTATCATTAACATGGCCGTCACGGCGCCAATGCAGTCGAACTCGGGCAACAATGCCTTCAAGGTACTTCGCATTTCGCTATGCCTGAGTAACTCGATCATGCTCACCTTGCTTATAGGACAAAGAGAAGCCGATGGCCGTCCGGAACGCCAATATCATGGCAGCTCGAGCCGTCGCAGACGCTATTCGAACCTCACTAGGCCCCAGAGGCATGGACAAGATGATACAAACAGGAAAGGGCGAGACTCTGATCACGAACGACGGCAACACGATGCTGAAGGATATGAGCGTCATGCATCCCGCCGCAAAGATGCTGGTAGACCTCAGCTCGGCTCAGGATGTAGAAGCGGGTGATGGTACAACCTCCGTTGTGGTGATTGCTGGAGCTCTACTCGGAGCAGCAGATCGATTACTGGCAAAAGGCATACATCCCACCGTCATCTCGGAATCTTTTCAGCGAGCGGCAGCTGCAGCAGTAAAGACGTTGGAGGACATGTCACATCCGATATCCCTTTCAGATCGACCTACGCTACTACAAGCCGCTTCTACATCCCTCTCCTCCAAGATAGTCTCCCAACACTCGAATCTACTCGGTCCCATGGCAGTCGATGCCGTGCTCAAAACCATAGATCAAAAGAACGCAGACAACGTCGATCTCAAAAACATTAGGGTAGTCAAGAAAGTGGGCGGCACGATAGAAGACAGCGAAATGATCGAAGGGCTCGTACTCAACCAGCCCGTCGTCAAAAGCGGAGGTGGCCCGGCAAGGATGGAGAAAGCCCGGATAGCCCTGATACAATTCCAGCTCAGCCCCCCAAAGCCCGACATGGAGAACCAAATCGTCGTCAACGACTACAGACAAATGGACAAGATCCTCAAAGAAGAACGAACCTACCTCCTCAACATGGTCAAGAAGATCAAAAAGGCAAAATGCAACGTCCTCCTCATCCAGAAATCCATCCTCCGCGACGCCGTCAACGACCTCTCCCTCCACTTCCTCGCCAAACTCAACATCCTCGCCGTCAAGGACATCGAACGCGACGAGGTCGAATTCATCTGCAAATCCACCGGCTGCAAACCCATCGCCGACATCGACTCCTTCACCGAAGACAAACTCGGCGCCGCCGACCTCCTCGACGAAGTCCAAGCCTCCGGCTCCCGCATCGTCAAAGTGACCGGCATCTCCCACCCCAAATCCTCCTCCTCCGCCTCGACGACCGCAAGGACCGTCTCCATCGTCTGCCGCGGCGCCAACGCCCTCATCCTCGACGAAGCCGAACGCTCCCTCCACGACGCCATCTGCGTCATCCGCTGCCTCGTCAAGAAAAAGGCCCTCATCGCCGGCGGTGGCGCCCCCGAAATCGCAATCGCCAACACCCTCTCCGCCAAATCCCGCGAACTCTCAGGCACGGAAGCGATATGCTGGAAGGCGTTTGCGGACGCGATGGAAGTCATACCCACAACGCTAGCGGAGAACGCGGGGCTGAACAGTATACGCGTCGTGACGGATCTGCGCCATCGACACGAGTTCGGCGAGAAGAATGCGGGCGTTAGTATCAGGAGTGGAGGGGTGAAGAATAACATGCAGGAGGAGAATGTGCTGCAGCCGCTGTTGGTGAGTACGAGTGCTGTGGAGTTGGCGGCGGAGACGGTCAAGATGATACTTAGGTATGTTTTTTGTTTTTGTTTTGTTTTGTTTGTTTCTGGTAGCAATTCGAAGGGGTTATGCTGACGGTGGGGATAGGATTGACGATATTGCGTTGTCGCGGTAGATGAGACGAGATGAGATGAAATGAGATAGTACCTCAAAGTTTGAAATCGATACCTTCTTACGAAATATCATGAATGAGTATTTCATCGAGTGGCCTCTTTTTCCCAATTCCATGCGATTTCTCCCTCCATGATATACGAAAGTCGGAAAGTTACGAGTTTGGGTTTTGCCCCCGCCGAAGATGGAACCTGATGATGATGATGATGAGGCTTCAGCAATGAGGGATGTTAAGCTTTCATCTTATTCAATGAAGATTTATGACATTGATTGTGCCGCGTGTATGCTTCCATAAAATCAAGTTGCTGTGCAACAAGATCTGATTCATGCCACTCGATGTAACGTCCATCAAACACAGAGTAGGCAGGCCATGAATTACAAACTAACTATGCACAATCATCACGTCACAACTCAAATGCCGACTCAGACAAACAATCGAAGATAGCTAACCAAGATTTATCAAAGCTCGGCCAATCTCAAGGCACCTCATAACTAGTAATACAAAATCCCATCGAAACGTGAGGTATCAATCGCCCGCCCGCCAGCCAACCGAAGAAGAGTCCGTCAAGAACGTTGGTATCATGAAGGGTAAATTCGACTTTAGATCAGGCCCCGAAAAATGTTTGAAAAGAGTAACAGCAAATAAACAAACGTGCTCGCTTCAAGCGCTAAAGAACAGCAGATGCATCAAATAGAAATCAAGTTTGCGCAAATAGCAAAAGAATAGCAACATGCTTTTTCACCAGTTAGGAGGCTCTCACGATCACGACTTCCCACTGACCTTCCGCCAGAAGCGTTTGACGACGCTCTGGTCCTTGGGTAGGGTATCCCAGATATCGGCCTCGTCCTTCGTAGGCGGCAGATGCTCCAACGCCAACGGATCATCGCCCGTCGTGTGTGCATACAGCGCCTTCTCGTCCGCGCGCAGATCGGGTCTCGTCAGCGTCATCCGCAGCGTCATTTCTCTACTCCCGGCGAGTAGTTGCGCCAGGGGCTCGCTGCAATGGTGGCGGATGGTGGGTCGGGAGTAAAGCGTACGGCTTGACCTGGAAGATGCGGCGTCGGAGGGAGAGAGCAGGATTGCGTCTGCGTGGAATGCGGCGTCCATGGGGGTGTAGGGTGCGTCGCGGTCTGGGAGGCTGGCAGCCGAGGAGGAGGCGGAGGAGGAGAGGTCGAGGTTGTCGAGTATGGAGGGGGCGTCGTCGTGGAGGAATGTTTTGCAGGGGGCGGTGTTGTGGGATCGAGAGAGGGAGGGCCGGTGCATGGGGAGGAAGGATTTGTCGTCTGTGGAGGGGAAGCCGAATTCGATGGCTTCGTCGAACTTTTGGGGCGAGGCGAGGTAGACGCGGAGTTTGAGGCGGGCTTCTGGGTCTTGGTAGTGGCGGGCTGAAGGTTCGATCGCTGAAATGGAGGTCTGTTTGAGATGGAGTGGTGGTAGAGGTGGTTGTAATCGTGAGCTTGTCCGTTGGTGGGCACCTCGGGGTATTGATACAGTTGGAAGAGATGATGGTAGAGGCGGAGCCAACTGTGAAGATTTGAGGAGCGAGGAGTGGGTGGTGTGGAAGGGAAGCGAGCTTATGGACAAAGCTCTTCGGTAGGATGGCCCACGTCTTGATTGTCTGTTGTTCTTGTCTGCTGCCTTGTTGATGAACTCATGATAGTCATCCAATTGTAACTTCGAGTCCAAGTCCACATCGTTGTCATCGTCGAACCAGATTACTGAGTTATCCATGTCAATGGCGGAGTCGACACGTTGCTCAAGATCGAATGTGTTCGAGGATGACTGGCTGGAGAAGGAACAGGCTCGTAGGGTCGGCACACTGCGGTTTCTATCACGTCCAAGCTTGTAGAGCTCTCGTTCCAACCTCGTGTCTGCAGCGTCCGCAACGTGGGGAGGTACACCCGTCTGTCCCGATAGTAGGTTGCGCTCCTCCAATGTGAAATGCCTCCTCTGAACCTTTTCAGGAAGCCGCAGGAACCACTGAGCGTCCAATTGAGAGAAAGTGTCTGTCGTAGGCGAAGGAGCCTTTCGACGAAATGTTGGATTTTTGAAATAGCTTGAATTCCGATGAGCCAATTTAGGACGAGTGGGACGCGAGGAGTCTGGTACGTCGCGCTTAGACGTTTTCACGGTGCCATAGGTGCTGCTCAACGATGCGGCTTTTTGGGGGCTGGACGTAGAGTCTCGAGCAAGTCTGAGCCTCTCAAGGGATGAAAAATACTGCATTTAACAGAGGGTCAGCGGATTAGAGATCATCGAAGTGGGTAAGGGAATTGCGGATAGCATTGATGTATGAGGGGACGCTGAACGGGTCGATTGGACCGTGGAATGGAATGCTCATGTACGTACCTTGCGTCTGAATGCTGGAGGGAGATTTTGCCATTCTTCAATTTGCTGGTCCAAGGGTGAAAGCATTTCGTAGGCGGGCGCCATGGTCAAGTGTCTTGGCGTTCCTGGTGTCTTCGACATCGGCGCTGGTACGTTCCTATTCTAAGTGGAATAGCCTCCCTTGGTCACTCCACATATAGATCTTCAGCTCGGTGAAGTTGAGAAAGTCGTCTAGATACAGAGGACAACAGGAGGATGATATAGACGGAGATTGGATCCATGGACATTAGCATTGAGGGGGAAGGCATGCAATGGACTACCGCCGCCTTGCAGATGGGCAGGGATCCATCCCTTGAAGCACAGCTGCCACTCAGGCGCTTTTAGAACCTATCAGCTTCCGCATGCTCGCTATTGGCTTCAACTTCCCCTGGTGTGGCCCTTAGGCTCCGTGACAAGGTATCGACACATACAGCTGTGGAATCGGCGGGTATGCCTGATATGAGAATTGGATTAGGGTGTCGGCAGGTGTGAGTGACAGCTCCACCAGCCATCCATGTGTCTCATTCCCTTTCGTGAAGAGATCTCGATTGAGCCGCTCAGAGGCATTTCGCAAGCCTTCGTCTCCACATGCCAGGTGGTTGTCGCACTCTAGCACCTTGTCGGTGATCGCCCTGATGCAAGGCACAGGGAGACTACTGTTTGCATGCAGTAGTACTGGTTTAGGGCCGAATTGACCCCAGGACTAGAAGAGTGGCGCTGACATGCCTAGTCGGTGCCTTGGCGAGGATGATCGCCCATAGGTCCAGATCTGTGTGATCTGGCTTGTGGAGCTGTGACAGGGCATCCTGGTGCTTGAAAGATGGTGCAGATCACGACTTGTCCAAGGCTGGAATTTTCAACGAAGAGTTTCCTTCATAACATGGGTATCGTGCGCTTTCTTTGAGGATGTATCATTACATGTGGGATGGAGGGCATATACACACAAACTTGGCGCACGGGTCGCTGCTGTGATGTCTCGGAACGGAGAAGGGTTGATGCCGAATCCACATGGCATACAGCATACCTACCTATCCTCATGCCCGGCACTGGATGACCTCAATGGGTGAGCTCTGCCGTGCAAGGTCTCCTGCATGTGGCGGAACAAGATATTGATTCCGTTGGGTGGTTGCAGTATCGAGATTTGAGGTACTTCTGGTGGTGGAATAAGTCACTAGTGGGTGTGAGAATGGTTCTAGATCAATCAGGGCTTCGCCTAAATTTCACTGCACGTTGGCGTCGCGTGAACTTGCAAGGAACGAGAAGTCAATGTGAACTGTGAAATGTGGAAGTGAGGGATGAGTGAATTGGCGCCCCACCTTGCCGCCCTCTCATAAAAGAAGCTTCACACGTACTGCATGGAGTAATCGATACACTCCTGACTATAGTAAACGTCTTACCTCATACGCCCAAGTCTAAATCTTATCACTACCGTGGTACGCAACCAGGCAAGATGCCTTCCGCTGAACGAAGATTCTCCGTGAGCAAAGGTCCGAGCGCAAGGTAATAAGACGTCTGTGATACGTTACAAGGCTCAGTGTGTAAGTACCTCCATGTGTTGACCTCTTGGCAGCGAACAAGGCTCCAAGATCCACCGCCAGTTCCGCAACGCACATGAAGGGCACCGCCCACACGCCGGTCTCGATCCCTCGCGAGCCAGCACGGGCGTAGTCTGGTGTACCGAGCGAGCAAACGAATTGGGCTTCGCCGACGCCCCTGGTAACTGGGCCAATCTCGGTCAAGGTGCTCCAGAGGTAGAAGAATCTCTGTTTGTGTCCTGGGCGGTTACTAAAGTAATCGATTGCGGTACAGGTCGACGATGACATCGAAGGTAGCTTTAACCGCCCAAAGACCATTGAAGTCTCCATGTCCGGTCGTGAGTATGGGCCGACTGCGGGTATCAAACCCTTGAGGGTTGCCATCGCCAATTTGTACAACGCACACCATCGTCAGAGTAAGGAGAGCCAGTACACATGGGAGAATGTCGCCGTCGTTCCCGGTGGCAGAGCTGGTCTGATCCGCATTGCCGCCGTGTTGAACAATGCCTACCTCGGTATGTACCTTCGGACAGGTCTCAAGCAGTGGCTCTCTGATACGTGTAGGCTTCTTCATCCCTGACTACACTGCATACAACGAGATGTTGGGTCTGTTCAAAAACGTAGGTCGTCCATTCCTGTTTAATAACGTTCACACAGGTACTTCCTGTTTCAATATACAAACAAAGAGTGCTGCTCTGTTGGACAAACATCTATCCTAACCTCTCCTGCATAGTTCGCCGCAATTCCATCGCCACTGTCAGAGGCCGATGGCTACCATATCCATCCCGAAAAGATCTCCGAAGAGATCGCTCGCGGAACCTCTGTCATCTTGACGTCGAACCCTCGCAACCCTACCGGCCAGGTCGTCAAGAATCCACAACTGGCAGAGATCCAAGACATCTGTCGAGGTACACCTTGTAACAATCTGCCGTTGAATCTTCGGGATCTGACCAATATATAGACCGCGCGACACTAATCATGGACGAATTCTACGGCGGCTACAACTACACCAGCAACTGTGACGGCTCCGTCGTCTCGGCCGCCGACAACATCGAAGACGTCAATCAAGACGACGTCCTCATCATCGACGGCTTGACCAAGCGTTTTCGCCTTCCAGGCTGGGTAAATAAAAAAACCCCCAGTAAACGACCATACTAACACCCCCCCAGCGCGTAGCATGGATCGTCGGCCCCCGCGAATTCATCAGCGCCATCGGCAGCTGCGGCTCCTACCTCGACGGCGGCACCAACGTTCCCTTCCAAGAAGCCGCCATCCCGATGCTCGAACCGGACAAGGTGCGCGCGGAGATGAAAGCGCTGCAGCGCCACTTTAAGACCAAGCGCGACTATGTCCTCGATCGGTTGGGGGGATTGGGGTTTAGGATCAAGCATGTGCCCGATTCGACGTTTTACATCTGGCTGGATCTGAGCGGGTTGCCGAAGGAGATCAATGATGGGTTGAGCTTCTTTCAGAAATGTTTGGAGGAGAGGGTTATTGGTGCGTTATCCTCTTTCCTTATAACCTCCACCACACATCCATCCATCCAAAGCCAAAACAAAACTAACCCCCTATCCTCCTCTTCCACAAACAGTCGTCCCAGGCATCTTCTTCGACCTAAACCCCGCCAAGCGACGCGATCTGTTCGATAGCCCATGCCACCATTTCATCCGCCTGTCGTATGGGCCTAGGATGGAGGTGTTGAAGATGGGTCTTGATGGTATTGAGAGGATCATTAAAAAGTCTGTCCCTTCAGTCCTATATCGTATTCGTGAGATAACGCTAATAACTGGTCTAGGGCGGGAGCTACGTATGAGAAGAAGGGGTAGGGATGGTATGACATGACTGGATGATGTATATCACGAACGATACGAGCTCTTGCGGTCAAGGATCGAGAATCGGTTTGCGTGAGACGGGAAGGATATATATACCTGGGATTGGGTGATGCACGTATATAAGGTAGCTTACGAATCCTTCCGAGCCCTTTCCCCCTTTCCAAAACCCTTCCTCTCACCCCCCTCCTTCCTCCAAAACAAAAAATCTACAAAAACCCAACCACTTCCCCCCGTCCCCTCACCCCGCTCATTCCTACAATACTTACAAGAACCATAATATCCCGTCCCCTCTCACGCATACACACATAGAGTACTATGATATCGATTTTCCCCAAATCCGTAGCATAGTCGTAGTAAATCGTTCATTCAGGTTTCAGGGTGGGTTTGGGCGAATTATGTCGTCTCTCCAATATTCTATCATTGACTTTGGATAGGAGAAAGAATGAGGTATTTTAGGTAATTGATTGATATGGAGATGAGGTTTAGGTATTTTCATTTTGTTTAACTCGGTAGCGGAGTGTGGTTTTATTGTGGGTTATTCGGTTGTTTACCTATCGTTAGGTGTGGATGTCTTCGGAACTGTAGGTAGGCAAAGCCACATACGGGATACAGGGTTCTCTTCCGACGATGCTGAGATTTGTACTCGCGAATTTATTGGCGCGTCGCATCCTTTGCTTTCTTTACGCCATAAGGTGCATGATGGTTCTTTTTGACGCGCGATTCTTGTCTCTGGAATAAGGATCCATTTTCTGCATCCAACGCGACGGACCCTGGGCTTCAACAGATGAATATTTACATCCACGTCCACGTCTACCTTCAGCCCCTTCTTCTCGCGGGTATGGAATGTTTGTTACGACAGTTCCACCACATGTAGCGACTAGCCAGACTTCAACTCCGGATACCGCCCGCAGACTGGAAACGTGATCTGGGCAATGTGCTCGACGAGTAAGTGGTATTGCGTGAGTATGGAGTCATCTTTTGGAAATCTCAGGCGGCCGGAGATGCTATCTTCGCCACGAAAGTCACGATTGGCAGCTTTGGCGAAGTAGGGGATGCTTTACGGGGAGGAGATGCCTGGGATGGAAGGTTCAAGTGAGGGTTTGGGATAGAAGACGTTGTTCGTGTAACATGAATAGATATATTGTTTTTTAGGTTTTGAGAATTGTCCATGGCGTCAACGTAATGGGGATCAGTACCTTGAGATTGGTGAAGGCTGCGTGGGAGTGGCGATCCATGGTGGGGATACTGTTGGAGGCCAGTGTGTTGCAGTATTCTGTGTGTTGGAAGCCACGCTGACTTGCTGTGTGGTATGAGCACCTTTTGCTTTTGAAGCGGAGCGATTGTTTGCGGACTCACCGCCACCGTACATAAGCGGTTGTGGCTTATAGATACGTATCTGTCCTGCTTCCATTGCGCGTGGATTTCTAGGATGCTAATTGTACGCAATTGATCGATGTTCTGAGATCCTCGCGCTCATGGACGCCGTCGTTTTCGCAGCTAATACCAAGTCGGCGTAGGTCTGATAGACCGCTCAAGGCTCAGGCCAGGCTATCGAGTGGCATCGTGTAGGGATTTTGTATTTAGGAGAGTTGGATCAGATTGACTTCGATACGCCTGGAGCCTAAGTAAAGGGTTCGATAGCAACGCCAAATGCTTGAATTTGTTAATCGTGACTTGAGCATGGTAAGTCACACTCACGAGTGCTCAAAGCCCAGGTACTGGACCGTTGACATAAGCTGATTAGCTGTGGTATTGACGTCCATCGTGTTTTATCATTGCGTCTTTGAACTCAAGCGGAGCGAGGTATGGTTCTGACTCTCGGCATCATCCTCCCTCAGCCTCATCTTATGTTATCCAGCTGTGTTCACGGCGAGGTGCCACAAAGGTCGATCCCTAAAGTATGGAACTGCGAGCTTCACGCAACTCGAATCGTGTCAGCTCTCAAAGATACTGAAGGACATCTTACACGAATGTCGCATGTAATTCTGGCAGACTCGTGGATTTAGATGCCGTTTGTGCGCATCAGAGCAACTCATTGAGTATCAAGAGTTGTGAGGCACTCGCAGAACCATGTGGCTGATGCAGGGTGACCTCACATGTGATCTGGGGACTGCCACCATTGGCTACAGACTTACGAGTCTGGACATAGCGTCTCAAGGCTTGAGTATGGGCCAATAGCATGGTGTCGCTGCGCTCGTCCAATTACAGGACGGGATCCGAAGCCTCTTCAGCCCCGACGCATGTCTTCCACGCAACAGCCACGACAGCATGTCTTGTCATCTTACAAATGCCTTCGAGGTATGCATTGCTACTCTGTTTACCGATCCTCCTTGCGAGGCCATGCTTGTGCTACCGCCTCTTCGATAGTCGAGGTGCACTCGTAAGATCAGTCATAGAAGGGTGTCGCAGCAAAACACCTAATGAAAGGGCGCAATGTTACCCTATGCTTCGCTGCATTCTGAACGACATCCCCAGCGAAGTCACAGCACGTTGGAATGCTGGTAGCTCCATTATGGCTTTCATTCCCACCATTGTTGGACTATTGTCGAACAGCATTGAGGAGACCACGTCGATAGCCGACGAATCGATCCTTCTTGCGATTGCCTTATCCATGTCCTCCGTCACAGCATTCACCAGGAGATTTGGAGACAGACCCAAGCGTTTTTCTGATATCGTATTTGACGGGCAAAGCGAGAGTCATGCTCGTATACAAACAGCTGTGTCGATTGTGGAAGACTTGATCGCTCAATCCCGTGCAAAAAGTCCATGGTGGAAAAGTAACAAGATGCAACTTTATAGCTGCAGCATAGTTGCACTCTTTGTTGGTGCGGGAGTTTGGTACGAAGTGTATCAAATCACCAGATATGGCATTGTAGTCTTTGCGTGTGCTGTCAAAGCCAACGTTGCAATGTGGATTGGGCTAACTCAGCTCTTGACTGTATTCAATGTGCTATGCCGCTCCATGATGTTCGACACCCGCATCATTCACATCAAAACCGTAGGCGCAAGGCCAAGGCCGAGGAGAGTACAGAACGATCGATCCTCAACCGTGGTGCTTCGATCCCGTTGCGATACCTTCCTGCGATGGCTCTTGCAGACTTTCACAGCGATAGCCAGCTTCACGCTATATGCTTACGGAACTATTATATTGGCTAGTACAACTCTCATTCCGGCTTCTGATGCAATTCGAGCTCTGGTGATGTCGGCTATCAGTGCCAGTGTTGGAAGGCTCGCAGCATACTGGTTCACTTCGCCACAGAGGAGAGGGAGTCACACCATAGTAGTTGATGTTCCCGCGGATTGCCTACAGGAGCTGACGGCGTCGATTTCGGCATGCAATAGGGTCGTTGGGTAGCGAGGGTTTGTCCACTCCCGTACCGCCATGCTGTTCATCTATCAGCTTCGTATACATGGCGCTACCATGTTCAATGGACCAGCCTTGGAAGCTGTTTGATGGATCGAGGTGGAACGCATGTAGCTCTCATACTCGTAATCATAAGCTCGGTCAATTGACATCTCTCAAGTTCAGGAGACCATGCTATCCTATTACCGGAGAAAGCCAATCTGGTATAATTCTAGATTCCAGTGTTGAAATATATCTCTGCGCCAGCTTTCGCCAACGGATCCAGTCTTATCAATAGAAAATGCATGAGACCAAGCTTTGGAGTTTAATGATTGCATGTATGTAACTAATCTAGCGCTTGGTAACATAACGCTGGATCATTTAGAATACAATCACGTTAAGGACGCGTTTAATGACGTAGAAATATGTTGTAGCACTATCAATTTGGTGATATTGGCTAATTATCGCAGAACTGAAGTTCTCTAACTTCACACCCAGTCATGTCCAAGAAACGTGCTCTAGATTCCTTCTTTGCTCCCGTATCGCAAAAGAAAGCTCGTCTCACCGAAGCACCTGTGCATTCCGAATCAACTTCAGCCGAGATCTGCAGTGCAGAAAGCTCCAACCACTCAACGTACCCCTACCCTGTTCCTCACCTACCGTCACACATAGTCGATCAACTCGCTGAGGTACCCTCATCCCAGGGCAAGGAGATCAATGACCAACTCGATCTTGACCTTCTTTACTTCCAACCCTATATCCCGAAAGATGCCGAGAGGGATCTCTTCGAATTCCTACGGCGCGAGCTCTTCTTCTACAGGGTGCAATATACAATAAAGCGCTACGGCACAGAAACTCAAATCAATACACCGAGATTCACGACAGTCTTTGGCGTCGACACATCCTCTGTTTTTGACGCTGACGGCAATCTCAGCGATAGCCAGACCGCGAAACCCGTCCCTTCAGAAAGGTATAAGACTTGCCACCCGCGACCTTTGCCCCAGTGTCTTGACCATCTTCGCCAATTGACTGAGATCTTTACGGGCGCGACCTACAACTTCTGTCTTGTCAACTACTATGCGAATGGCGCAGACAGTATATCGTATCACAGCGACGATGAGCGCTTCCTCGGTCCCAATCCATGTATTGCCTCATTTTCCCTTGGCGCCATGCGAGACTTTCTTATGAAGCACAAGCCGATTCCGCCGAAGGACGGCGAGCCCCCACCCGAGCAAAACACCAAACCACCACTGAAATTGCCGTTGGCCAGTGGGGATATGGTACTTATGAGAGGCAAGACTCAGGCGAACTGGCTTCACAGTATTCCGAAGAGGAAGGGAAAGGGAAGCGAAGGCGGCAGGATCAACATTACATTCAGGAAGGGGGTCGAAAGGTATTCGACGCAGAACTACTACCAATATAACGTTGGTAGCGGCGGGGTCTGGAAATGGGATTCAAGAAGGAGCGAGATGAGAGCATGGCCAAATCCTTGAGAGGGAAATAGAATTGCACAGGGTATCACGAAAGACCGCCGTCCTTTCAATTGGGGAGCAGAATGCACTCGGTACACTCTCATACGATGCTTGTGGTGTATGAAGCGTCTAGTTCCAGGGTCTGGTTGCAATGATCCCCTTTACAGGCAATCAAGAACACTTGCTTTACTGGTCCCGAGCGCTATGAGCCCCCTTATCGATACACGCCCATTATACAAAGTTACGGCTGACAGTGCATAAGACTCGGGATTGTGCAACCAGCGCCACTGGTGCACTCTCAAACTGTAGCTTGTGCTATGAACATCAATGTCGCTAATGTGAAAGCGTTCTTGCAATATCCTAGCTTCAATTCTGGAACCATTGTTACCGCGCGACGGACGCGTTCGGCAGACAACAATGATTTTGCGGCGATCGGAAAACTAGCAATTATCATTGCTTTCGGGACCAAACTTCTTATGACAATCTATGAGAATGGATACATTCTGCTCTGCAATCACTCTTTGCTAGGTTTCTTCCTTATAGCGCTACACGATCTTGATGAGCATCAATTCCTGGATCCTTGCAAGACTATAGGTAATTCGACCTATCGGGTCACAACGTCGTTCAACAGGGTGCCCTAGTCGTGCCTCCATCATGCTGTGTACCGTGATCTTGCTGACCACAATGTTTGTGGCGCAGACAGCGCAAATGAAAAGCCTCTTGCAATACTTCTAACATTCGAATATGACAGATTTCGTGGATGAAGGTCAATTTGGATCCATACACAGACGCGGCCACATAGCTATAGCTTTGGCCCACGAGCTAAGCAGTTATGGCAATGTTTTGAAGCCCAGTCAGATACAATGCAGACAGGATGATTGCTCTAGAACATTGAACCTTCCTATGGACTCAGCACCGAGAAACGATGCAAAATGCCTAGGACGAGGAGAGGTACTGATCCTACATATCAATCGCCAGGGCGCTGGAGGTCAAGCAGAAAAACCCTACTGACTACTTGCATGTAGCGAATCGCCAATTGAAGAAAATACGGATGGCTCTCTGAAGGCGAGACAAGAGGCTCGGTGGCAAGAGCGTAGAGTACACCTCTGCTTCAGCAACAAAACCACCGCGCGGTCGTGAGATCGCACCACCACTGCATAAGAGAGCAACCGTCGCATGGGCCTGGATGGAACATTCAATATTCTACCGGAGGAAGGAATCAAGAGTACAATCTATGCTATTAGGAATTTATCCGCCAACTTATCTATCCTTCAACAAACTAAAGTCTTGCCTTGTCTTCAAATGCGCCACATGAAATTATTAATGTCAGCCTTTGCAAAAGGAGTCGTCAGACTTGCTAAGACTCTTCGCCTTCCGCATTTGATACTAGATCTGGAGGCCTTCCAGATTCTTTAATACACCGTTTATACTCTCTAGATCACCAAATGAATATTACCGCTCTTTCAACCGAAAACCCTCCACGTCACCATTCCTTATCAACTAAACACTGAACTGCCGTCTTCCGCCCGAGTCCCCTTTCCCCTAAACCCAGCCTATCTCCACAACCTCCTCCCCATACGATCGGCAAGATAACTCAACCCATCCTTTCCACACCCCCCTATCCATCTTATCTCTCTCAAATCACTAGAACGGCGGGCCCATCGTCTCCGCTTCGATTACATACCTGATTGATCAGAGGTTCAATGCAGGCAGTACCTTAGTGCCATCCCCATCCATTCCCATCCCCTCCTCTCCGCAACAAACCGTGCATCCGAATCGCAACAAAAGAGTACTCTCGCACATTCTATTCTTTTCTCTATCCGTTGCAGCAACGTGCTGTGCAGTAACTGCTCTCTATCCACTCCCTCCCCCCCCCGGCTCCGGGTCTACAATACCCCTGATCCCTCCCTTGATGCCACACTCTTACTATCTACTACGGCATCCATCATCCACAAACCAACCTAACA
>JAABUX010001373.1_pt1 | contig 37104 bp, 20 predicted proteins | sample 5561851 | NCBI WGS metagenome assembly JAABUX01 (sample SAMN10711883, study PRJNA513361) | rock metagenome | isolation source: Antarctica rocks | place: Antarctica: Victoria Land, Richard Nunatak red sandstone | collected 2016-01-03 | reverse complement strand
TAATATATCTAATATCTACCTACTAACGTGTCTAATATCAGTCTGAATAGGGGGTAATATCTATCTTATTACTGGGTAGGTAACGCTATTAGAACGGTCCATATTACTATATAAGTATATTAGCTAATACTATCGCATTTACAGGCTAAAACCCCTACTATTCACGTCACCTACTAACGTGTCTAATATCCACCTACTAACGTGTCTAATATCAGTCTAAATAGGGGTAATATCCGTCTTATTACTAGGTATATAACGCTATTAAAATAATCTATATCAGTCTATTAGTATATTAACTAATACTATCGTATATATAGGCTATCTACCTACCTACTAACATATCTAATTTACTCCCTACTATTTACATCACCTACTAACGTGTCTAATATCGGTTTAAATAGGGGGTGATATCTATCTTATTACTAGGTATAGAACGCTGTTAGAATAATCTATATCGCTATATAGGTATATAGGCTAATACTATTAAATTTTATAGGTCTACTACCTACTAACGTGCTCCCTACTATTCACGTTACCTACTAACGTATCTGATATCAGTTTAAATAGGGGTAGATTCACGTCACCTACTAACGTGTCTGATACGTATCTAATATTAGTCTGAATAGGGGGAAATATCCGTCTTATTACTAGGTATAGAACGCTGTTAGAATGGGTGCATATATCTAATATACTCCCTACTATTCACCTTCCCTACTAAACGCTAGGTAGTAGGGGCGATTTTCTGACGTAAAAATCTTGAATTTTTATAGGTATTTTCTAGTAGACTATAATAGTATACCTAATAATAGTATACCTAATAATAGTACACCTAATTATATTACTATTAAAGAAATCTATAAAAATAAGTCTATATATAATAATAGAATTAGTAATTATAGCTAAAGTAGGATAGAGACTAATTATAATAAGTAAGAGGTATAAATAACCTAAGATTTAGGTATAATTTAGTATTAGAGTATACCGGTTTCTTTATAACTATAGTAGATTAGAATATATAGCTTAATCATATAGTATATTATTATAATAGACTATAGTAGTATATCTATAAGAAGGTTTAATTAGCTTTTCTACTATAATATATAATACTCCTATCCTATCTAGTTTACCTTCCTAACTATTAAAGGCTTTATCCTAATATATATACGTATTATATAGTATTAGATATAGTTAATAGTAGAGTATTATACTTTATTATATCTCTTATAAATTAGGTATATAGCTATAAGAGTAAGAGTAAGAGTACTTTTTATTCCCTTTATAAAACTTAATACTCGCCCTTATTATAACCGTTATCCTATTATATTTATATAGTTTCTTAGCTATACTATAACCGTGTTACCTCTAGACTTAGCTAGTATTACTACTAAGTTATCTTTAGTATATAGTTATTATACCGTGCTACCCTAGTATAACTATAGTAGTTCTACCGTATTAAGACTATCTTATAACTCTACTAGGTAGTACTACTATAAGATAACTAAGACTTTTCTTAAATTAGTAGTATAATAGTTGGAATATTATAGTCTAACTATAGTCTACTACTAGGAATTATAAGCAGGTTATTATCTTATAATACTACGGTATTACTACGGGAGTAGAATAATAAGAATACTAGAGTTCCTAATCTACTACTAGATTTACGTACTAATCCGATTAGAGCTTAGTTATATATAAGCGTAGCTTCTTATATAAGGCCTAAATAGAACTTACTATAATAATAGATAAGATAATTAGGTAGGGTTATTACCCCTAACTAAATTTATATATTATAGTATAAAGAATATAATAATAGTTTATAATCCTTTTAAGCTTTATTATAACTATTAGCTTAAGATTCTTATATATTTTAAGGATAGAACTTATTAAGAGGAGGTACTAAATATAAGATAATATATTTAAAAACTCTATAAATTATATAAAGACTTATTAAGTTAATAGTAAGATATATTAAAAATATAGGTAAAGTTTTATAATAAAAAGTATAAGCTAATATCTTTTAATTAAAGAGACTTAATTATACTAAATATAAAGAACTTAAAGTAAAAGTAAACAAGTAGGAAGCTATCTTATAAGTTTATTAATCTAATCTATATCTTTAAACCTATTAATAAGTAGGTATATTATCTAATATTACTATTAATATACTTAATCTATCTAGTTTTTTATATTTCCCTTTTAGAGCCTTATATATATAGGTAAAGTAATACCTTTATACTTAAGCTACTACCTCTAGAACTTATTAATAATAATAAGTAGTAGGATATAGCGAATGCTTCGTAATATAGTAGAAAGATGTATTAATAAAGAGGCGGAGAGCCTCCTTATAAACTACTACGCTAAGCCTAATACGGTATAGCTAGTATAAAGGCATTTATAAGAGCCTTTAATAAGGTAACTATAATAAATACCGGTAAATAAATAATACTATCACCCTAATAGCTAAGTATAGCTAGAAGGTAAGACTCCCTAATAAGGACCATAGTCCGCTTAATTATATAATACCTAATTAGTTACTATATAACTTATTATATTCCTTAATTACGTTAGCGGTATTCCTTATAAGTTTCCTTTCTAATATCTAGAGGTCTTCCTTAGGGCCACTATTCTTCTACTTTACTAAGTATTAAATTAACTATCCGCGGCCTTAATATATCCGGCGTTTATTTACTAACCTATTAATTTCCTACTTATCCTAGCCGTTAATAATAATAGGAACGGCTAGTTAACGCCGCTAGTATAAGTTATTAACAGGGTTAGTTACGGGTTTAAGGTAGGTAACTAAGATAATATTATAAATCTTTATATTATCTAGGAGCTTTAGCTAGTAGGCTAATTAACCTATTTATTTAATAAATTTAAAAGGCCTAACTATCTATTACCCGATTTTCTTAGAATTAATTACTAGAATACTATAACCTTAGTATAAATATAGGTTAATTATATCCCCTAATTTAAAGAATATAGGTATATAATAGGCGTTATAGTACTCTTTTATCTTAAGGGTAGCTATTATAATAGCGTCCTTCGTATTAATATATACTAGGTAATACTTATTTATAGAAGCTAGTCTCTCTATTAGGTTTCCTTCTTTAGCGGTAGTAGGATTTACTATAATAAGGCCCTTATTACTATAGACTTCCGTATTATTTACTAAGGTATTACGGTTGTTAGCTTAGGTATTAGTAAAGCCTTTAGTAGATAGGTTATTATTAAGGCGTAGTAAGTCTAGTACCTTACGCGTTTAAAACCTCTATATAATCTAGGTTAGGGTTAGGTTTATTAAGCTATATTTAGTAGAGTTATTTAAGGTAAATAATATCCTATATAAAACCGTAGGCTATTACCTAGGATTATTAAGAGCTGCGATATAATAGCGTAGTACTACTTTAGCCATCTAATTTAATTATTTAGATATACTATCTATTTATAGATACTAGGTAGTTAAGTATAATAAACTAACTTTTAGAGACTAGAAGATTTATTTCTATATTTAACCTATAAACTTCCTATCTTAGTCTAAAATAATTATCCTAGGAATACTCTAGCCGAGTTTAACTAACTAATTTAGTAGCCTAATTACCTAGTCTTTACCTATCTATATAACTTTACTAGGAATAAAGCTAACTACCTTAGAGAATTTATTAGTAATTAATATAATATACTTATACTAGTCTAGGCCTAATACCGGTAGGGCTAGTATAAAGTTAATTATAATTATATAAAATAGTCTTATTAGTAAGAAGATAGGTTAAAGGGATCTATATAATTTATATTATAGAGTTTAATTTAGCTAATAATACGGGTAATACCTAATAAATTTATAAAGCTTTATAGCGAGGTTATATATATAGAGTCCCTTAGTAAGGCGTTTGTAGGTATAAGTATACCCTAGGTACCCTATCTTATTATAAGCTAATTAGAAAACTTCCTTTTCTAAAGCTAAAGGTATATATAGCCTTAGGCCTTTATTATTATTATTAAAATAGAGTACCCTATTAATAATATAGTAAGGTAACTTAGTAGTATTATTATTTAATATATTATTTACCTTAACTATAATAATAATACGCGCCTAGCGGGGTTTATTAAGGCCCTTAATAAGAAGTTCCTAAAACTCTAGACTTATTTCTACTAGGCTAACTAGGAATGCCTTTACTATTAGGGCGTCTAGACTAGATTTATTAGATAGGCGATATTTACAGCTAGTAAAATAGGATAGGGTATTAGGTATTATATTAGATTTACTAGGCTTATAATAGATATTTAATTAAAAACGTTATAAGTATTTAGATATATAGATAAGACGGAGGTTTAGCTTTTCTACTAAGGTAGTATTTAAACTTATTTAACGGGCTATTAATACTACGGTAGAGTAATTAATATATATAATAGTTATAAGTTTAACTACCTTAATTATATACCTAATCTTCTTTACTACTTATATTATACTAGCGACTTTTAGCTTAGTTAGTTAATAGCGTATCTTAGCGTCTATTAGAAGACGGCTAAGGAATAAAATAGGCTATTAAGATTTCTACCTATGAGGGCTATCTCTTATAGAAGCCTCTAGTAAGATATAGTAGACTAGAAAATACCTGTAAAAATTCAAGATTTTTACGTCGGAAAATCACCCCTACTACCTAGCGTTTAGTAGGTGACGTGAATAGCAGGGAGTATATTAGACACGTTAGTAGGTGACGGGAATAGTAAGGAGTATATTAGACATATTAGCCTATTAATAAGACGGATATTTCCCCCTATTCAGACCGATATCAGACACGTTAGTAGGTGGGGTGAATAGCAGGGAGTATATTAGATACGTTAGTAGGTAGGTAGCCTGTATATGCGACAGCATTAGCTATATCATATGTATGCACCCATTTAGATAGCGTTCTATACCTAGTAATAAGACGGATATTTCCCCCTATTCAGGCCGATATTAGACACGTTAGTAGGTGACGTGAATAGTAGGGAGCATATTAGAATAGTAGGGGTTTTAGCCTATAAATGCGATAGTATTAGCTAATACACTAATAGACTAATATAGATAATTCTGACAGCGTTATATACCTAGCAATGAGATAGATATCCACCCCTATTTAGACCGATATTAGACACGTTAGTAGGTGACGTGAATAGTAGGGGTTTTAGCCTATAAATGCGATAGTATTAGCTAATATAGTAATATACCGATTTAGATTATTCTGACAGCGTTATATACCTAGTAATAAGATAGATATTACCCCCTATTTAGGCTGATATTAGATACGTTAGTAGGTAAGGTAAATAGTAGGGAGTATATTAGACGTTTTAGTAGGTAGGTAGCTTATAAATATAATAGTATTAGCTAATATACTAATAGACTGATATAGATCATTCTAATAGTGTTACCTACCTAGTGATAAGATAGATATCACCCCCTTTTAGACCGATATCAGATACGTTAGTAGGTGAGGTGAATAGTAGGGAGTATATTAGACGTTTTAGTAGGTAGGTGGCCTATAAATGTGATAGTATTAGCTAATACACTAATAGACTAATATAGATTATTCTGATAGCGTTGCCTACCTAGTAATAAGATAGATATTACCCCCTTTTAGACCGATATCAGACACGTTAGTAGGTGAGGTGAATATTAGGGAGTATATCAGACGTTTTAGTAGGTAGGTAGCCTATAAATACGACAGCATTAGCTAATATAGTAATATACTGATTTAGATTATTCTAATAGCGTTGTATACCTAGTAATAAGACGGATATTTCCCCCTATTTAGACTGATAGTAGACACGTTAGTAGGCGTTATTATAGAATAAGTAAAATATAAATAATGCTAGGATTTTTATTGTTCGTAATCTATATTCTAGCCGTTGGCGCATGGAATTTAGTAGGTAAATCCACTTATTCTGATATATCTTTTAAACTACAACACTAATTTTCATTATTTTTAAGGCGTTAAGTAGGCTAAAATAAGCTGTATAACTTTATTTAATTAGAAAATATCATGGAGCGCGGGTGTAGACGTAGGTAGAAAGTAAAGAATTATAAGAGTTCTAATATTCGCGCTAGTCTAGGAAAGGAATCTGGGGCACTTATTAACTAATAGATAGGCTGCGATAAGCTCAGGGTCCTAAATTACATATTTTCTATTATAGTAAGAAGATATATACTCTAAAACTAAACGCCTTACTTATATTAAAGTCTACGAATAGTTACCTTAGTTTATAAAAATAATATAATAGTATTAATAAGGTAAATAGCTTTTATAATTAGTAGAAAGTATTAAGTTCTTTAGGTATTAGCCTACCTAGGTAAGTACGGCGGGCTAGCCTTTTATAAGTATTACCCTGAATACTATTAGTATTAGGGCCCTGAAGTATTTTATTAAGGTACGTCTTATATAGTTATAGGGGTTTAATAATTACGGCGTAGTAGGTAATATATTACCTTAGGTACCCTATTAACCTAAGGTATTTCTTAAGAAGACTAAGTATTTTAGGGAATATAAAGTTAATAATAGCTATAAGTTTTTCTACCGTAGTAGCTAGGCCTAAGGTATTAACTCTTTAACCTAGTAAATATATAAAGGGGTATCCTAGGAACGACTTTTTAGGTAAAAGGTATATATTTATTTCTAATAGAGTTTAGAAGACCTTATTAAGGTAAGCTAAGTATTCCTTAAGGGAATTAGAGAAAATAATATTATTATTAATATATATATATAATAGAAATAATAAAACGGCTATAGAATCCTATTAATTATTCTTTATATATACGCCGGCGAATTTTAATATCCTATAATAGGGATATTAAATAACTCTTACTTATAGTAGCTTACTACTATTAATTAATACTAATAGTTTTAATTAACCTACTATTAATAGAAGAAGCTTATAGTATCTATTATAGTAATATAAGTTACTCCCTTAAGAGTGGTAAGGATTTTAGATTAGGATAGTATTAGATATACGTCTAGTATAGTAATTTTATTTAGTACCTTAATATCTACTATTATACGGCCCTTCTTACCTACCTTACTACTTTTCTAGATAATAAAATATAAGGTAGGAAAGAGAATAGGATTACCTTACTTATCTATTTTATACGGCCTTAGTTATAAAGTTTATTAAATACCTTATTAATAACTTCTTTATCCGCTTTCTTAAGTAGGTAAACCTAGGCCTAGCCTAGTTTGTATAACTCTTACTAATTATTAATTAATAGGATATCTATCTATTAGGACTTAGGTATATACTTAATATTTCCGGTATCTTATTATAGGCTAGGATATTTATCTATAACTACTCCTAATAAGGACCTTAATTAGGGAGTATTATAGATTATAACTCCCGTAGGGTATATAGCCTTAGCTGGAGATTCTACTAAGCTACTAGGGATAGTTATTATAAAAGTAGCGGTAGTAGCTATTAATTATTATAAATTTATCTTAACCTAATTAGTTATTATCTTAAGAGGCTAAGTAGTAAGGTTATTATAGAAGGCTTCTACTAGGATGTAGTTAGTAGCCTTATACTTTATAACTTAGCCTAATCTAATATTTTATAAGAGTTTAATTTTACTATTTATATTATTATAAATAATAATATAGGATATATTATAGTCTATTATATAGGTATAAACTAAGAGCTTATTAAGTTTCTCTAATTTAAATATAAATTTATAATCCGGTAGTAATACTAAGGACTAGTAATAAGGCCTAGTAATAGGAATCTATGTATTTATATAAGGTATAATAATTATTACCTTTTAACTATAAATAGTAGTATTAGTTTAATTACCTTTAGTAGAGATATTAATTAGGATAATTATACCTTAGTATAATCTAATTAGGAGAGTATTTTAATTAAGATTAATTATTATCCCTTTAGGCTTAAGAATATTAATTCTAATTAGTATATTCGCTAATAGATTATTAATTATATATAGCTCTCTCTTAACTAGTATTATACTATCTTTACTAGGGAAATATATCTTAATCCGGATATATTTATTAGTATTATATCTCTTATCCCTAAGACCTTATATATTAATAGGTATAGGTATCTTAACTACTTTTACCTTTAAGGTATATTTTAATAAGAAATTACGATTAATTAAACTTATTATATAACCTATATTAGTATATAGCTTATAATATAAACTATCCTTTATAAGGCTAACTATAACTATTATAAAATAGTAGCCCTAGAAGGTATAGCCTCTAGGAGAAGTATCTACTAGCGATATACTTCTAATAATTTTACCTAATTAGGGAAGGCTTCCCGCCTAGGCGGTATTAGATAATATTAAGGCTATTAAAGCCCTTATTTTAGTATAGCCCAAACGTACGTGCTTATATAAGGAATTATTTAAGGTAAATTTAGAATAGTAGCGGCGATATCTAAAGCTTTTTATAGGTACTACCTTTAGGGTAGCTAGGAAATATACCTCTATTATATCCTTACCTTCTTAGCTATTATAGTTATTTATCTAATCTAGGTTTTAAAACCTAGTATCCTCCTAGCTTTCCTAATAACTTCTCTAATCCTCCTATCTTATTTATTCCGCTTAGTAGAAGGCTTCCTTATATACCTTATACTTAGCCTATTTATTATATCGCTTAGGCTCTACCCTAGCTTAGTAGGCCTATAGCTATTACTAATAGGCGTTTTAATTATTACTTAAAGTATTTAAAAATAGGTATCTTAAGTTCTAAGTCTAGTATTAACTCTACCTAGGTGACCCGCTTATATTTCCGCTAGTAATTTATAGTAGCTAATATAGACTAGGGATTTATAGCTAGCTAAATACCTAAGGTACTTATTAATTCTATTATAGATTATTATTAATATTATTCTAGTAATTATTATAAGGTATAAATAGCTAGGTATAATTTAGGTTATTATAATACTATCTCTAACTAGTACTACTAAAACTAAAGCTATTATTATAAGATAAACTAGAAGTATACTAACCTAATTAAGGATCTTAATTATAATAATTATTATAATAAGATTCTAGTTATTTTACCTTATAAAAGCCTTTATTCTTATAAATATTAAACTAAATATTTTTCTTATATCTTGACTTCTCTAGTAAGGCGGGAATTATAAATAAACTTATTAAAACTAAAAGATCGCGATATAGCTAGCTATTAAGGTATTTATATATAAAGAGGACTTAGGCTAATTTAATTATAATTATAATTATATTTTTACTATTTAAGATAATATTAGATATATAGTCTACTAGATCCTATTAATTATAAGTATCTTTAATAGTATAGTAAATTACCTTAAGGAGGCTAAGTAACCTACCTAATAAGTCTTAGAAATACTCCTAAAGTATATTATACTACTTAATAATATTATTTAAGTTATTCTATAAGCTAACCTAGCTAATATAAGTTAGTTAGTTAGTAAACTTATTATCTACCTTTCCTAAGAGGTATAAGTTAAGGTTCTATTATAAGATAGTAGTATCTATAATTATAGCCTTTACCTAGAGGTAGTTAGTAAAATTAAATATATTATAATAAATATTATAATTATCTTTAACTTTAACTAGTAGTATATTAGGATTTAGATTAAAATACCTAATATCTCTTAGGTAAAACTAAAGGTTATTACTAGTTATACTACCTCTTATAATAGGTTATAAGGTAAGTACTAGTCCGCTTATACTATTAATTAGTATCTAAAAGAGATTTAATATTATATTAAGTTATTTAGTTATAAAGCCTCTTATAGGCTAGGTTATAAGCTAGGTATTTCTAGTATTTTAGCCTCTATTATTTACTATTCTTAAAGTATTTAATAACTAGGGTTTAATTAGCTAGTTATAAATTACCTCCTTAGCTAAGGTTACCCTAGTTATAGTATTACCCTTATTAGTAGAGTTAGAGGGAGTAACTATAAACTCTAGCGGAGGTATACCTATTAGTAAAGAGGATCGGGAATAATCTTTATAAGGCGTAGGAGGTTATTATAAAAGCCGCCTTAAATCCTAGATCTAATAATACTAATAGAATCTAGTAAGTAAGGTATAGAATAAGGAATAGTTAATTATCTAGTCTAATAGGTATAATAGTTTAAACTCTACTAGACTAATAGAATTAATAGACGTAGACTAAGAATAATATATATATTCTTAAGGCTAATTAATTAGCCTAGGTAGCCTTAAGTTTTTTAATATAATTAGAGAGATAAGATAATAATTAATATTATTAATAGTACCGGCGTATATACTATAATAGAGAAATTAGAAAGCTAGAAAGCTAGGATAACTATATCTCTATTAATAAAAGCTAGTTTAATAAACTATTTATAAGGTAGACTAGATAATAAACGGTTAAATATAATAGGTAGTAGGTTAGAGTATTACTCTAATAAAATAATTATAAATTCTAAAGGGGATTTACTAGGAAATAGGCGGTAAGGTAATATAGTTATAACTACCTTCTCTAGATTAAATTCTTAGCGGGTAGTAAATCTTATTAAGAAATCTATTAAAGCTACCTCTAACGGACGAGAAATAGTATAATACTAAAGAGGTAGACTTAGTAAAGAGCTATATTAAGGTCCTTAACTTATATAAGAACTTTGTCGCTGTTTACGCGTTCGGGTTAGGCTCCCTCCCGTCCGGGTTTAGTGCGTCCTTTCCGGGTAAAGGCGGGCCCTCGCTGCTTTGCCTGCATATATATTCGCCGGCCCTCACAGCTCTGCTTCTTTTATATAACCCTTGATAGTTCCCCTTCAGCTCCGCTTCGCTCGCACCTAGCTAAGACGCCTCGGTCTCGGGAGGTAGGCCCTGGTTAGGTAAAGATTGACAAGGACAAGCTAATCTAACGCTAAAGGTACTACTCCACCTGGTTTAGTCGTCCTGTCCACCTTACTAATAGACCGCTTGCAGGTGTTAATTAGGAGCGATGCGAGCTACATACTACTACCGGAGTCAGTCTTTCTTTAGCCATAACTCAGAAGTGGCTGGGATTCGCCGTTATCGCCACTTCTAGCCTACCGATTCCACGCCTTTCGCCTCTCGAGTTGGCGAGTATATACCTTGCACATACCTGGTCTGCGCCTCTATAGAAAGTCCGCCTTACCTAGCTCGTTCCAGGCAGAGTGCCTCGCCGCTAGGGACGGTAAGAGATCTATGTGGCGCTTAATAACGACACCGACGGTAGATTACAGGAGGATATGCTATAGCTTAAAGGCGGCTATAATTCTCTCGGAGTACGAATTACCCCTCTTTAATTATTATTTGACTGCCTAGATACCACCTTTAATAGAAAGCCTGCATTCGGGTCTTATACCACTCGATATTTCGTGAGCCCTACTTACGTCAGTTTACAGCAATGGCTGCGATTTCTCTAGACGACATTGCCTTCTACCACGGCCCTCCTCAGGTATCTAATAGGCGACTAACCTAGGAACCTTGCTCTTAAACTACGCCCATCGCATCCAAGTTATGCCGCGATCTACCAGCCAACGATATATTGGGACGAGACTTTAAAGATCAAACCATAGGTAAGGAGCTCACCCTGGGTCTGAGAGCCACGGCTAAGCTACTAGGTCTTCCGGTAGCAAGCCGTACCAACGATACGCCCTCTATATCAGACCAGCCTAGTCCTAGACATCTAGACTTTCCTAGTCTCGAATTACTCCAGGCTACGGCGCACGAAGGAGTAGCTGAAGGTTACCTAGTAATAGAGTCCTATACGCAGCCATGGCTCTAGGCCTTAGATACCAAGTTAGATCTTGCGATCGACGAAGTATCATTCGATATATCTGCCGGCGAGGAATCTCGACCGAGAGTAGAGGATAAAGCACCTGGTTAGGATGACTTTCTACCTATCAAGAGGTTCACTTTGTAACCCGCATTTATTCCCTGCGTAGACCTCTCGATAAGTCCTAAGGATCAAGGCAGCTACCGCCCGTCTTATATCTTTTCTCGATTAGCCGTCGGCGATAACGAGGGTACGTATCCTAAGCTTATTAAGAATATCTGCTAACAGTCCTAGAAACACCTATCCTGATTTCCGAAGGTGAAGATAGTGATCCATCTATTAGTAATGTCGATGAGAGTCCCTTGGCTATTTCTACTACCGATGCCTTGGAAGACGACTTTGTCTATCACGATATATATAAAAGCATTAAACCGTGTAAAGTAGTTAGGGGTCCTCGATCGCAGGCTAGTAAAGCAGACGAACAAGGAGACACGGCGAAGGACTCCTCCTTTTCTACCGCTGCTATAGCCTCCTCGCTTAAGGATTTATTGGACGTGACTATTAATAGTATCCACCTGCCCACGACTACTATTATAACGTCGAAGGAGTATTAATACAGGAAAGCGTCACCGCCAGATATAGCAGCTGAGATAAACCCTAGCCACGGCTGTTTCGATAATCTAAGCGAGGACGAGCTGCACGGTCCAAGTCTATACCCCGTAGTACGACCCAAGCGTTCTAATACTATAAGTGAAACGGGCTATACGGTACGGTGTCGTATTCCCAGTACGTGTTATTCTCTATAATTCACCGGATTAGACTAATAAATATAAAGCCCATGCTTCCTCTAGGGGAGCCGCTCCGATAATGACAGCAGCGTGATGGGAGCGTGTATAGTAAAGAAAGTGACCAAGGCGGCAGTTATAAAGAAACGATCGCGAGCCCTAAACAGGTATCGACGTCAAGCGGCTACTAACCTTTGAGGCTTGTAACTTCTTAAGCGTTTGTCGCCGAGTAACTAGCTATATAGAAGACGAAGCGCCTCTAACATGCGTATAGCATTACAGAATATCTCGATCTTAGATGCTTCTAAAGTGAGCTACTGAGCCGGAATCGGTTGAACGTTAGTTTCCTGATCGGCAAGATAAGTACTACCAATTGAAGTTCAGAATCTTGTTTACATGATCTTATTAGAAAGGTTGGCTAAATAGTCAAGGTAATATATAATACACCGCATCTACGTTGTCTATACCCTCTAAAGCTATGCCCGGATATTAATCTATCAGGTAACTTGACTATATCCGGCCTTTCCTCGTAGTAGAGCTGGCAGTTAATAGGCTGCGGTTATCAGCATAGGAAGTCTTAGGCGATCTCCGATAGGCGCCTGATTCTACGTAATAGCGCTATATTTCACTTTAAGACTTTGCCACGCCCTTGAATCTTCTTCGGTGTCAGCAAAATCAAATAGGCAGCCCTTCGAGTAGGATAGTTCTTAGTTCTCTGTTCTCTGCAACCGAGTCGAATATTACTTATAGGAGCATGTCTTAGGTCCTTTATCGCCTCCGCAATCGGCGCCTTGGCGGCGGTAACGAGATTAGAAAAGCTTGAGTTTCTCCTCCTTAGGGTAAGAAACTCAACGATACTGTAAGTATATAGCTAGCTCAGGACTGGTTTTTATATGGCTTCATTTTATTCGAACCTAATCAGGTAAAAGCAACCTTTATCGCGAGGAGTAGGTAGCGCTTTTATCTATAATAATCTCAAGAAAGGCGTAGCTCGCTAAAACATTTGACGAAGTACCGCTATATCGTTCTAGCTACGGCATAGGCGCATTCACCTGTTCTCCCAAGCTATACTATTTCGCGATTCTAAGTCAGGCCTCTCGACGCGTGATTTATTAGAAAGGATACCAATGCGTAGGAAATAAATCTCTTGATCCGGGCTTCAACGTATTTAGACCCGATTTTACTAAGTACATGCTTTAGTAAACAAGCTAGTAACAGACAATATATATTTAGATTGATGAGATAAACACTTATTCTTCCTTACTATCAAGATCTGGAGCTGAAAAGAGGATTTCCCCCGAATCTGTAGTGTATTTCTTACGGTCTCCTTCCAATTCCAGATTATCCTCCAGATCGACCTCGACCCTATCTTCCCTACCGCCGTGGAGATAACGAGGCCGGTTATACCTCTCCTATTATGTCTTCTTTGCCAGCATCGCCTTGTCAGCAGTTTTGCTTGAGAACTATCTGAAACAGACCTTGCGATATTATACCATAATGATCTGCTCGCCTTCGGCCACGAACTATCTTTACTGATCTTCTATACGCCCCCTACTACTGGCTAAGCCAGGGTCAGCTAGCTTCCCTATCGGCACCACTATACCTATTACGGCTAATGCTGCCGAGACTGGCATCGCTAGCTTTCTACCCGACACTAGCTGTCCTCCTGTATGCGTTATAACACGAGCGTCTATTATCGTATAATAACCGATCACGAAATAGATATCTTCTCCTTTATCTATAGTTCGCTTAATCTATCTCCGGACGTCTTCCGATTGTATAGTATTCCTAAACCACTCTCCGTAATTATCGAGATAATAGGTCTTGACTTGGTTCGTTATGATTCGAATCGAGATGTTATAACGTTTTAAATATATAGCGGAGAGCAGAGAGGTAAGCTTAGAGGCTAAGGTACGATAGCCGGCTAAAGAATTGATGCTATCATAGTGTGATTCTACTTTCTCGACGGTTTGAAAGCTTGAAATATGGCTTGGGTTATAGTAACGTTGGTGAGGTTTATCGACGCTGGTAACGAAACGTCCGAGCTTGACGGCTGACTAAGGCAGGAACTGTAAAAGGAGGAGGCTGACAGGCATTATGGCAGAAGACAATTCGTCGAAGGAGTAAGAACATAAAGGAAGTCACGCGTATATGAGTTATAACATGCCTTATTAAGTAGGCGCTGGCTAGGGTACTAGAGGCTTGGCAGAGGGGCTGTGTCTAGCTAAGCCCCACGAGATTGTCCCGAGCTTAACTCGCTTCTGCATTATATAGTAGGCCTCCAGCTATTACCAGACACTTAGGGAGATCATGGATAAGAACACTGATTTTAATGCGCTGTTACTTAATGTCTTCGATGCTATCTCATAATCACTACCAGATAATAACTAAAGCGCTCGAGCGAACATTTATTCATACTATACCCTTCTTGTCTTCAGCCGATTCCAGCGGTGGGGTCAGACACTAAACCTTAAGGAAGCGATCGAAAAGGCGAGACTAGCTCTCCAAGGAATGACTCTAGATGACGAGAAATACGTAGAAAGGCTGAATAATCTAGGGGTTATACTCGGTCGGCGATATAAACGCATGGGGAAGATAGAGGACCTAGAGGAGGCTATCCGAGTGTCCTAGTAAGCAGTCGAAGTTACGCCTAAAGACCATCCTAATCTCGCAGGCTGCCTAAATAACTTAGGAAGCAAGCTCGGAAGCCGATTTAAACGCACGGGGAAGATAGAGGATCTAGAGGAGGCTATCTAAGTGTCTCGACAGGCAGTCGAAGTTACGCCTGAAGACCATCCTAATCTCGCAGGCCGTCTAAGTAATTTAGGAAACAAGCTCGGTCGGCGATATGAACGCACGGGGAAGATAGAGGATCTAAAGGAGGCTATCCGAGTGTCCTAGCAGGCAGTCGAAATCACGCCTAAAGACTATTCTAATCTCGCAGGCTACCTAAGTACCTTAGGAAATAATCTCGGTCGGCGATATAAACGCAGGGGGAAGATAGAGGATCTAGAGGAGGCTATCTAAGTATCTTAGCAGGCAGTTAAAGTCACGCCTAAAGACTATCCCGATCTCGTAGGCCATCTAAGTAACTTAGGAAACATACTCAGTCGGCGATATAAACGCAGGGGGAAGATAGAGGATCTAAAGGAGGCTATCCGAGTATCCCGGCAGGCAGTCAAAGTCACGCCTAAAGACCATCCCGATCTCGCAGGCCGTCTAAGTAACTTAGGAAACATGCTTAGTCGGCGATATAAACGCAGGGGGAAGATAGAGGATCTAAAGGAGGCTATCCGAGTATCCCGGCAGGCAGTCAAAGTCACGCCTAAAGACTATCCCGATCTCGCAGGCTACCTAAGTACCTTAGGAAATAACCTCGGTCGGCGATATAAACGCAGGGGGAAGATAGAGGATCTGGAGGAGGCTATCTAAGTGTCCTAGCAGGCAGTCGAAATCACGCCTAAAGACTATTCTAATCTCGCAGGCCGTCTAAGTACCTTAGAAAACAACCTCGGTCGGCGATATAAACGCAGGGGAAAGATAGAGGATCTAGAGGAGGCCATCCGAGTGTCCCGGCAAGCAGTCGAAGTCACGCCTGAAGACCATCCCGATCTCGCAGGCAGGCTGAATAATTTAGCCCGCCAACTTTCCTCTTTAAATCTCTCTAATAATGACGAGCCTTTACTACTACTATTACAGGCCTAGAACTGTTCTAATACGGCCCCTCTAGTCCGTATTCGCGTTACTACTCCATCGCTGTTTCTACTCCGAGAGCGAGGAGATTACGACACTGCTTATAAGCTATCCGTCGATGCTATCGATCTCCTCCCTCGCGTGTATAATAGGACCTTGAGCTTACAAGATCAGTAATACGTCGTCTCTCTTTTCTCGGGCTTGGCCACGGACGCCTGCTCTCTCACTCTCCAAACAGGAGAGCCTCTAACAAAGGCGGTCGGATTATTGGAGCGAGGACGTGGAGTTATTCTAAGCCTCCTTATGGACGATCGGAGCGATACAGCTGAATTAGAGGCGGCGGATTCTACCCTATGCGAACTATACGAGAGTCTCCGCCTCGAAGTAAACAAGCCTATCGAGAGTATCGTAGATTATCAGGCATAGTAAGCTGCGCTTAAGAGACGGCCGTAGGCTATCGAGGAATTAGAGAATTGCATCTAGGACATACGGAAACTTCCGAGCTTCGGTCAATTTTAAAAGGGACTAACCGAGGAGCAGATAAAGGAGGCTTCGAGGGATGGCAGCATCGTTATTATTAATATCAGCGATCTAAGAAGTGATGCTATTATGGTGTCAAAAAGTGGGCTCAGGGCAATCCCACTTCCCGGCCTCGATTCAGCCTGTGTAAAGAGGTGGATCAACTAGGACCTTACAGCACTCTCGACAAGCAATCCTATTAACGATGGTAAGAATAATAAGCGCTACCTTTAATTCTTAGCATGGCTATGGCGAGAATGCGTGAGGCCTATATTAGAGGAGCTTTAATATCGTTCCGAGCCTGACGTAGACCGCCTTCCTAGGGTGTAGTAGGTGGGAGCTGGCCTCGCGAGTTCATTCCCGTTCCATGTAGCCACTGATAGCTCTGCTGGATTAATAGAAAGCGCATATTATCGGATTATGTCGTTATATACCCCTTCCATCCGAGCTCTTTTATACTCTAGAGGGTCTGCTTCTACAGATCCTACGCTAAAAACTAACCCTTAGAAGCTACTTGTCGTCGTAATGGCCAGCACACCCGGTGCTAGCAGCCTTCCAGGAGTGGATATTGAGAAGTGTGCGGTAGGGGAAGCGCTAGGACATTCTGTTTATATACAGATCTTAGAGCAGCCTGATGTCACGAGTGTTTTATATTAGATCTAATAATGTAGAGTTGCCTACTTCGCCTGTCATGGGGTATTAAATCCAAGCGACCCTTCCGAAAGCGGCCTCCTACTCTAGATAGCGACTGCAGAACCGAGACAAGACATCCTCAGTATTCGGAAAATATCCCAGACTCATCTGAGCTAGGGGAAGATTGCGTACCTTTCTGCGTGCTCGACGGCAGAGAATCGGAGTTCAAGGTTAGTAGATAAGGTGCTGCATGTAGTTAGCGGGTTCCAGGTGGCTGGGTTCAGGCATGTGATTGGGTGTCTGTGGCCATCCCCTGACAAGGTGTGCGTGGAGATTGCGAAGTCGTTCTATTCTGAGCTAGGACAGAGCGGCGTGATAGAATATCAGGATAGAGCTGTCGCGCTGGCACTTTATAAAGCGGTGATGAAGTTATATAAGAGCGAAGAGTACTGTAAACGACCGTTATAATGGGCGCAGTACGTGCATTATAGGGCATGACAACAGTAAAGGCCGTCTATACAGCGGTTATTACTGCGAAGGCGCTTGACGGCAGCGGGAAGTGGCCGTCATCGTTGTACTGGAATGTCGCACAATCAGGGTCTACGCTGTCGAGAGCGCCCAGCCAAGGCTTTACCAGCTCGCGGTGGACAAAAAAACCTAGAAATGTCAAGCCAAGCCAGTAGCGGGGAACACTACCAGAATTTATGTGCGTATCGCCCGAATTTCTAGGTTTTTTTGGAGACCAGCTAAGGCTTGACCAGCCACATGATCGGCTTGGCTAGCTTAAGTAGATTAAATTACACGTATATCATAATATAAAACATCTGGGGGCCGGTTTTACACTAAATGGGATCGTACCGCTTTAGTTGGAAGGTACCGATCAGCGTGCGGGCGTTGCATGAATGAGGGGCACCACGGCCGCCACAAAACCAATAACTTCTTACCATCGTAATATAGCTCTAAGGCTCCGATAAGACCCTTTTGTTAGTATCAGAATCAATGAGGGCTTGGTAATAAAGCTATGTTGGAGAAGTCGTGCCACGCTATGAAATGAGGCTCCCCGCATATCAGGCATGCAGGCGACGATGAGATTGGTAATTTTCCCGGTAGCCTGCGTTCAGAGGGTCAGGAATGGCGACACCACGTAACTGAGCCGGGAATTACGCAAATATTAAAACGTGGGCAGAGTTCTGTCGCTTCGAAGTATAAGGAATGCATAATCACCTAAACACACACTAAATCAGTGGGATAGTAATCGTACCCAGGGTCTTATCAACTACACCAGGCGGTTGAATACCCTAGAGGAGTAAGGGATCAGGATATTGATAAATTAAAGGCTGAGGAGACGGAAATAGTATGCTTACAGGATGGCGATCTATAGGTACTCTTCGTTTTTATTGCAGGGGACGTACAGAGTACATGGGGATTCACAATCCCACGGTGCAGAAAGGAGGGGCTGTACGGCAGGAAAAGGTGGGACTATTAAAGTAAGCAAAGCAAATGTACTCTACTCCAGAGCGGTTTCTATCTAACTCACTATGTTCTATTATGCTTCGATGGTACTATATCTTGCCTTAAGCACCACACTCGTAATTAATACCCCTCGATCCCTTCCTCCGCTATTTGATCGGGATCCTTATGACGTCTAACACCCTTCTTTTCCCCCTCTATCTTGTTCTCCAGCACTAAATCGAGGATTTGGAATCTCCGCTACGATCCATGCGATAGCAGCGTTCTATACGTTTAAAACAGGTGTCGTCTTAATAATACATTAACAACCAATCTCGAGGACTTATACTTCAGCAGGAGATACTAATATAATACGACTTAGTTTATCTTGGGATAATACAGGCGTTTACAGACGGAGCCAACTATCCTTATCTCCGATATAGAATTCTGGGAGGAGCTGCGAGACTATATTTACGAACATTCTATTTGGATATAGGTGATTCTAATCTGTGATTAGAGGCAAAACCTTACTACCTAATAGGCCCCTTCAATACATCGCAATCTAACGGAGGGTTAGTTACTTGGAATTATGGGAATTGGGCGTTAGGTTTCGATGAAGTTCTACGTGACGGAGATTCTTAGTCTTGATTGGAAGTAAAACGCGAATCTGTATAATCGTTAAGGTATAACGGTGTGTACATAAGAAGATAATAATAACGCTTAGTAAAGTCTTTGGCATCTCAAAATAATGTGACCAAGCTGAAGATGCTCCGTGTTTGGCAAAAGTTCTGGCAGTGGGTAGATAGCGAACGCTTGCCAATCTTCATCTCCACTTTTAAGCCTCAGCGCGTCCACGTCTTCGTTGGTAAGCAGATCATACTCGAAAGGCTTTCTTTCGAATGTCTCGTATATCAAAGAGCCGAACTGAAATATATCTGTCTAGGTAGATAGTCCGTAATGCAGTGTTTGACTTATGTCGCTACTAAGGGGCACGACCGCCGAGTCACTGAAGTTATAAAGTTTAGCCGATATATTATCGTTAAGTAGGACGTTTTGCGTGGTAATATCCGCTAGGATAACACATTTTGAATATGTATGGAGTATAGTCTTTGCAAGTTAAAGGATCCATCGAGAAACCAGATGATTAGGTGGCTTCCGAAGTTCGAGGTACTGAGATAGAGATCCGTTTTTTAGATATACCATTTCAATACCTTCTTCGGATAGATTGATGCAGCGAATAATACCGTCATGATTTCCTAATCGTAGGTAGACTTCCTTTTCGTTTTCCAGGAACGTGATGTTCTGCTCCTTGGTTATGTCCTCGATCTCCCTCTCCTCTAATAAAGCGTGCGGGTTCCTATATACGCGAGGGATCTTTAAAGCATTCTTATGATGGCGTATGACTAATCGGTGCGCCCTAAACCCACAACGGCCTCCTGGAGCGGTATTCCTTCGTATTTTTGGTACGACATATTGACAGGCACGTACTATAGCAGGGATACTCATTGATTTCGATGCTGCTCCGTATGTCATCAGAGCGAACGAGGAGAGCTTGCTCGATCTGATAATTAGTACATCGTGAGGGGCGAGAAAGGTTACGAGGAGTGGCCTGAAGCTAGGTCGATAGATTACCAAAGTTTAAATCGAGATTCGTAAAGTGACACAATAATCGCTGCGGCAAGGTCTTGCCGAGAGCTCTTGGAGAACGACGTATCATAGCTACATGAAAAGGTGCTACTGAGGAAAGACTATACGCGAGAGATCATTCGGGTCCACAACATTGATCAAGCACTACTAGAAGAAGACTCGGTCTTATCGATACCGACAATCTCTAACAGCTGGTTCTCCCATATATCTCTTCCAAAACTCAGTGGACCACCACAGAGCGCCTAATGAACTTGCGACTGGCTGCTTTTGACCTTTGTCTTTATCTTTGTCTGAACCTTCCTTTCCTTTTGCATCCCTCTCCGTTCTCAGGCATTCTGGGCACTTGCTGATCCGGTTGGTTGATGACGCTGAAGTTAATTGCTGTAGGGGCTGGTGCCACTGGCTGCTACCGAGATACTGGGGGCATTGGACTGGTGTTTGCTACCCGAGGTGTAATGACCCTATGACCACATTTGACATAGGTCACTGGAGCCGGATTGGCTGTGAAGCACATTTTGTCTTATGAGCGGTCAGAACGAGTATCACCCAACGGATACGATGTCTTACTTACTGACTTGCAGCTCTGGAGGAAGGTTGGGTTCCTAGGAAAGAGGGATTTGATGATCATTTTATATCTTGCTAATTTCAGCGGCGGTCTGATTAGCTTCATCAGCATCGTTCGTGAGGGGTGCTTATTGCAACGGGTCCTGTCCGCAGACTGCCTTTGCTCATACTCCAGCGTTCCACAATCCAGCATATCAGAACATTGCTCACGTTAATACTCAATTTCCTACCGCAAACACTCTCAACCTACCTAGTGGAATTTCGAACGATTTTCGCCCCCAGGACGCACTTACTCGCCAATCATCCACTCAAAACTCGATCTCAACGCAAAGCAAGGAGCTTGGCCAGCGTGAGCAATCAGTACTTTGCTCGTCAACCGATGGCGTGCCTGAGGTGGATGAGAAAGAGGACTACGACTCGGAAGAACTGGACATGAAAGCTAGGCTGGAACATTTGTGTCTGGGGTATCGGCAATTACTGCGCATCAAGAGGTCCAACAGTAAGAAAATGGTTCATCTGGAAGTCAAAGTGGAACAGTTGGAAGCCAGGATCTTGAAACAAGAGAAGTACGTCTGCGGATGGTCTGCCGCTCAGGAAGCTAACGTACAGGCATATGTGCGAATCTTTTTCGAAAGCAGAACATTACTCTAGGAATTTGTACGACGCTATAAGAAAGCTGGAGGCGGGACAGAGCAGCCCAAATATATAGGATGATATGAAGCTTCATGAATTAGTTACAGTGAATTGTCATATGAACCAAAGGAACACGGATGCTACCCAATCCAATCGTCGAAGAGCTTCTGGGTACGGTGCCAGCGTTAGTAGTAAACCAGAAGAAAGCTTCCTGGGGTACGGTCCGTAGATGAAGAGCTTCTGGGTACGGTAGTATAAACCAGAAGAAAGCTTCTGGGGTACGGTGCCGGCAGGGGTACGTACAGACCCGTAGTACGGTGGTGGTAAACCAGATGAAGAGCTTCTGGGGTACGGTGCCGGCATGGGGTACGTACGGACCCGGGGTACGGTGCCGGCATGGGTACGTACAGACCCGTAGTACGGTGGTGGTAAACCAGATGAAGAGCTTCTGGGTACGGTAGTATAAACCAGAAGAAAGCTTCTGGGGTACGGTGCCGGCATGGGTACGTACAGACCCGTAGTACGGTGGTGGTAAACAGATGAATAGAGATACCGTGTGGTACATCTGGCTGAGATCCCTACCAAAGTGTTCGAATTATTTTGCTACCCGCGTGGGCTAGGCTAGCCTTCATATGTGTACCTTACCTTACTAACGTCCGTCCCTAGTCGAGAGACGCACCCCGTTGCGAGACAAACCACAGGTACTTTGATTTCAAGCGACTCTAATTTGTGAAGGCATGGAAGTCTCCCGTAGATTTGCATCAGTCTTGTGATGCGGCCAATCCTGAACGGTTCTGTGAGCAGCTACTGGAAATTTACATTCGCATCGTCGTCGCCCCCCTAATTTACGGCGAGCCTCATTTTCATAGTATAAGAGTGCTCATCCGCTATAGTACCACCATCAAGCTTATACCACTGTTGGAAATCATAAAGGACCTTATCCCAGTCCTAGAACCATATAGGAGCGTTGAGAAGTTATGGTCAGCCTTGTGGCGGCTGTGAGGCGCTATGTCATGCGATGTTGCCACATCGGTTGGTACCTCCAATCAAAGCGGTACGGTCCCGATTAGCCCAAAACAGGCCCCGGACGTCTCAGATAATAATAAACGTGTAATTTATTCTATGTAAGCGAGACAAGCTGATCCTGTGGCTGGTAAGCTTGTGGCTGGGCTCTTCTGACGAACGCAGCTGTAGCTCCCTACATGCGTGCTCGCGCAGACCCTAAATGCGAGAAACCGAAAGGGCTGACTGAATCTGACAGCGAAACCCTTCGGCTTTCTAGTGCAGCGAGGACGGCCTCCCCCCCGCCGCAGAGCGTCTTGGTATGCATCTAGCACCAGCGTGCGGCACCTGGATACCACAATTTTTGAGTACGCCACGATACTCTCTTTACGCGAGCGTTGATACTACTTATATTGAGATTTACCCTTTCATTCGTGAGGAAAAGAGAAATATCTCCCGAAGATCCTGCTTCTTCATCAAAAACTCATCGGGCCACCTGAATGGAATTGATTTCCTTGAATTATTTTGCCTCCTCCGCTGTTAAAAGTACTGGAAACAGTATTGACTGAGCTTTTTGGCTGGGTCGAAGTGGAGTCACCGTGCACAGTGGATTGGTGGTCATCCCTCGCCGATTGACCTTGATGATAAGTCTCCTCGTCAAACTTGCCGCCGGTCTCGGAGACTCTCGAAGATGCCAAGCCTAATGCCTCTTTTACTTGGTGCGGAACAGGTTCAATAAGTCTTCGCAGCTCGGAGAGTACATTGTAATAGTCGGGGTCTTGATCGCTCATGAATTTTATCATATCCATATGATTCGCATGGATGCCAATGGACGGATACCGGTCAAGGGTTGCCGAAGCTTTGGGTACAATCTTACACAAATCAGTATCAAGACGTTCTCAAATAGTTCTAATTGAGAATTACCTCGCCAACAGCTCGCACTGGCAGTTCTTCGTGAAAGCATATGATTGCAATCTCCCGCTCTTGATTTTAATCCCACTTTCTCAACATCGTATGGAAATCTTGTCGTATTCTTGCCATGACCTCAGACTTCTGTTGCAAGACCTCCAGAGCTTGCTGATTGACTCGCCGAAAACACTGAAGAAATCTGCTGCCTATAACTGCCCACTCTGCCAGACCCGAGCCACAATGGGGTGTTCCCATAAAGAGGATGCCTCTTGTATTTTCCAGGATGCGTTGGGTATACTGGTCGGCACTGCCCCTTGACTTCAGCAATGCCTGTAATATATCAGTAGGTCCTTAAATCAGCACATCTAGCCTTACATCCTGACAAACGATTCCACCCATGCTATGCGCAACAAATGCGAGCGGTCTTGTGCTCTATAGGAGAAGAATCAGTCGAGTAGCGCAAGTAACAGCCCTTGAACCAACGGTATTTGTCCTGTCTCTCAGGTTGGCGAGCGACATCAAGAACTTTTGACTGTAGTCGCCAACCGTATTCTAGGATGCCATTGACCAAAAGTTGACCACGTCCGCATCGTAGCCATACAGAATAATCCTGGCTTGAGGGAGATCGTTGGGGAGGAGCGATTCCGGCCAGCCGGCCGCAGCACCCTTCACAGTCCAAGTCGACTCTCGGTCGCCCGTAAGGCCGTGGATGAACACGATACTGGGCTTTCGGGTCAGCCTAGGAAGCACAAAGCGGTTGGACATTCTCACTCAATCACAGCATCGACTCGCCCCGGATTCACCACTCGCGGGCCTAAGGTTGGGGTAGGCGCGAGCCGCTCAGTCTTTTTCAAACCTTCGTTTGTGCTTTGCGGCTCGACCTCGCCTTTCCGGGACCACAACTTGTGGACGAGGCTCATGATGGTCTTGCGATTGTTGGAGTGCCTTAATAATGGACGAGCGAGACGGGATCGTGCCACAACCGAACGGCATGATCAGCCTTGCAACGAGCCGAGCTGTCCAATCATACTGCGCGGCTCCGTCGAGAGCCACCAGGACGGGGCTCGATCGTTCTTCCTCACAGACGGGCGCGCGACCACCATGACAATCTAGGGTACCTCCTCGACATGCCAACAAGCGGTGCCAGGACAGAGAATGACTCTGGCGGGCGCTTTAACAGCGATGGAGGTTCGCAGTTCGTGGGAAACAGCTTCAACACCGGTGGCGGCGATATCCATTTCGATTCCAACTCCGGTACGTTCAGGTTCTGAAGAGCTTTGCGAGGTGGGATGCCGCTTACCATAGACAGATAACAAGCTCCCATCGAAGATCTGCGAGTTGCCCAACTTTCTCCTCTCCCCGTATTTCACCGGTCGCGGTGATGAGCTGCAACAGATCGATCGCATTTTTAGCGTATCCTCTGGCGACCTGCCCCGATGCTGCGTTATCCATGGCATGCCAGGAGTGGGAAAGACACAGCTGGCCTTAAAATTTGCGACGCTCGCGTTCCAAAAAGGCCAACATCCGTATATATTTTGGGTGTCTGCCGTGTCGGTGGAAAAGTTGACTCAGGACGCCTCTAAATTGGTGGATCTTCTTCGTCTTCCTGCTCGATATACACTAAATCAGGCCAGCAGGGTCACTACGGCGCGATCATGGTTAGAAGATTCAACGGCAGCGAAGAGCTGGCTGGTCGTTCTGGATAACCTAAGCGAGGAGACAGCTACAACAACACTCCGTGATTTCCTTCCGCGACATAATCACGGAGGCAGGATCCTTATGACAACTCGAATAGCTACGACTGCGGAGAGATACACTGCTTCGGGGGGGTCACTTCAGTTGGCTTTGCAGCCCCCTGGGATAGACGATGCTATGACGATGCTCTCAGCTGGAGCAAAATTGGAGCAGGAGGGTCGGAAGGAGGCGAACTGTGTGGATCTTAAGCGTCTCGTCCGTTCAGTCGGGAGTCTACCGCTAGCAATTGATCAGGCGGCATCCTATATGAGGGATACGGGAAGCAGCCCCCAGGAGCTGCTTGACGTATACGAAAGCGAAGAAGTCATGGAGGTGAGTAAGCAATAGCAATCACTCGTGAGTGACTATAGGCTGACGAGAATACAGATCCTTTCGTGGAAGAACGATCTGTCACGTCATGAAGAGAAATCGATAGCAGCTACTTTTACTCCGGCGTTGAACAAACTTCAAGGCACAGCACCCGACGCATTGACGCTTCTTCGGGTCCTATGCTTCTGTGACCCTGAAAACATCCCGATGAGTATCTTTACCCAAGGATGTGGCGCTCTGCACCAGGAAGACCGGCATAACATACGTCCAGCACGACCACTCGACGAGCTTGAAGCCGTAACGGACCTATTTCGGTCTCGGATGCGCCTCTCTAAGGCCATTCAAGAGGTCCAGCGGCTGTCTTTAGCGGCCTATACGCTTGAGGGATCTGAGCGTATAATACGGATTCATGATCTGGTTCAACTTCTCCTGCGGTCGAAGCTCATAACCGATACAGACCGCGGGCAATAGCTTGAAGCGGCTATCCGCGTCGTTTGCGTGGCCTTTGAGAAAATTGGTGATCGCCGGTCTCCACAAAATTGGAGCCGATGTGGTCAATTTATTAGCCACATTGAATCCTTGGAGGCCTTTGCAGAGCAATATAGGCTTCAGGATGCCGGACTCTTGGATGCAAGTACTTGGGCTGCGGTTTATCTTGATGTCTGTGGGCTCTATCAGAAAGCAGCAAATTGGAACGAACGAATATGGGACCAGAAGAAGATCATCTTAGGCGAGGAGTATCCCTCTACGCTGACCAGCATGGCCAATCTGGCCTCGACATACCGGAATCAGGGACGCTGGAAGGAGGCTGAAGAGCTGGAGGTGCGGGTGATAGAGACAAGGAAGAGGGTGTTGGGCGAGGAGCATCCCTCTACCCTGACCAGTATGGCCAATCTGGCCGCGACATACTGGAATCAGGGACGCTGGAAAGAGGCTGAAGGGCTACAGGTGCAGGTGATAGAGACAACGCAGAGGGTACTAGGCGAGGAGCATCCTAATACGCTGACCAACATAGCCAATCTGGCCGCGACATACCGGAATCAGGGACGCTGGAAGGAGGCTGAAGCGCTGGAGGTGCGGGTGATAGAGACAAGGAAGAGGGTGTTAGGCGAGGAGCATCCCGACACGCTAACCAGCATGGCTAATCTGGCCGCGACATACCGGAATCAGGGACGCTGGAAAGAGGCTGAAGCGCTGGAGGTGCAGGTGATGGAGATAAGGAAGAGGGTACTAGGCGAGGAGCATCCCGACACGCTGACCAGTATGGCTAATCTGGCCTCGACATACCGGAATCAGGGACGCTGGAAAGAGGCTGAAGAGCTACAGGTGCAGGTGATGGAGATAACGAAGAGGGTGCTAGGCGAGGAGCATCCCTCCACGCTGACCAACATAGCCAATCTGGCCGCGACATACCGGAATCAGGGACGCTGGAAAGAGGCTGAAGAGCTACAGGTACAGGTGATGGAGACAACGAAGAGGGTACTGGGCGAGGAGTATCCCTCCACGCTGACTAGTATAGCTAATCTGGCCTCGATATACTGGAATCAGGGACGCTGGAAAGAGGCTGAAGAGCTACAGGTGCAGGTGATGGAGACAACGAAGAGGGTACTGGGCGAGGAGCATCCCTCTACGCTAACCAGTATAGCTAATCTGGCCTCGATATACTGGAATCAGGGACGCTGGAAAGAGGCTGAAGAGCTACAGGTGCAGGTGATAGAGACAACGAAGAGGGTACTAGGCGAGGAGCATCCCGATACGCTGACCAGCATGGCCAATCTGGCAATCGTTCTGAAGGATAAAAGCGAGGATAAAAAGGCTATAGCGCTTATAGAAGAATGCGCTAGAAAGCGGAAGCAGGTCCTTAGCCAAGACCACCCGTTTACGAAGGAGTCGGAAGACACGCTTAGTATGTGGCGCATGGAGGGTTTGCACTTGGCCTCGTTACGCAAGGATGTCAACAGCACGGCGGCTGGGGAATAGTACGCAGCAAAGATGATTTCGCGACTATCTTAAGGTCTATATTAGCTTACTATACCTGATAGTAATAGGAACGGAACGGAACGAGTCAGCAACAATAAACGGCGGAAGAGGCCGCGCTAGGCACAAAGAGACCGGGCACGTGACTCCCTATAGACACTTCTAGAACCTACAGCGATGCGCCATAGTTATCTTTTAGAAGCATATCGAAAAGGGGGTAGCTCCGTATGATGCTAAAAAAATACGGTATTAATCTATAAACTAACGCACGCCAAGGTACGCTAAATTATCGCCCCAAGGCGCGAGGCTATCGCCACCCTTTCTTGTACGGCGAGACTTCGGAATGCATGTTTAAGCTTGGAGCTATATTCTTTCTTTATAGGACTATCATATTATAGTTCCGAAACCCGAAAATATGTGACTGGTCGTGATTTAGTAGGGGGAACCAGTTAAAGCCGCAATTGATGGCGTTAACCGAACGAGCGACAGCATTACCTATACCGCGGTAATTTTCGTTGTAAACAGGTGTCCGGGAGGAGAAATGACTGCGGATAAGTTATTTACCAACCATATCTTTATAGACTTGCGAGGGAGAGACTTTAAAGGTCTAAATTATTGGTTCGTCTCGCGACGGGGTGCGTCTCGCGACCTAGGGACGGACGTTATTATTACGACCCGTGTCTCTAGGAGGTCGACAGGGTCTGGGGTTTATCTCGTAGAGAGGAGTGTTAAGGACAGGGCAAGCAGGCTTCGTACTAAACTGGTCTGGTACAGAATTATATTCAGTGTCTAGGAGATTGGTCTGGTAGATAACATAAGTTGAGCACGAAGCTCTTATAGAAGGAAAGCACGCTCTCTATATAGATATATGAGATCCCGCTAAGGGGTATATTCTCTCTAATTAGTAGCTGATTAGACTAATTACGATTAGTTTATTTAATGACTAATTAACCTAATTACCATGTTTAGTTACCTTGGTAACTAATTATTCTAGTGTCTTCCCTCTATGCGTGTATAATCAGGTCCGTAAACCTTGATCATAACACTAGACCCCTCTCCTAGAATTATCGTCCCGACAATCCGCCGCCATGCCTACAACTAAAGCTTTAAAACCATCCTCTACTAAACGTCGCCGTCAGCTGGTAGATTCCTTTAAAGCATTAGTTCCTGCAATGCGCGTTTACTATAATTATTCAAGGGCCAACCGTTCCGAGAAGTATAAAGTTAGAGGGTCATCTAATCGCTGCGTGGAATACGCCCGGCTGGGCTATAGCTGTGATCTTGCTCCATTTTCGCCCGCAAAGTGGGCTCGTATCCGAAAGTTAAGAAAGGAAAAGGCTGCAGAGGCTAAAGAGGCTCTGGCCAAGTTTACTCGTCTATAGGCTGAGGTAGATGCTCTAGAGAGCAAGGAGTTGGAGATAGTCGAAGGAGAGCTCAAGAATATTGATAAGCTAGAGCAGGAAGAGCGAGCAACGGCTCCTAATCCTGACGACTTCCTTTTCGACTTGTCTTCCGAACAGGTTGAGGTTCCGATGGATTTTAACTGGAGTGGCCTTGTTAGTTCTAGTGAAATTGCTGTAGAAGGTTCTGGCAATTCTCAAGGTTCTTAACTGGTTCCCAGGTACTTTCCGAGTCTTCGTATCCTTTCCACTTTACTAGGTAACTCTGACCTCTTTATAATAGAATCTTTTCGGCCTTAAACTCGTCTTCTTCTTCTATTTCATAATAGAAGGTTTCCTGTAAAGGTGTGTTAGGGTCTACTGGTTCCAATATTAAGATATAGAATACTGGGTATATTTTAGCGTCTAGTAGAAGCTGTAATTCGTAGTTAACAGGTCCTCTTTCTCTAATAATTAAAAATGGTCCGACTTTAACGTGGTCCAATTTCCTGCTTAGTCTTATACCTTTTAGATTCTTTATAAGGAGGTATGCCTTATCCCCCTTCTTTAGCTGAGGTCCATCTTTTCTTTTATTGTTTACTAACTTCTCTATAGAAGCGTTCACCTCACTAATCTTCTGCTGCATGTCTTTATACAGACTTTTCATGTCCGATGTTAGTACCAAGGCCTTCTCTACTTCTGGTCCTTTCCTAGGATCTAGAAACAAGTTTGCATGTCGTCCGTAATTTACAAAAAACGGTGAGAGCCTTATAGTATCTGATCTTTTGTTATTATATGCCAACTACGCTATTAGGAGTAGTACTACCTAATTATTTTATTTTTTATTAACGTAGTATCTAAGGTACACTTCTATTATTTAATTAGTACGTTTAGTTTATCTATCCGTTTAAGGGTAATAGGCTATTAATATTCGTAGTTTAGTTCCGATTAATACTATTAGAGTCCTCTAATAGTTTAATGTAAAGAGCTTGTCTCTATCTAAAGTTATTAATTCTAGTATGCTATAATCTCTAATAAGTCTATCTAATAAAATAAATCCAAGCTGACTAGCATTATAGGTTTCTTTATATGGAATTATAATGGCGTATTTAGTAAGTTTATCGATAATAACTATTATTAAGTCGTATTTATCGTTAGTTACCGGGTTAACTAACCGAGGTAATTTTATAATAAAGTCCATTATAACATCTTTCTATAATGTGTCTAGAACTTCCGTAAACTAGATCTGTCCGTACTTGGCATGTCGTGTAGACTTGTTCTGCTGGCAATACATATATTCTCTAATGTATTACTCGATTAACGCTCGCAGGTTTAGTGCGGCGTATACTCTCTGAATAAGTTCTAACGTTTTAGATACTCCTAGATGTCCTAGTAAAGGATTATCATGGTGATCTCTAATCACTTCTTCCGTTACTTTTAGTGGTAAGTACAGCTTCTACTTGTACAGTAACAGGTCCCGGTTAGGCTATTCTTTCCTAAGTCGTCCGGCTAGTTCGTTATCTTTATATACTTCCTTTAAATTAGGAACTATATGTGTAGTAACTTGTATAGTCGTAGCTAAGTTCCTTATTAGTACTAACGATCCATTATCTTCTTGTTTTAATATAGGTTAGCTCGTGATATCCTTTATTTATATATAGTTAGATCGTCTACTTAAAGCGTCTGCTCGTCTATTATCTTTACCTAGGGTGTACTAAATTTTGAACTTATATTATCTAAGGAGTTCGGACTATTAAACCTGCCGTCGATTCAACTCTTTTATAGTCGTGAAACCTACTAAGTTTTTATAATCGGTGAAGATAGTAAGCTCCGAATAACTCTCGGCATATACTCTCTAATACTACAGAGAATAGACGACTACTAAAAGCTCTTTGTCGTGTATATCATAGTTTTATTCCGCTACTATTATTTTGCGCGAGTAATATACTACTAGATACTACTTACCGTCCTTTTACTAATAAAGGCATGCTCTAATTACAAGGTCCGATACATCTGTCTCGATTCGCGCTAGTTCTCTATTACGAAACGTGTAGAGTACTAGAGGATCTATATAAGCTTTTTTAAGTTCTTTAAATGCTTTTTTCTGGTTAGTATCCCATCGAAATCCTATATCTTTCTTGGTGATTTCTATTAGTGGAAGGGCTTTCTTGGAGTAGCCTTCTATGAAACGTCTGTTAAAGTTAGCGAATCCTAAGAATCCTTATACTAATTTAATATCGTGTGGTATAGGCTAGTCTTATATTGCCTGAATCTTTTCAGGGCTTATACGGACGCCTGTAGTTATTACTATAAACCCTAAGAACTCTACTAAGGTCTTATAAAACTCGTATTTCTCTGGTTTTAAGAGGAGTCTAGCTTGTAATAAGCATGTTAATATATCTTATATATAAAGGATATATTCCTTAAGAGATTTAGAGTAGATTAATATATCGTCGAGGTATGCGATCGTTATAAGATCTAAATGAGCTCGTATAATATTATTAACTAATACCTAGCAGGTTACTAGTACGTTAATAAGGCTAAACGGCATGACAAGGTACTCGTAATATCTATAACGAGTCCTGAATACGGTTTTCTATTCGTCACCTTCTTTTATTCGAATCAAGTTATATACTCCTCTAAGATCTAGCTTCGTGAAGATCTTTGCTTTAGCTAGCCGGTCCTGTAGCTCGCTAATATTAGGTAGCGGGTAATAATTCTTAATCGTCACGTTATTTAACTTTCGATAGTCTACGTATAATCGTAGTAATCCGTCTTTCTTCTTTACGAAGAGTATCGGATATCCTGCTAGTAATTTAGATTCTCGAATAAATCCCTTTTTTAGGTTCTTATTAAGGTACCTACGTAGTATTATAAGTTCCTTTTCAGATAACGTATAAATAGGTTTAAATATTAGTTCCTTCCCTAGTTCGAGTTCGATCTTATAATCCTAAGGTTAGTGTTTAGGTAGAGCTTTTACTATTATCTCTTTTATAAAGAGGCGTTTCTATCTTTAATACTCTTATAAGATATCAGGAGTACTATTAGTTACTCTAAGAACTCTAACTTTTTAATCCGGCTGACCCCCGCCAGTATCTATTAAGTCGGATCCTTTTCTTTTAAGGCCATCCTTATTCGAAATTAAGGTAATATATGCCTCGACCGTCTTTCGGTTCGATTTCTTATCCACCGTCGTCCGCTATCGACGTGTAGGTTGGAATCTAGTGATATCGCCAGTTCTCTTAAACTTAAGTACTTTTCTTTTCCAGTTAATCGCTGGGTTATGCTTCTCTAACCAAGGCATGCCTAAAATGATGTGATGAGTGGCCATCCTAATAACATCGAAGGACATCTCCTTATAGTGGCGTTGAATTACAAATGGTAGCGAGGTTATCTCCTCGTCTATACTTCCTGTTAATAGTTTTAACCCGTCGGCCATCTATAAGTCATATAGTGACTTCTTCCTTCGCGTTAGTAGGCCCACTAACCGTACCAGTGCTTTAGAAATAAAGTTTCCAGATGCTCCAGAATCTATCATTGCCATGGTTCTCTGACCATCTATTCTAACCGGTATATTCACGTGTGTCGCATACTCTGTTAAGCATAACTGTCGTGTTTTGGGGGTTAGGATATTGATCTCCTTGTACTTCCCCTTAGTACAAGGGATTACTCTTTTCCCGATTCGGGGAGAAACCCGGTAATTCTTTTCTGACGCATGTGTTTCTCGCACTTGTCGTGGAAACATGCGTACCATTCTATTAGATGACACTCAACTGTATGCTCGTCATACTTGAGGTGTCCGTGGAGACTACTATGCCATCTTTGGTCATGATTTGGGAACCACTTGCGTTTTCTCTTTGTTGCTAAGTGCCAGTTGCAGCTTAGATCGTGACAGCTTGTCCAAGTTTTTCCGCAAGTACGTATTCTAATTGCTTTTCCCAAATTACTTTTGGCTTCCCAATGTACTGGGCATGTCGCATTAGCACAGGCTGTCCAGTGCATCACGCCGTGCTGTGGATGCTGTGAGTCGTTCCTGAACTCTTTTTGTAGGAGCCCGTCTAATACTTTCTCTTGGTAGAATTCCGTGTTTTTCTCGAGTTGTGTCTGTGGATCTTTTGACGTGGAGGCACAAGATTTTGCTCTTTTCTCCGAAAGGCGCGATTCCTCGCCCTCGCCGGATGTCGTACTAAGGTATTCCCATTCTGAGCCTTCTCTATCTTGTCCTTGCTCAGGCATTTCCTTCCGAGCCTGACTATCATCACTCTTATCATTAGAGCCTAGTTCTTTCAATTGTTCGTGGATGTCCGTAAGTCTTTGTTCGATTCGACCGATATTTCTTTGCTTCTTAGCAATTTCCTTGCGCAGACCATCCTCTTTGGCTACTAGCTCTTTGATGTTGTTGTTTAATAACGGATTAACGAGCGCTAGTAAATCATTCATGATTTCATCTAACTCCTCGTCTTCGTACTCCGTTTCTAACCGATCCTCTGGAGGTCCAGTCGTTTTGATTGGTATTCTCTCCAGTATGTTCAACTGAGGTCGTTTCACCATGTTTTTCGACCTGCAGTCTTTGGCAATGTGACCCGGTTTACCACATCCATAGCATTTCATTGCTTTTCTATCCCCTTGCTGCTTCTTACCTCTGAATTTTCCTTTCTTCTAAGTGAAGTCCAACTCCATTGGCATGGGTCCGTAAGGGTCATGTTGTACATTCTTCTTGTATCCCCCGGAATAGATCCCTACTCGTCCGAGTCCTGCTACTCCGCCATCGTGGCGTAGTTCCATCGCAAGCTCGTGGAGGTTGTCGTCAATCCTTGTTGCGTTCCTGATGAGTGACTCTAAACTGTCGCTGGTCGCTCCATCTCGCATGAGTTCTTTTTTGACGTTGTCCTTTAATCCTCTTCGATATATTACCATTAGTGCGTTGTCATCCCAGCTGGTTCGCGTTACGTATTATTGAAACTGTATTAAATACTCTGATACTGATTTCTTCTAAGTCAAGTGCTGGATAACTCTAGTTGCCACACTTTCTTTATTAGAAGGTCTAAACATGCGTCTTATCTCGACGCGGAAACGTGTAAAGCTTTCTATCTATCGTTTAATATTCGCATTATTCGCATCATTTAGGTCCTCCATGTATCTTTTAAGAAAGGGGGCGGACCATCTCTAGGCCCGTCCTCTCATATAAGTCATTGTAAATAGTGGTTACTTACTTGATAATATGGCGTCTCGGTTGAAAGAGAAGTATAGCTGTATCTACACTAACTACTCTTTAAGCTTGTCTCGGTCGCCATAGTATAAGTCTGGTTTAGTAATCTTGATACCATCTTTAGCTTCAGCTATTACTGACTGTCGTGAACCGCGTTCACTTGGGGTGGTATCCCTTTATCCTGAGATACTTATCTTGAGGGTGCTTAAAGTGTTACGACCCATGTCTCTAGGAGGTCGACAGGGTCTAGGGTTTATCTCGTAGAGAGGAGTGTTAAGGATAGGGCAAGCAGGCTTTATACTAAACTAGTCTGGTATAGAATTATATTTAGTATCTAGGAGATTGGTCTAGTAGATAATATAAGTTAAGCACGAAGCTCTTATAGAAGGAAAGCACGCTCTCTATATAGATATATAAGATCCCGCTAAGGGGTATATTCTCTCTAATTAGTAGCTGATTAGACTAATTACGATTAGTTCGTTTAACGACTAATTAACCTAATTACTATATTTAGTTACCTTAGTAACTAATTATTCTAGTGTCTTCCCTCTATACGTGTATAATTAGGTCTGTAAACCTTAATTATAATAGTTATTAGCAAGTAAGATTAATATAATATTAACTTACGCGACTATATCGCCGCTCCGTTAGTAGAGTTCCATAATAAATTAGTTAAGATATAAGAGATTTAAGAAATTAAAGGATTTCATATATTTTCTTATAAAACCCTCCGATTTCTTAAACCCCTTATATTTTAATAAATACCCCTTAGAATCTAATATATAGAACGGTAATAGAGTTATATTCACGCGATTACTATTCCTCTATTATCTTCTTACTATAATAGAATATCCGGATATTTAAACCCTAAAGATCTCCCGGACCCCTTATCTAATAGATCTATCGCTTTATACCCCTATTTAATAGTAACTTTAAATTAATACTTATATTTAATATTATATAAGTACCTAATTTAGGTATTAGTAGTCTTTTATCTATTATTTAACTCTTTAATATTAATATAAATATAACTTATATTAAAGTAGGTTATATTATCTTAAAGGGACTAATAGCCTTTAATACTAACTAATTTATAAGAGTCTTTACTCTAAACTTATAAAAGCCCTTAGCCCTTAATACTTATAATATTCCCTTAAATAAAGTTTAATAGCTATAATACGCCTATTTAAGGTACCTTAAATAATAAAGTATTAATAAATTATTAGTTATATTAATTAAAATTAATTTTTTAAAGCCTATCTCTAATAAGCTTATATATAAATATTATATCTAAAGCCGTTAAAAGGTAGTACCTTATAAAGATACTATTTAATTAAAGGAGTATCTAATAGAATTTATTTATAATAATATTATTAGCCCCTTTAATCTAATAGGTTTTAAAGGGAGTTAATACTTTATAATATTTAAGGATAATTTTATATATGTCTTAATTATTATTTACTTTAAGTATAAGAGTAATACTTTCTAATTATTCTAGTAGTTTAAGGTAGCTTATAAGCGTTTAAACTATTAAATCTATTACCTTTATATTAATAATAGAGGGGAATATATAAATAATACCTTTATTAACTACCTTTAAGACTAAGGTATCTACTATAAATTTATAATACCTAGGAACCCTTAAATAAATAGGATTATAAAGCGTTTTAGGTAGATATTATTATATAAGATATAATTAATACTCTTTAACTTTAAATTTAATAAGTCTTTTTAGCTTAAGATTATCTTTATAATTAAATATCTTACTATCTAATCTCTTAATATAAAGTTAGGGAAGACTCTTTATAAAGTATAATATAAATACCTATTAAAGCTTTTATACCTTTAAATAATAGGCTTAATAGCCTATACCTTATACTATAATTAGAAGAAGTTAGAAGATAAGAGTAATAAATACTACCTTCTTAATTATAAAGGGGATTATATCTTTTAACTATAAAATATTATAAGATAATAGGTTATATAAGTAAATAATATCTATTTTTAAGAAAAATACCCTTAATATATTAATATTAATAAGTAGTAATAGCTAAACTTTAAGTTAAATAAGCGCCTATAAATATCTACTCTAGGGGAGAATAATAAGAAGTAGGATATTTAGGATAATATTAACCCTATTTAATAAGTTATAACTCCTACTTAGTAATAAGTTTATACCTATAAGGTAGAATATATTAATAGAGAAGAATAGGCTATTTAATAGGTAATATAAGATTATCTTAAGTTAGCCCTACTAGATTTATAGGATCTATTACTAAACTCTCTAGCTATAATAGCCCTTATACTCCTTACTAATATTAATAGGATTAAACTATTTGAGTTAAAGACATATTAAGAGGTAATAAAAGATAGTTATAATATCTAATAAAGCCTTAGGATAGATAATAAAGTTAAATCCCTTTAAGAAAATAATACTTAAAAGGTAATTAATCTACTAATAGGTAAGTATACCTTAAGAGGTAAATAGATTTATACCTTAAAGTATAGCCCTTAAAGATAGTTTATATATTATAAGGTATACTAAGTTATTTATAAATTTAAATAGTATAAAGGTATTAATTATAATAAGACTTTTACCTTAATAGTAAAACTTATAAGTTATAAAGCTATCTTTACTCTAATAGCTATTATAAACTAGGACTTAGAGTAAATAGATATTAAGATAGCCTTCCTTTATAATAATATTAATAAGGAGATTTATATTAATTAACCTATTAATTATAAATAAGGAAACAGGGTCTATTAGCTTTATAAAGCCCTTTATAAATTAAAGTAGTTATTATAAGTTTAATATTATACCTTTATTAACTTTATAAAGGAATTAGGCCTTATACTACTATTTATTAACTTAAGTATCTTTATTAACTTAAAGG
>JAABUX010001372.1_pt1 | contig 37108 bp, 33 predicted proteins | sample 5561851 | NCBI WGS metagenome assembly JAABUX01 (sample SAMN10711883, study PRJNA513361) | rock metagenome | isolation source: Antarctica rocks | place: Antarctica: Victoria Land, Richard Nunatak red sandstone | collected 2016-01-03 | reverse complement strand
GCAATGCTTGACTGAGTTCGGCAGGGTCAGAAAGAACCCAAGTCCAACATCCGGATGGGGTGGACAACATCTCGCCAACGCACTCAAATATTCCACGGCTTTTCCCGTGATTGTCCTAAGCGCTCTGCAGCGTGGAACAAATCCAAATGATTTTGGTATGAGCGAGGCTGGGTTATTTCGTTTGTGGTATGACAAACAGCCCGAGGCCACTGTATGATGCTAAATTGGGTACAGGTTGTTGTTCGTTTTCCTAAACTCATTCTACTCTTTTTACTGGGATGTCGCCAAGGACTGGGACCTCACCCTTTTCGCACCATCCGCTGTACGAAACAACCCGGAGCATCCGTGGGGTTTACGACGACATACACACTTCCATACCAAAGAGTTGTACTATGGCGCTATTGTAATAGATTTGATGCTACGTTGCACATGGAGTTTCAAATTATCACCGCATTTGGACCATTTCAACGACTTGGAGGGAGGTATTTTCGTGATGGAGTTTCTGGAGGTGCTGAGGCGTTGGATGTGGATCTTCTTTCGAGTCGAAACGGAATGGGGTCAGTATTTCAAGGGCGAGTCTGATCATTATCGTTCTTTGCTGATTGTTATATAGTCCGGACAAACAGAGGTCTTCTACCAGACGAGATCCTTCTTGGGGATATCAACGGCGACCTCGAGAGCCCTCTGAGCCCAAGCTTTCCCGAATAACGTTATATGCGTTATGTAGGGTCACTGAAAATAGAGATAATGTCCACTGGGATTGCCGTGGTTCTTGTTCGATCCATAAATTTGTCTTCATCAGGTTCTACCGCCTTTTGATACTCGTCGTCCTTGAAACACTCGATAATCTTCGCATAAGAGGGTGCTTCGAATATGGCAATACCATCGCAGTCCGCGACCGGGTATCCGCTGTCTTTCAGCAACTGCAATGCTTCCTGATTAACGTGTCCCTAGGGGTTCGAGGAATGGTTAGCAGTGTATGCCAACTCGATAGGCATGATGAGAAGCAAGTGAATCGTACCTGCTCATAGTCGAGTAGGTTCTTCTTGACGATCGGAATGGTCGGGAAGATATGAGTGTGCTCCTCACGCCAATAGGTATAGAAATCTTCGTGGCTCATGCTGCTCGCAGAAAGAAGTTGTCAGCATTGCCGTTGCAGGCTTTCATTACGGCGATGGGATATCACGGAGGGCCACTGAAGTAGAACCAAGAGTATGGTCTCTGAAAGATCGTCTTGACTTACCCTTTCTTGCGGTAGATGAAGGTAATCAGGCGCACTCGGTCAGGACGGCGAGCTGGCATGATGGGCCAGGCAGAAAGGAGCGCTTATGACTGATATGTGTTGGCGGCAAGGCAGCCAGGTCGTAGGTACTTTAGAATTACCATTGTCCATGAAAGTTTCCCATGTGCCATCAATGCCCCTCAGCTTCCCCACCGCTAGCGTCATATCCGAGAGCCAAGCTTTTACAACAGTACATCATGAGCTAAGTGTTTTGCCGGAGCTCGGAAGCAGGGGGGACACGTTGGTAACAGAATGATCCGGACACTACTTAGGCCAGATAGAAAACCCCACTAGAGTTCTAACCCAGTATCACGTTTTACAGTTGGGGCGTATGCCACTTAGCACCTGTTACATGACACGAAGGGAAAAACGTTATGATAGGTAGTAGGGAATCCTTAGTGGGAGGAGGAATGATCGATGCTGATTATTTTTGGTGCGATTCTCTATCGGGTTTAGTGTTCGAACCATTGTGTCACCGACAGTAGGTGGCCTTTCTGCGACCCTGCGGGTCCTGCGGGCGCCAGCGAAGATCCTAGATCCCCCCTTATCCTTGGGGTGAGCCCCCTACGTAATTATAACTTCCTAGTACCAAGTAAGAATTTCAATATTAGTGAAGCAAGGCGACGTGGTTAATGGCGGCCATCTGGCTCCCCTATCAGCCCAGGGGCAGGCAAGTCGGGACCGGGTAAATTGGGGCAATTGGAGATTTAAGGTTTGGCGATCTGGTGTTTTAGGTGATGATAGAATAGAGTTGTCCGGATGGATTGTCGTATGCGGGTCAGTCGCTACTCGTTCGATTCCTTCCACGAATCCTCTTTCATCACTGCACCCATTCCTTCGTTCCTATGCATATTCTCCAGTATGCGAGGTGAGGTGAGGTTCAGCATTTGGTGCACATGAGATTGCAATCTCCATGTGGAAATATGCAGGGTCACGGAGACCAGAGGTGTTTCGTCCCCGCATACTCTAAGTTCTACAGAGTACGTATCGATCGGTTACGAAACGACCAGACTTTTACCGCGCGCGACGGAAGAGACGCATCTCCTGCCGTTTCAATTACAATCATTTGCTGGAACGATCCGAAACGTGTAAGATTGGGCCAACGCTAGGATAAAGGGGTTGTAACGGAGCGAGGATCGTTGGTATTAGAGGAGATTGGAGGCCGCGCATCGATTGGCGACCAATCTCCCAGTAAAATGGTTTCGCGACTCTCTTACCCTCCTGAATTCGACAAGAAGCACCCTTTCCTTTTCCTTCAACTTCATCCATCCTACACATCTCTTCCCTCCTCTCCGTCTCAGCAGGTTCACTCTTTCATCTGCTCAGACTCCGTCCGCATCATATATTTAATCGGCCTTTATCTGACAAGGCCCGTCGTACCCTCACAGTCTTTTATTCATAACTTGCTTCAGATCAGAGAGACTACCACTTACGAGCCCTGAGAGTCGCAATCTCGACATTCTTCACTCACGTCTGACTCCTACGGCTTAGACTCTCAAAGGGTATAACGAACAGTCACCATGCATTCTTATTTTGCCATCGCTGCTCTCTTCGGCGCCGGCGCCATTGCCCATCCCTCCTTTCTGCATCGCCACCCTCACAACAAGCGGGACACATTCGTCACCACTACCAATGGGGACGAGGTCGTCGTGGAGGACTTCAAGGATCCTGTCATGGTTACAGTCACTGCTGGACAGGTTCCGTCCACCCAGCCGGTTGCGGAGAAGCTGGCCGTTCAGGCCCCTCCTCCCGGTTTGCTGGTGGTTGACCCCCCTTCTCCCACGCCTTCGTCGACAACGCCTACCGCAACCCCAACTCCAACTCCAGAACCGAGCCCGTCACCGCCACCCGCTGCTGCACCAGCGCCAGTACCTGCAACCTCACAACCAGAGAACTCTAACACCTTCTGGGCCACATCACGCATGTCACCCCATGCTGGTGGCTCTGGTGCCAAAGACATTCTCACTCAGGCCAATTACTGGCGTCAACAATGGAATGGACTACCACCATACACATGGTCCTCAACCCTCGCCAAAAATGCATATGACACAGCGATGAACGTCGAGGAAAAGGACCCGAATAAACTATTGGTTCATGCGCTGTACCAGGGATCAAGTGCACAAGTTGAAGCTGTGGGCCTTGACGCAGCCTTAGACAAAAACGGTCTCACACCGTTCGAACGTGCCTTTGTGGGCTGGCTATGCGAGATACCAACTTCCAATCTTCCCTGCCAGTGCATGGATCCGTCGAAATATGACATTTCATGCGACCAAAATATCGATTCAAAACACAAAACCGACCATGCAGAGATCATAAAGTCAGATCGAAACCAAATTGGTTGCTACTACTTGGAGCCTCAGGGTGATATCAAAGTGGGAGTGTGGACCTGCGATTTCGCCTAAGATCGACCTCATCCCGTTTTGATCAATGGGAGCGACGAGAGAATTCAAGATGGATCAATGACGACCAAGTGTCTATCAGCTTTGGATCAAGTTACATTCTAGTATTAGTCAGTCTTTACCGCAAAATTTAACCATAGCATTCTTGTACATAACAAAGTTAACACCAGAGCATCGAGTATGTTCAAATTGCAGACATTCACCCTTCCTGTCATTCACAATTTAGCCTACATATAACAGCGCAGGACCCACGACTCAACACCTCCTCAATCCCAAAGTGAAGTCACCCCTCACCTCAACTTTCCATCTCCCCAAAAAAGCCAAAGATCACTCACTCCCTCCACGCACCATCACTATCACCATCACAATGCCAAACCCACAACCCCAACCCCCACGGCCCAAAATGCCCATCATAGCCCACAACATCAGCGCCACCGACTATGAAACTCTAACAACACTCCTCGACAAAACACTCACGTACCCCCCCCCAAATCCCATTCCCCCCATCAAAACCAACTAACCCTCCGTCCCCAACGGCAGTCTCCTCACCACCCACCCCCTCACATCCAAATCCACATCCTCCCACCCCCTCATATCCTCCCCCCACACACCCCTCCCCCTCTTCCACATGCACGACTTCACCCTCCGCACCCGCGCCCTCCTCGGCTCCATCCTTGTCGAGAACCTGATAGCGGACGAGGAAGAGGCGTTGGGGGTTTGGAACGATGTTGTGGGGCGGTGTGGGATGGCGGGGTTGGTTGTTGGGTGTGGGGAGGGTAGGAATGGGAAGGGCGGGGATAGAGTTGGAAAGGGTGGGAAGGGTGGATTTGGTAAGGGGGAGGGTAAGAAGGAAGGGATATTTGCTTTTGATTTCGGGGAGGAGGTTAGGAGGATTGTGGGGGAGGCGAGGAGGGTGGTGGGGGGGGCGGGGAGGGGGGTGGTGTTGGAGGGGGAGGGGGAGGGGGGTGGGAAGGGGAGAGGGAATGGGGGTGGGAGGAAGAGGAAGAGGTGAGGGGCGGGGAGGGAATGGGAGGAAAGAGGAAGAGGTGAGGGTGGAGATGGGCATGGGAAGGGGGGGTTTGAGGTAGACACTTGTGATGCGGGATCTCAGTCAACCAACCAATCAATCAATTGACGCATACAACAAAGCACCCATCATCCCCGCTTCTCTCTCTCATCCCAACCCCCAAATCATCAACGAAACGAGAAAAACCCAACAAAATCACATTACTGCAACAGGCTTGCTTCGCTATGATATCTGCGCGCGCGTCGCACAGGATTGCAAAAAAATTGCTTGGTCATTAACTGGTCATAAACAATATTCATCATCATGATCAATGTACCTAGGACTCTTGATGGGAAAACCCGATATATTACCTTCCTAACTATAATATAATATACCTACCAAGAATTCATGCTGTACTCTAAATATCTCCTATGCCCATCCCATCCCATCCCATTCCATCCCATCCATCCCATCCCATCCCCCTCACCCCCTCCCACTCAAATTGTCACATCCACATCCCAACTTACATCATACCCAACCTCTATTATATGGTGACGCAGGATACCGTGCGTGTTGATGTCGACACAGCCTCTAATCGCCGAATAGATGAGGGTAGAGGTGTAAAAAGGGGGGTGGTGGGTATGGAGAGGATGGGAGGGAGGGAGGGGGGGGGAGGGCTGGGTATATACTCTAGATGTTTTGGATCAGATCGATCTATTGAGGAAAGCCTTTTCTTTGAAGCATGTGGAGTGGACATTTTGGTGGATTTTCCGAAGAACTTGTTTGGAAATATTTCAAGTACTTTTGAAGATATGTACATGGAATATTAGCATTGAGGATTCCCCGATACTTACATGGATCCAATATACAGGTGTCTAGGACATGGGATAAACTGTACATGTATTATAATGCAACATATGATGAAGAAAAACATCCCGCCAAGTCCTATCAATGCTCGCTCAGCGCTGGCGAGAACATCCGGGGTATACAATGCTTCTGAATTTTCCCTGGCCAGCTGAGGCACCCGAACGAGCGGGTATCCAAAACACTCCAAAAGGCCAATGCAACTGTACTGACAGACTTGGGCTAGTCTCAAGGGAAGATATACGCACCACTCCACACTCGCTCGAATATCGCCCCTTGATTCAGGATAGATATGATGGTGACCATACCCATCGTCAGCTTTCCGAAAAGACCGATCCGTGGACTTGCTGCTTCCCCCTTCGGCGCTGAACTATGGCCTCCGCTCAAGGTAGGGGACGCTTGTGTAACGTCCGTTGAGGATGATTGCGTATCGAGTGATGATGATCCAGCGTTACTTGATGATGGCGCCGTGTGAATGGCCGAGGGGTCGCTGTTCGTTGGTATAGACCCTGTTGTAGCGAGCGTTGTCCCTGAATCGATTACCGACGGTCTCGTAGGTAAAGATGACGAATCCGTCTTTGTTGGCCCCAATCCTTCAGCCCCTAGACCTCCCATTATAATTTCGCCCAGACCTGCGCTTGAGCTTGCGAGCGCAACTGTTTTCGTGCCTACAATCATCTCGTTGTTCGAGTCTAAAGATACGGTGATTCCACTGATGATCGCGTTTGAACCTCCTGGAATCAGTGTCGAGCCTGCAATTTCGACAGCTGTTGGGTTGGCTTTGATCGCTTGACCGGCGATCGTTGTTGTCGCTGACTCCGGGATGTCTACAGCGAAAGGTATTGACTTTGTCCCGATGACAAGCATGGGTGAAGCGAGAAGATTCTGAGTGCCAGCCAGAGTAGTGGCTTGCGCACCAAGGGTCGGGGTGACGGCAAGGATCGATACGCCGTTTGACAAAGGTGCAGCGAACTCCCCATCTGCTGTTGTGAATTGGCTGTGGATAAGATTCTTGGAAGGCAGGTAAACTCCAAGCGGGTTTGCGACCACTGTAAGGCGTTCCGCAGCTGTACTTGCTGCCGATGGACCAGGAAAATCCTGACCTGTTACCTTGGACTCGTCTGAGGCTCCCAATGAGGTAGCGGCTGACCCTGGCTTGTTCACAGACCGAGAGTTGTCTTCTGTGTCTGGTGTTGCAGGTGAAGGGGAGTTGATTTGTTGGAAACCAGGTTGCTGGTTTTGGGTAGACTGTGGCTTTTGTAGTGGCATTGTAAGAGCATTATCGATATTGGACATCTGGTCTGGTAACATGTGTGAAGGATCGTATCTTTCAGTAGTATGCTCAGGAGTGCTTCCCTGGTCGGCCTTCGGTCCTTGTTCGATATTGCCACTACCCCCCCGAGTATTGCTTGTATCAGCTAGGTTAGTGACCCCAGGGCTGGTGTCCTGATTTTGAGCAGGACTGGGCATCTGCGCTGTATCTGGAAGAGCAGGTTGAGTCACGGACATCTGATACGGTGATAGATGTAAAGGGTTATAACCAGACAAGGCCTCGTCGGTATGCCCAGGAACGCTGGGCTTGCTCGTCTTCGCTTCTTGTCCGATACCTTCATTATTTTGATAAATATAGCTTTTTTGAGCTTGCTCCCCAGTCTTGCTTTTATCGCTTGGTGTTCCATACCCTCCATCAGCCTCAACCTGATTCTTCGGTTGCGCTGAGTCGCTAATTTTGCTTGGGGCTACTTCTTTTGCAGGATCTCCACCAATTCGCCCTGCTTCACTCGGTTGTGCTGAAGTACTGATCTTACTCGGATTCGCTGGCTCTGTGGCATCAATATTGGCGTTTCCTGCATAGTGAGGTTGTGGGTCGTTGATAGTCTTGCTTGAGACTGTTGCTTCTTTGGGATCTCCACCATATTGGCCTGCACTGATGGTCTGCTGCGGGTCTCTGTCTTTTCCTGTCCCCATCCCTGGTTGAGTATTTTCGCCGCTACTGGCTGCAACACTTATCGGTATTGGTTCCTTTGGCGCACTTGCTTGACCACCTTGTCCAGGATGTCCGGAAATGTCGCTTTGCTGAGGATCGATCGTATGCGTCGTTGGATCACTTTCTATATGTCCATCTTGCTGCGACATAATGCGGCTAGGTTGAACTCCAGGAACAGAGACTTCCTGCTGAGGGCCTGCTGCAAAAGTCTCCTTAGCCCTAGAAGATGCGGCCGTATCTGCAGGTGGCGCTGATGGGTCCCCAGCAGCGGTAGTCTTCCTGGCGCCAGCATCATAGCTGGGACTTGGCGTAGGTAAGGCAGGAGTGGTAAGAGGATCGACAGACGTAGCATCTGGAACCATTGCAGCTGCCGGGATCAGGGTTTTTGGTGGGTCATAGCCGGTGAAGTATCCATCATGGCAATTGGTGAACCAGGGCAGAACTTCTTCTATGAGCTTTTGTTTAGGAGCAGCGAGAAAAGGGCGATATGGCTGTCCCGGTTCCGGCGAGTAGAACTTTCTTTCCTAGATGCAGCGTCAGTTGATCTAGTGCATCATCAAGAAGTGATCGGAAAAGGCGCTCACCATCACACTTCGTGCCGGGCAGGGCAGATCTCGAAAGTCGAACGACTTCGTGATCCATGTGTAATTCTGGTATTCCAGTGTGGAAAGTTCACCAGAGGTAAAGCTGAGCATCGTCGAGGTAATGAGAGTGCCCGGACAGTTGGATTCGGATGCCGACAGATACCAAAACTTCGCGTATATCTAGTATAGGTACACATAATCAGTGATCGCCTTTTCAAGAAGATCTTCTGAGTCTTGCGGTGTAAGTGGATAGTCACTCTTTCAAGACATTGGCCCAGAATTCGATATTGGATTAGAACAGGAGACTGTGAATTGAACAACACTCACGGATGGAGAAGTGCTAGCAGTATCGTTAGTCTAATAAGGGCTCAATGTGCTCAGCGACTAAACTCACAAAGTGAAATTTTCTGATACTACAGTGCTAACCTTGACGCCATCTTGACGGGTGACGGAGGACGGAAGTACCAGAGAGTGGCCGCGACCTTGAATCGATCCACCATGATTTTGCGCGTCGACGTAGGACTGAGACTCAATAGAGCTTTGTAGACTACCCATCGGAGTATCAGTATGACCGACGCAATCTGTTATGGACCAAGGATTCTCGAAGTAAGTTTTGATTGTCACTGGAGGAGTCAGAAATGTTTTGAGCATGGCCGTTGTAGTGAGGTAAGTAACTGGGCGGGAACCCCCTGAGACTTGTTGGTGACAGCCCCAGTACATTGTACCAGCATAGTCTGTCGTCGCACCGTAGTCCAGGGGTAAGACAGACTTACCAACCAAGTCTAGACAAGAGGTGTCTGCGTCGGGTTCCGGCCAATAATATATGTCCACATTTTGAGCCCTGAGGTCGCAGCGTCCACAACAGTTGTTGCCTGGGCCAAACATTCCTGGTCCCCTGTGAACATCCCAATTCGACACAGCGGACTTCCCTTGCGGTGTTCCCATCCAGGCTTGCATGGTGGCGAAGCATTGGGGTGTTCTCATCCAACTGAGGAGGGCTTGGACCTCGGGTAAGTTCTTTCCACAATTCGATTCTGTCTGTCCACCGAAGCATCCGGTACCCATCAGTTGGAATTCTGTGGTACCGAAGAACTTGAGGATTGCGTCTGTACGGTTACCAGAACAGGAAGTGTTCCAAAGCATGCATTGATCTGAAAAGTCAAACGGATAGTTTCCGCATATATGGTCGAAAGGGCCACAAGTTTTTGTCAAATTTGGGTAATTTTTTGGTACGTAGGAGGTGTACACAGCTCCAGTGACCGATGAGGGAGAATACCAGGTCAACGCGCTGAGGTTGACCCGACTCGTGAACTCCTCATCAGTGAGTCCATAGCGACCCGGATGGACGGTTCTAGACGTAATGGGTGGAATCTGCGAAAGTCCCTGGGAGGATTCGCGATATGACAAGAGAAGGGCTATTGGGATACACGCTTTGAGTAATTTGGACATATCTCACGATTGCATGCACAAAATCTGGGATACAAGCCAAAAAGAGGAACCACCTGCAACAGGTCCACAATGGGATTGAGAGGATAGTAGAGTGATCATTATGATGAAGTGGAAAGACAGAGAATCCACTCCACAATGTATTCTACCTACCTCTCGGACGGTAAGTCCCGCTAGGTCCTGAAGGATCTTATTGCGCCGTAAGGTACAGCTGGGATCATCTCTCATGCTATTGATCACCTGGGAGAGACTTATACGAATCTGCATGGATGGCGGGTAGCAGAACCTGCACATATGGTGCGTAGCACACCTAGAATCTTGAAGAGGCGCTAACGCTGCAGGGACCAGGGATGGCGTCTGGCACCGCGGACCAGCATCAATCTAGTGCTATATAAGTAAGTAGAATATCTGGGCTGTGGTGTTGTCTGGGGCAGCTGTCTCACCAAGCCTTCGAGAGGCAGCATTTGCTCAAGACTTTTGTATCAACCTCCGTACATGCTATGAAGATTCGAGTGGAGTCCGCAAACTCTGCGCTGTTGCTGATTATTTTATCTGCTCGTAAGCGCCAGGATTCTACTTTATGCACCTAGTATCCTCGTGCGGTGGGGTACTCTATGGACCGTCGGTTATCCTAGCGCGGCGCGGTTGGCGCAGGTACCGTACGGAGTACTCAGGCCCCTATCCATGAGTTTTACATTTGTTGCACTATCGTCAGCTACACTGATCAGGCTATTACATGACTTATATTAAGTGATTCCTCCGTCGTTGGGAAGCGCTTTTCTCGTACTCATGTACAATGCCACCTTGCCATCCTACAGATCGACGGGGAAGGGAGCTGACTACCTCACGCCAACCACAAGTGAGTCGGAGAGGCGAAGGTCGACGCTAGAAATTAGTCTCGGTGGAAGTAGCCCGCTTAGCGGATAGGGCTAGCCCGTAGCGTCCCCTTAAGGGTCGGAGGTTTCTGAGACTAGCTAAACACTTAGGCTCGGGACTTGGTACGGTTCCACTGCTGTCACAACATTAGGTTAAGAACTTAGGGCTCAGCCAGAATGATTCTTTGTACGACATACTTCAATCAGTATAAGTCTGATAGCTGCCATGGAAATCTGGTCATTTACTTGAGGCACGCCTCATTCGGAGCACGATCATTGCTTGATCGCTCAAGTCGCTCTTTTGTTTATCACAGTATTGAAATCCAGGGGCCAACAAGTCCGACACCTTCACATTACATAGCATCCAATCCCGTACATGGCACGTTCAACCCTGCCTTTAATCTGATACCAGTCAGCTCGCCGCTCGGCGAACTGGTACACCTCTTCCGCGCGGAAGATGCCGTGAAAGCGGTCCCCATCCGCAATGATCGTAGCTAACTCTTTGGCATCCGAAGGGTCAACAAGATAGATTTGCGAGAGCTCCCGTAAAGCCGTGAAGAATTGGAGTAGGTCTCTGTTCTTCAGAGTCTGAACATAGCCGAAGTAGAGGTTCATATCACTATAAGACCAATCAGTACAGCTTCTGTGAGCGGGCATCGAGATCTCTCCACCTTATCAGCCTGATGGAGCCATTGACGCTGATACGTTGTTTCTTAAGATGCTTGCACAACGCTGTGAATAGCCGCATTCCCACCTCCTGATTGAAGACATCCAACATGTTTTTGTCAGTGCTGCCAACGAGCAAATTTGTGTGAGAAGAAAGGATCTCCACAACATGTTTTGCTGTCTGGCTGGGGTCTATGTCTATCATGTTCGACGCGGTTCCATTGGGGCCCGGATTGAAGTCCACTGGCTTTTGCATGGTTGAACAGCAATACTCCACTTCGGCCATCAAGACCTCGATACCCTTATTGAGACCAGCAGCCACGCGTTCGTCGAGCATTTGTTCAAATCGCTTCTTCTCCTTCAATGCAGGGTTGAGGAAGTCATCGCGGTCGGTAAGGTTTCTAGCGATCATTTCCTGCCCATAGAAAACGTCTAGCATCTGCTGAATGAGATCTCCCACATTTACTAGTTCGAGAAAGGTGACGAGGGGGGGAACGCCGGATCGCTTGGGATCGCTATTGTTTGATGGTTTGTAATGAGAAAGGTGATCAACTGCCTGATCAAACCCCGCTTTGATGTGACGAGTGCCTAGAGTCTGTAGCAGTGTGATGAAGATTAGCTCGCACTGGAAACGTGCATCCTTAGCAGTGTGACCGTCAAGATTGACCAAGGCCGCTGCTCTCTCTATGCTTGACTTTGCCATGTGAACAAGGTTCAGCGCTACTTCAATGCTGAACAGAGACCGTATACCTTCTAATCTCGAGTTCATAATTGCAGCTTTGGCTGCTAGCTCTGTGGTAGGGGGTTCTGCCAACGGAGTAGCAGATTTATTGACGCTCAGCATTGTGCCATTTACTATTCCGGGGCTTGAAGGACGGGATGAGACCTGCGATGACGCAGGCTCAGGCGTAGCCAAAACTTCGCTGTTGACCAAAGCTTTTGCTGTAGCCGACCTCCCACCGAACGGCGAGGACATCGGAAAGGTTGGCAAGACGTTGACAGGCATCATCACAACTTTCTTGAAGGAGGCCAAGAAGTCTCGCTTATCAGCCTGGCGGTTGACATTTGACATGAACATTGACTGCATCGAGGCATCTTGTTCGGACAACCTCTTTTCCCAATCGCTCACTTCTGCAGCTGACTTTTCCCTGAAGTACTCCAATTCTTCTTTTAGGTAGAGATCGACATGTGGCTTGAAGGCACTAGTAACTGCGTGGTCAATAGCCTCGTAGAAGTCATCACCAGAGACAGACGTTGGTCTTAGGGACTTTGCGAACTCAGCGCATTGGTCACAAGTTGCCGAGACTGCTTTCAGAAAAACTTCTGTACTCAAACGATGTGCTTCATTGAATAAGGAGGTGAGATATTCCGTTATGACGACCTCCTCGATTCGCTGGAGTAATGGTACAATTACATTAATAGACGTTGGGAAGACCTGATCAATAATGCTGACCTGTTCATTGAAAGCTTTTGAAAGGTTACTGAAGAAAGAATGTGATTGTTCCGCAGAGAATGTCCCGGATCCCGATTGATTCAGGCAGTCGAGCGGATTTCCCAAACGGTATCTGGAGCTGATGATGGAGCTCCGCGAAAGGAAGAGCTCCACGGCACTTTGACCGCCGTTAAGGCTAATAAGCACGTTAGCATATTTTGGCATCTTCCCAGTAACATCTCCGGCCTCAAGAGCTTGCTCAAATTCACTCGAAACCGCTTTTTCAAAGGCCCCAACCAGGGCTTCCAGCTTCAATCTCCTTCGTGACCATCCATGAGACATATCGCTGCTTGAAAATTTTGTTAGGTTAAAAAGCATTTGGGCCTGTTGATCCGGATCTCGGTAGGTCCGGAAGACCATGGCATGCGTATGATTCTCAATATTTACAGCGTCCTGGTAGAAAGGGGCCAAGGCCCCATACACCTTGCCATATTCCTGCCGTGCGAAGCCCCGTAGAGATCGAACTTTTCTGAACACGTTAAGCCGTAAAGTCATATCTTGTGCTTTATACGAAGCCGGCCTCTCCTGATGGGTGAGGTCGATAGCATCGAATCCGTCATCCAACCCTACTACCACTGCCTTTGGCAAAATCCCATTCTGGCCTCGTCCTTCCAGCGTAGAATCAAAGATGGTGATACTCGGTCGGCCAGATTCTTCATCTCTATTGGCTGCATGCACTACCCCGTTCACTCCAACAGCAACACGCTCGACTTCATCACGCTGTAGACGTTGTAAGGTCTCTGATCTCTTCCGCCGAGAAATTTCTGCCCTCTTTCTCGCTTCGTCCTCGTTCCAGCATCCCATCAACTTCAATTTCTGCACCCATCTCGTGTCATCGTAGACCATCTCCAGCATCCGCTTGGAGACACGGGCGAATCGCAGGAGCTCCTGGACGGGAAGGTGGGTAAGGATGATGGAGAGGATCTCTGCGAATTATCAGTGATGAGAGCCGAATTGGAAAGCCCAGCTTACCCGCTGGTAGCACAGGCTTCGAGCTGATGATCTGAGTCTCCCGTAACGGTGCCAGTACTGATTGTCTCGGCAGGCCACCAGGTACTGTGGTCCTCCTGAAGGCCGACATGTTTGGGATGTCTGGGTTTCATTTGGATGAATGCTATCGATGTCTCACACGTAAAACTTCGACCTTGGCTGTTCGTATATCTGATTTAGATTGCAGGGGAAGATATAGCAAGGAGCGGAACGGAACAAGCAAGTGTGGACAAGCGCACAACCGCTGGTTGCTCAAGGTACAGAATTACCATGATGACAGGCTACTTCAATACGATGATAGCGAGTCCCTCGGCAAGTATTGATATGGGAGGTCGAATTGAACCATCGGCAATTTGGGTCCACAGCCCCTCGGAATACGTTATCTACTCCTCGGCCACAATTGTTATATACACTGAAGCTTTATTCTCTCGTGGCCGCCCGAGCCATCCCCATGCCGCAGTGCATATGCCTCGGAACCAAAGTGCCACGCTTCCCAAATGAAATCCCAGCCGAGATACCCAGTATATGTAAGGAAACGCCTAGAACCTGCTTCTGCTCCCTCTCCTATGCTCTTCCGGTGGCGGGGTCCCGGGTGGATGGTTCTCAAACAAGTCTTCAAGATACGCGCTCGGTGCACGGCTTTGAGGAGCAGGAGACAGGTTAAGACTGGAATTGCTGGCATGCATCGTCAAGCCGGCAGTATTAAGTCTTCCTCCAGCCGTAGACTCCTCTGCTCTGCTCGGTGGAAGACTGGGGGAGCCAGGTGGACTAGGTCCTATTGATCTAGCTCTAGAGTAGCGATGACTCTGAGGGCCCAGATTTGACAGCCCAATTCCCCCACTTCCACCACCAAGGTGTGTCATCCCCGAACCGCCACCGGGTGCAGAATTTCCAGCGGCGTAGTAGCCAGCCGGGAGATAGCCAGAACCCCTGTTGCCTGGCGTTTGCATGCTTGTACCTGCTGTCGGCGAGAAGAACAGGCTTCCATGCCCTAATTGATGTTTGGTTCCTCGTTTTCCACCTGGCCCCATTGCTCCACCCAACTGATCAAGACTCAACGTTGATCCAGGTCCAGGGCTGAAGTAAAGGCTCTTGGTCTTGCCAGAATGTGCTCCTGGATCCCTAACACGAGCGTATTTGGCAGATTGCGCTATGGCTGCTTTCTTCACGGATCGGTGCAATGACCAGGCAACAAGACCACGCCAGGCCAGGACAAGGAAGCCAAAGAAGCCGAGTGCGGCACCAACACATATGAAGACAGTGCCTTCCGGAAGATTTGACTTTTGCATGAAAGGCGCATCATTAGTGGGCGGTACTGTCGGAGCTGGGTAGTTGTCCTGTGCGAGTTTGGGAAGACCGGAGACACCCAGTGCATCGGTTGATGAAGCTTTGACAGAGTTATCAGAGGTAGTTGCGGTCTTCGCGGTGGTCTTCGAACTAGTCTCCTGTGTTTTACTTGTAGCGGCAGCTTTCGTTGTCGCCGCTGCCTCAGTAGTCGCGGCCACGATACTTCCACCATTGGGAAGTTTGGGTAGGCTCTGCGCTGCTACATGAGAGATGAGTAGGATGAAGGAGTAGATCAGAGGTATGGAGGCGCCCTGAAGTCTTTGTGGGAGCCGCATCTTGTCCTTTCCTACCGGCAAGGCTATGCGATGAACCCAGGTACTGGTAGCTCTTGGCCTCCACCAACTTATCCTCCTCCTACAAGTGACAGGTCCCAAATCTATCTGCAATAGATGCCCGAGTATATGTGTGTTGGCAGGCTAGAACCATCAAGTACAGGATCAGGGTCAAGGAAAGGCGGCCCCTGTTGGGACGAATCCTTTGTTACTGAGGTAATGAACGGGCGACCGAAAATGATTGTTCCCCCTATGAATGGGATACACACAGCGAGTGTATGAAGATCGCAAAAGAGTGTTGGATGATGTCTTGGGGACGCGAAGCTTGAAAAAGCGATTGAGGGAACAGGGAGTTTGGTGTTTTGATTCCAGGTTCTTTTGCCCACTAGCCACCAGGCGCTAGGCAGCTGCAGGAAGTGGCGTGGGGCAACGAGCCACAAATGGTCTGCTTAACTCCGATCAAACGTCCACTGAAAATCCTCACTAACAGTGATCACGATCTTTCATATAATTTCAACTTCACAATGACAGTCCAAAAGAGAACAAGAAAGTTCGCGCAGGTATTTTTTGTCACATCTTCTTATAAGGCTCTTCCAGCTGAGAGAAATACAGGTCAAAAGAATTATTGGGCAAAGAGACTCCAGATTGTGGGTTCTCGAAGTAGCCTCTATCCGAGATCTAAATAGCTGAGTCCTTGCAGGAAGAAAAATCAAAACAAGGCCGAATTGGACAGCAAACGAAAGGATCCGAATGAAGTGGTCCGAGAGATGTGAGCTTCCATCAGGCCATAGCCATAACTCGCTCTCAAGTGTTCCAGACCTCAAGTCTCATCGTCGCTGTTCTTCCAATACAATACGGCACTAGTCAGTCTTCACCAAAGATGTGTCGATGTTTGACGAGAAACACCGATCCTAAGGATTGCAGGTGCCTCCCTATTCGGTTCTCGTTGATACCAAGTATGGAAGCTGCACTCTAGTATCAGAAATCCTGTGCACTGACTCTCATCAGTTTTCTCTCCCAGTCAGTATTGATTAACTTGATCTTCAAGACCAAGTCTCATCTCAATTTCCTATAAAACTTATCAATCGTTGTATCTAGTACTGTTCAGCATAAGCTTGAGATGCTTACAACGATGGTATTGCCTCCTGCTACGGTTGTGGCTCCATTTCTCTGACTCTCGCAGATGAATTGCCTATACGCCAAGGTTACGCCCATCATTACAGACTGTGTCATGGCAGAGTTGGAGAAATTGGGTCCTAAGTATCGCATTGCACTACGCATAGCAAGGTGAAAAATCCCAGCCAACAATGTTAGGTTTTTTTTGCCAGAGTGTAGTCGCGAAACATGACTCCAAAGGAACCACTTCCCAGCTGTTCTTTGCAAGAGGTAATCGCTGACTGTGATAATCATCATTAGAGACGAACGGTTCGAGGTGAGTGTCTATACCTCACGTTTAAGCCTAGTCAACTTGGAGTCGCATGCGCTGACTTCCGTGAACACTCCTAGAGACTAAAATGTGATCATAAAGGAGTATACGCGGATGACTGTCTGGTAGACAGAGTCATGAAACACAAGATATACATTGTAGCTACGAATGACAGGGACCTTAAGAGGAGGATCCGCAAAATACCCGGTGTTCCGTAAGTCCTTTAGGCGATCATGCTCCCGGATATGCTAAGTTGTCCCTAGGATCATGAGTGTTGCGAGGGGAAAATACGTCATTGAAAGGCTTCCTGATGCTCCAGAGAAATAGAGATTGCGGCACCTTGTGGTTCTTGCTAAGAGATATTTCTCCGCGAGGGGATACCGATGGCGATGCATAGACCAACCTATGCCAGTGGCAATATGATACGCCTTCAGCACAATACACGAAACCGAACCAAGGACATATAAAGCAATGATCGCCGTTTTGCTAATACCTTGGACTATGAGCTTGGAGGCAGAATTGGAAGATCAACAGCTTGATATTGTATGGTAAGGACGCTACACAAGTCCTCGTGGCGAAAGGCAGAGTGTTGGAGGCTGGGGTCAATCACTCCAGGAGGCTGCTTGAAAACTCTTTCACAAACCACCACCAACCCCTTCGCCCACTCTCTTGCAAAGCCGCCGTCGTACCCCTAAACATACAGCATTCCCCCCACGCTCATATTCTCTGACAACAGCGAACAAGAAACAAGCAGAGCTTGCCCGTTCAATCACCGTGCTCACTATCATGAAAAGGTATCGCAACTTTGTGCCCCAATTGGATCCTGCTAGAACCCAGTTGGTAAAAGAGCACAGGCGATGGAACGATCGAGAAAGAGGCGTCTTGCAGCTGAAAGCCAACGCCGCCCATGCTGAGCACTAAGGTATTTTACGGTCGCAAACGGTTGCGTCGTGGCGAAGGGCGCATTCAGGGGCTGAACACTGAAATCCCCCCTTTCGCCACCCAGTTCCTTTGTATGCAAATCCATACAGTTAGCATTTACTGCATTCATATCAGTCCACAAGAACGTCTTGTCAGCCTGTCTTCCATTAGGTCAACTCGCATGCTTGCTTGGTGTCATGATCACTAAGCACAACAATATTGTGATATCATGATCGATGGCCTGTCGTTGTCAAACGTCCCGCTTGCATTGTCATCCATCCACCTCTCTAGCCATTCGCGTCCTCTACCTATACCTCCCCATCACTACTGCTTGTACACCTCGCCAAGACGTCTCGCGGCCACACCGTGTCGCTGAGGAATAGTAGAGCCTCCGGTGGGTGCGGCGGTGAGCTTCCAATGGGACAAGGGAAGCTCTTTGGCTACCTACTTATGCATTGATCGTTCGTGGGTAGAGATCAGACGATCAGGCATAGAATGCCGTGGCAGGGAAGACCATGATCGTCCCATGCATGTCCTGGCGAATTTGGCACTCGTGAATTCTTAGCAACAACTAGTTCTACTGAGATATTCGAATGCGGGATTGCTCCAACATGTTCCGTCTAACACCGCACTTTTTGATAAAGATACTCAAGGAAGCCAGTCTATATCATCTGCGGTAATAGTACCTAGGCATTATATCGGCTGCAATGCTTGAGTGTGATGATAATATAGGCGTCCGTGTTTTGGTATTCGATGGGCACGCGGTGAGCAAGATAATTCGGACACTTTGGCCAACCCAACAACACCGATTCCCTACCTTAATTCCCCAAAACCCTCAATTCGCCACTGTCGCTATCCATACACAGATCAAAGTTCCGGAGGAGTGCGAATCGTAGACAGCTTGTATAGTAGAACAGAATGTTTTCCAAGCTCGATGATAACTAGACTTGTCCTCCTCCTCCTCTTCCGCCTCCGACGACGATGACGATGGTGTTGCCTGCTATTTTAAATGAGTGATGAAGGGACACGAACCAACTTTGCAAATGACCCATATGGTTCCAAGCATTCACTCACTCCAACATACCAACGAGTGAGTAGTCAGCCAACACCAGCATCTACTGTATGCACCCCAAGCTCCGAAGTTGAACCTTCATTTAACAAAAGTACTTTACGAGAGCAACACCAGTCAGGTTTTTTTGGGGGGGTCGAAGAAGAATGTAAACACAGCTGTGCGCTTCTGATTATTCGGATTACAATTATACTTATTTATTCTCGTAAAGCCATCCATAGAATATGTTTCCCCGCATGTGAGAAGGAAATGTGCCCAAGAAAATTGCCGTATATGTCCCGCTAACCAAACCCTCTTTGAAATTGCGCCAGACAACCATCAGCCCCCCAAAACTGTCTCGAGATTTGCCCTTGCAATTCCTCCAAGACCATTCTCCTTGCGAAGTGGTGTACCTACGGTACCGGGGCCTGGACGTAACTGGCCCTCGAGGGTACACCTGCGCCGTTGATGGCGAACAGCATGTAATAACCGGGCAGCATGATACCTGGGTCTGTCGGGAGAGAAAGGCTGTATACGTAGCCGCCGTTTCCGGCCTGACTTGGGCCAAAGAGGGGAATGCGTCGTTGATCGGTGTTGACGGTGTGCGTGGTTGAGCCCAGTCTGATGACCGACCAGGAATATCCGGCTCCATCCGCCGTGACTTGCAAATTAGAAGCAGGGGTGGTGATGAACATCTGTGCGGGTACGGGTCCTAGGATGTGCGGGCGTTGAGCGTCCGTGATGGGGAGGTTAGTCTGGGCGTTGAAGAGGTATGGGGGGGTGAAGACTTGAGCGTCATAGTGATTTGTAGCACATGCACCGCAAAGGCCACCTCCGCCACTGAGGACGGTGGCGTCAGGCAACAGAATAGCCGTAGAGTGGTAAGTGCGAGGAACAGTTTGTTGCTGCACCTTGACGAAGCGGGTAGAAACGGGGTCCCAGAGCTCGGGCTGAATTTGGGCGGTATCGTCAGAGAATGGTTGACCGAAGATTTGGCCGCCAGTAATGAACACTTGGCCATTGGGCAAGACAACAGCATTGGCGAAAATACGTGGGAACCACATAGGGTTGATGGGCTGGACGTTGACTGGAACAGTCTGTGCGTTGATGGAGAGGACGTGCGCATTGGCAGTAGCATTGGCACCCTGGTAGCTGGTTGCGCCACCAACAGTCAAGATCTTGCCAGCAGCGGCGTCGTACATGACTGCATTCCCGCACATAGCGTCACCGTCAACGCCACGAGCTCCTGCAGGGGTGGTACTGCCACCTCCCGCGGTATCGTACCAGTTCATAGCTCTGCTTGGACCAGCCTGAAACACAGTGCCAGCTTTCCAGCCGAAGAGCCAGCCATGATTGTCCGCGCGATAGACACCTTGCTGATCAGCCGTAAGCATGGGAGCGACAGGAGCGCCATTGAGAAGTGTCCATGTATTTGCCGTTGGGTTGTAGACTTCGCCATTTTTGGCAACAGTGTTTCCACCCGACCACGAGCCGCCAATGGTGAATGCATTGCCGTTTGAGAGTGTAGCCATTGATTGGTAGCCGCGAGGAATGTTCATCTCGGCCTGGGCTGACCACATATCGGTATTTGGGTCGTAGATACTGGTCTTTGGGGCATTGTTTCCACCAGTCGAAATGAATCTACCATTAACGTCCATAGACAGACCTTCGCAGAACATGTCATGATCTGTGTTCTGCACATTTCGCTGAGAAACCTTTTGGGTTGTTGGATCAAATGTAGCTGTCAAGGTATTGCCGCCATTGCTACCACCAAAAGTACTAGCCGCATATGATGACCAGACGAGCACCTTTCCACTGTTATGTTCGAGAGCCATGGAAACTGGCACAAGGGGGAAATCGATGGTTGGCGACCACTGCCCTTGGTAATTATGATTGACTGGCAATTGATCGGGAGTGGCTTGGAAAATGTTGAGACTTGCTATACTCGACCAGGGGCCACGAGCACCAGCTTCCGTGTAAGCCGTCAATCGCACGAAGCGACAATTGATGGCCTCGAAGAAGGTGGTCTTCGTGGAGGCGCTGTCCTGGTATGTACCGATAGCGGATACTGGATTCCAATTCACACCATCTATGCTGGTGTCGATTTTATGTTCACCAATGTTGCCATTGCTTTGCCCGTCCTGGCGTGGGATGTATGCGACTTGGTTCACTCCCGTCTGTGTCTGCGCCATATCAATAGTAATATAATGTGGGAGAGCGTTGCCGGTTGCACCGAACGGGGTGTGCCAGAAGCTGTTGACATTACCGTCGAGGACGTTGGATGCAGGATAACCGGGTTGATAGCTGTCAGCAAACGCGATCCAGTTGTTCGCCGGGGCGATCGCAGCGGCCATGAGCGATACTGCGGATCGTCCTTCTGGAATAGCCCTAAGTGGCACCCCATCAAGGGTTGTAATACCATCGGTATTGATATTGCCATTGTCAACAAATGATGAATGAATGTTGGCCACGACGTTCGCTACGTCTGCAGGGGCAGCCACAGGAGGAGTGACCATGCCTGGATCGTTCAGGATGTTCACCGGGGACAGTGCACTGGCGAGCCGGGAAGAAAGAGACGCGATCGCCGATAGGCGAAGGATATGGAACTGCATCTCGAGTGTAAGGTACTTATTAATGTGTTTTCCTCAGGCAGATTGATCTCGCAGCGAATGTGCAAGGTCTCTTGAAACGATGTTCTTCAATTCTTCAGACACAATTGGAAGAGGGCACACAAGTTGGATATGGGCGCAACGTTCGAATTAGGGTGAAACTGATGGGCAGAAGAAGGATTACAAAGTATTAAAGAAAGTAAAGAAATGCTAAGGCAGACTGCCTGCAACGAGTCGGCAGGGCGCAAAGATGTTAGAGAAAGTGGAATGAAGGAAAATCAAGTAAAGACTGGGGGGAGAAGGGAGAGGGGAGAGGTGGTCGTCGGAGTTTGTAAGGAAACGGGCGAAGGCAGGGGAAATTAGGCGGAGGAGGACAAAGCACCCTACTACGTACCTATTTCTTCAGGAGCCAAGTCAGGTAAGCTTCGTTGCTATGTTAGTCTGGTCTAGTCCAGTGGGCCCCCCTTTTGGCTGGGAGCAGCTTGGTTGTACTACCATCGTACTACGGAGTACATCAGTTGGTTGATGGGTTGGTGTACGGAGTACTTCCAGCCGCGCTCCTTAGTGTGATATCTAGCGTCAACATAGCGTCAGCATCCCTACTGGCTTCGCCAATAATCCTTAAAAAGTATGGCGGTAAGCAATCCCTGGTGCTACCTGCAGCTGTAGTACTTGCAGCATGATACGTCCTTGCTATATTCGGGCTAGCCGCTCGCCAGTCATCGATTACCGAAATAGCATGGTAGTGATATGGGACTGCGAATAGGAGTACGCTCCAAGCCTGTCTACCTGCATATCGAGAGATACCGCACGATGATATGCATCGGGCTACTGCACACGGTCGATGACCATGGCTTACTCAGGGCTCGGCTTTGAAGCCATGGAGGAGGCGTCTCGTATCGTACCGTGTCTTGATCGTGTGATCCGAAGACCAAGGTGAGGAGGTTGACTACTACTAGAAGGAAGTCGAAGGTGGCTGAAAATCCTTAGCGCGGCCAAGAGCGTGGAGACTCGTGCTTGCCGACTGCCAAGTACCGTACCCGGGTACGCTAGTGGCGCTAGGGCTGATCTTCTTCGCATCTCCCTCACGCTAGCGTCAGGGGTCGGTCAGGGGGTTACAGGAATAGGCTCAAGCGGCTCAATCGCTTTGGGAGATCGAAGCCTTGGGGGTTTGGCTTCAACTGGTTTGGAGAATCCAATTTCCACCATTTGCTCCACCTCAGCACAGAGAGACAATCGCCGCGTACCACCCCTGAGCCAGACTTCCTCATGTTTAGCCATGAGCCTCCCAGACTCGAGTAATGGATTGGTGTCCTGAACCGAGTCAACCCATTCGAAGCGAAGCCAATTGCTCTCTTGGGTCAGGAGAGGGCCTGATGCAGGCGAGACACTCTGTGCCGACTCCAACGTCTGACCCACTCTTTGAGCCCCCCGGATCGCCACACATTGGGGGCCGCATAAAGCAGGACGGAGTTTGATCGACAGTCTGTAGCCGCGAGAACGTCATCCTATGCCGCTCTTGGAAGGAAGCACTTCCTTCATACTGGTAGTCTTGCGTCCACAGCAGATTCGAACGCTTCTCAATCATGGCGGAGGTCTTGTGTATGCACTCCGTGTCTTCGCTCCTGTCCAATCTCGCCTCGATGCAGTCGCCCACTGCTTGTTTGAGGAGCAACTTCATCGGTCCCCTACTGCCGATCCGTCTAGGAAGGCCGAGATACCAGGTGTCAAAGGTAGAAAGCACTTCGAAATACTCGAAACGCTTGATGATGTTGGTGAGAATTATCTGCTGAGGTAATGATGTGGAGAACACGATCTCGATGTACCCATGGCTTCCTCCTTGTCCTGCATACCAAATGGAGCATCAATCCAAATAATGCATAAATTCTCCAGCACCAAGCGGCAACCATACCAATCGCTTGCTAAAGGACAAACAATTGCCAGGCAGGTAGTGACGAGGTCTGCTCCTATGCCTACCCTCATCTTCTCCCCTTAGCACGGAGATAGTAATGAAGCCAATCCCTGAAGAACAGTCTATCCACGAAGCAATTCAGAAGCTAACGCATCGAGACCCATTACGATGTTCATGCTTGTGAACACCACTCCCACAAAGTAGCCCACCCTGGATACGAGAGCAAAGCGCCGCTCATCTACTCGTATCGACCACAAGTGAGTCCGCTCGCTTGGAAGTTCCGGGAGAAGCCACTAATCCTGTTAAGGTAAAGTATACTCCGTATTCCTCTTGATGAAGGACCAAGACGCTAAAACTTAGCCTGGGGATTTATACTTATGTGGTCATCACGAACAGCGCTGTTGAACGCGGTCGCTATGCCATTGCTCTGCTACCGTTCTAGAGTGGACTGCAGTCAAACATTTAAGAGAGGAGGCACCTCCCACACCAGACCCACAGTAGGAAGAAGAACCCACAACGCCAAACGGTAAGATCTCGACGTTCCCAAATTTTCATCTGTAAATCAGAAATACAGATACCAAACCAACGTATATAAAACCCCCACCAACCCTTGCCCTTCTCCCCCACTTTCCCCATCCACAACGTCCGCTATTTGACATACCCATAACCCCTCCGGACTGACTCGATCTACCATGACCACTAAACCCGACAGCCCACCACACTTCAACCCCCCCATACCCCTTCCATAGCACCCTACCAAAACTGCCGCATACTTACCCATCATTCCATTCCATACTAACAACCATCAAAATTCAGAGCTCTGAGAGACCGAAGAGCACAACTCATGTCCTGTATGTACCCGCTCACCGCTCTACGCCTCGCCGCATCGTTCGAGAAGTAAATATTAATGTAGATGTGACATATCGAGGTAGTCATGTCTGGCACTCTGTCGGATTCTATGTGTCATATCTTGGTGGACGCAGAGATGCTATCATCTACTATCTACCATCTGGCACTTACTATAGGGGAGAATCTCTTTACATAGAATCGCCACCAAAAGCACTAAGTTCCACCCTTCTTCGCGATATCCTAACCATTTCCATCCCCACCTCATTCTCACATCCACCACACTAAACAACAATCCCCCAACCCACCTCCAACAATCTCCTCTCGACTCTCGACCCTAAACTCTCGCCCCCTTCTCGCCCCCTTCTCACCCCCCAAAGCCTTCCACTCTCGCCATTAACCTTCACTATCAAAGTACTTTAGCGAACCTCCTATGCAGCAGAATCACCATCCATCACTAGAACTCTATAGAATACCTAAATCAGCCTTAGCCCTCCCTACCCTTAGTTCTACTCAAGATACCTACTCTCAGATAAGATACTTATCGTACCCAGCATAGACCAATGTAGACTCCCTACCCTAAGGTAGATACCTTCAAGTTATTCTACCTTACCCACCTTACCTTAGTGTCAACTTCTCCCCTTCGTATCCTACAATCTACACAACTTCACACTAAAATACCCAACCGTGCCGTGCCAGCTTCCCCACCCGTACTCACTTCCAACTGGCAACTATCCAATTCCAACCACGGACCCGCACCAACACTAACACTACCAACCCTTCTACCAACACTCTCTTCCCATCCCGTCCCGTACTCACTTCCAACTTTCCTATCGTAGTGTGTAGCGTGAGCCATCACATGCATGCCGTCTATTCTATGGCGTATACAGAGTACGTACTGTCATGGTTGGAGATCGTGGGTGTCACCGCCTCGCCTCGTACCCAGCAGTTCTAGGGTCTGCTGATCGGACGTTTGATTTTTGGAGGTGTGGGGGGTGGAGTACCTATCTTGTAAGGTTACCTAACGAATTAGCAGTATGTGCTATTTTAACTTGTGCTTATCTGGCCGAATGTTGTGATAGATACGGTAGGTCAAGTACCTAAGTGGCTGACGCTAGGCGGCTGAGACTTATGCTCCATGACTACCTACGCTCGATAAGGGCTGGGAAGCGTGGCTGTGCGTATATTCTAAGGCGGCCTTGGGTTCAGTGTTAGGTTGGGGGGATAGGGTGGTGCATGAGGGATGTGATGCATTCGTATCGCTATACCGAGATTGCAGATTATCGATGCCGTCAAGGCGCTAGTAGAGGCAATTATGGGGAGAACATCGCATGTCAGATGGTGCTCGTTGACTGTGATTCAATCCATCCATTTACTTGCTCTTTATCAACATGCTACAAGCATATCCTAGGAAACCTGCTCACGCCTCACTTCCATTAGATGCCTATCGATAGAAAACCCTCCATGATCTGAACATCCCTATAGTTCCTCTCAGTGCCGCCCTCTATCTCTTGCGCAGTCCACGAGTCTGCAGTCCCGCAGCGATTCCAAGGAGCTTGATGTAGATTTCTTCGAAACCCTCGGCGTCCTCGTCCAAATATGCCTCTGCAAGGCGACGGAAAAGTTGGTCTTCGCCGGATTCGTCCCTGGATATTCCCGTCATACTGGCGAATTGCTTTCGGATCGTGCGATACTTCTTCTGGTACAAGGTTGTGAAGTCCGGCTTTCGTTCGGCTAGTTGGCCAACCCCTAAGTCAGAAGCCGATGGACCGGTACCACCAGAGCGAGGTATTAAAAGTTCATCCAAGCCGTTGCTGGCTTTCTCAGCGGATTGGCTTTTGAATGGTTGCCTCGAGAAAACGGCCATGACATCGTCATCGCCCCCTTCAGGTGGTGTCCATCCTGAGTGATGAGATGGTGGCCCCTTTGGATTTTGCTGTGAGAATACTGGCTCCGGCTCGATGCGAAGTCCCTGATGCGACGTTCCTTTAATTATAGATGGCGGCCTAACATTTTCATTGGACGCACTCTCGAGAGGCATTCCGACCCTCGGCGTAGGATTTCCAAGCTCAGATGGAGAAGCTGACAACGTCTTTGGAGCGTTAGGATTTGCAGTATTAGACCTTTTATTCCGGCTCTCTTTCAGGACTTTGTCGAACTTCTCCGATCCATACTCTGTCTTGAAACGGCTAGTAAGGGCCTCAAAGCGTGAATTAATGTCTATATCTAGGATTATTGTTGACGAATTAGTACAGCTTGTGCTTCAAACGTGGTTTACGACAAAGTGAAGGGGGCTTTACGTTTACTTGGCACCTCAATGCCTGGTGGTTTGGGTTCATGGGCTTCATGACTTGAGGCTTCCATGGTCAGATCATCCGGCCTTTGGATCCTCGCCTCTTTCTTGGAAACATTTGTGTCTGCAAAGGACGACCCAGCATCTTTCGTAAGGCCAGCTTCGGACTTGTTGTCATGGTGAAAACCCTTAGCTTCCGGCACGGCCTTGTGTAAATTGAAAGCATCTGAAAACCCAGCCTCGGTATATGAACCCTGTGGTTCGGCTTCCGGACGGGAAGATGCCCCTCGAGTGTTGGTCAATCCGAGCCCTACTAAGGTTCCGCGTGCTGTCTCCAGGTCCTGAGCCTCACTCTTCCTGCTAGAAGTAAAGCTATCGATTTCTCTGGTCGGATTTTCAATACTCCAGTGCTCAAGGCCTGGGATGCCAACATATTTACGTCCCGAATTGAGCGTGCTAGCTTTGGACATTGAAGAGATATGGCCATGTGACGCATTCGATGAGGTTGACGACGAAGTTGGGTCAGTGGTGGAGAGCTGCGATGATTGTGGTGGTGGTTCCTGTATTTCCGACACTTCTGGGTTGGTCGATGGGACCTTTTCGGATGATGGGTATTCGGAAGCTTGGGGTAATCCCTTGTTTTCAATACTCCAACGCTCAAGCCCTGGGATGCCGACATATTTGCGACCTGAGCTGAGCGTGCCAGCATTAGTTACTGAAGCGATATGGCCATGTAACGCAGTCGATGAGGTTGACGAGAAATCCGGATCGGTGGTGGAGAGATGCGATTGTTGTGGCTGTGCTTGCCGGAGGTTTGGAAACTCTGGGTTGGTCGATGGCACCTTTCCGAATGATGGGTTTTCGGAAGCTTGGGGTAATCCCTTGTTAGACATTTGTACTATGCGACCGTTGTCGACGAACCATTGAAGCACCTTATCGAGCTTTGTACTAGTTGCGGTCCCTTGCGAAGTGACCGTACATCCTCTATTCCCAACAATAATCAAACCGTCGCGATGTAACGTCAGGAGTACCTTCAATCGATTTGCTTGGGATAGATATCCAAGATTTCCACTCGAGTTACGGGTCCTGACCAGATCAACGATCGCTACACCCACAGTCTTGTTTACCCAGGCCTCGGGTAGACCAACCTGTACGCGATCATATCCCGATGAGGGGTTAAGTCTATGGCACCGGCTCAGAGCATCCTGGTATGCTCCTACCTGTGTAGGGTATAGCGTGACGATAGCAACGTGGTTCAAGGCTATTTCAGCGGCTTTCAACTTGTGCAGAGCATTGATCGCGGTGTATGTATTGCCTCGATTGAGCATTGAACCGCCGAAAGGTAATTCAACACAGACACAATCGTTGGATACATTAAGCACTAAGTGAGAATGCAGTCAGCACTTTCTCATCAATATATGATTATGGCCCACAAGACAGGAACTGGAAGTACGGGCTCCTGAGGCATGTCCCCTGATTCACAATGAGGTCGAGATAAGGGTTAGCATAGAGGAGAAGTTATGACTTACTCACTGGGTATACTTTCCTGCTAATCTCTTGCCGTATGTTTGGATAAGTTTTATGGACGAATTCGCTGAAGCGGGTGGACTCAGGGCGCTCTCTGACCAGAGTACCCGGACCGTCTATGAATTAGAGTCAACATTCGATGAACAAGAAGGTGTAGCCTTCGATAGGGTGACATACCTCGAAGAGGCTTTTCGTGCAAAGAAGCAAGTAACACATTATAGACGTCAATTGACCCTGCAACCATTTGTGTCTGCACATTTAATGGCCATTTTCTAATCGCACTGTCGGGGAGCGCTGTCTTCCATGACGGGGGCACAGCTCCGACGCAGTCCTGCTTAATAGCGCTGTCCAAATGCTCGACCAACAGCGTATCTGCTATGAAGAACAAAGAAACCTTAGTCGCATAAGCAATATACGGCAACAGCTTCTCAGCTTTCTTGACCTCGTTGTTCGATGTGCGCATGTTTGGTCCATGGCGGGAGATCAAGAAGCCGTTAGTATCTGAAATATTGAAGTCCATACGATAGAGGTCCTCGTCAATACCGGCCGTCAGGTCTGCTTTCAGCGACTTCCCGAAATGTTGTACCTGTGCAAGAAGGCTTAGCGTCGTCGCGACTTCAGAGGGATATCATGAAAGGAAACTTGATACGATAAGACTTACATCAACGAGCTCTTGCTTGTCCTCTTCCGTTGCACGCATATAGCTGATCTCACCATACTGAGGATCAAACCTGCAGGACATAAGATGGTAGTTGTCCTCAATTGAGCCACTGTTCCCATTCTTCGGAACATCGGTGCGTAGAAGAACACGGAAGCCAATCGAGGAAGGGTACCCATTGCTGACTTTGGTTCCGAGTCTCACCATGACATTTGCAAGATCGTCAAAGTCGTCGCGAATGTTGCCTATGGGTACCTTGCGGCCATTCATGGTAAGTAGAAGGATAGCGGACACCTCATGGGCAGTATCCGGCATAATGCGTGGGCCGTCGTCTTGTGAAGAGTAGTCTAACTGCGTGTTAGATTTCGCGACCATGGTGCCGGTGAGCCCCAAGCCCGTCCTATAAAGTGCGCCTTCTTGGCTCAATGCTCGCGTTGACGTGACGGCATAGGATGGGTATGACCCAATAGGAAGAGATATGTTGTAGGTTAATGGGAATGTGGGTGATGGTGAGGTGACACGAAATGAAGAACGGAAAGTTGAAGACGCTAGTCTGTTGACAACAGCATTCACTCGACCGTCTTCCAATGCTTAGTAACGATATCGCGACATGCAACCATGATATTGTGGCACACAACGAGACAGATCGCTATATTACGACCCTGAGAGATCTCTCGCGTGAGCATTCGCATTACTTGTAAGGATACAGCAGGAGTTGTCACGCGTTTACCTGTGCAACACAACGGTATTTGCTTATTTGCGTTGCTAAACATGTAACGAAAAAATGCTGCGCTATATTCTTCCCTCCCCAAGACAAGTGCTAAGCGTCTATTCAGATCTCAGCGCATTTCTGACCTGATCTCCGAGACCTCCTGCAACATGCTTGATACGGTTAGCGGCAGGATCAACCTTTGAAGCTGCCATAGCGCCCGCGAGACCGAATTGATTTGGCACCCCCTCAATACGATGGGTGGAGTTTATGTTCTTGACGAGGGTGATCTGGTAGCACGTAGCGGAGCCTTGACGTGAGATGATGGTTGAGTAAGCAAGGAAGTATTCCCAAATCTGTTGACGGGTTAGAGTGATGGGTACGTAGAATCAACAGGGGTATCGCATACCCTGAACCATCTGTTTCCATACTTTGCTTCCACCTTCTCCTTATTCGCCATCCAATTCCTATACCACCTCCAGAGCGTCGCTGAATAATGAACGCCAATAGTGTCAATGCCTTTCACCTCGAAACCGGCACCTTCCAGCTTGTCCACGAACCAGCCAAGAGGTGTCGACGCGTCCGCCCCCGGGAAAATGTACTTGTTCATAAATAGACCCCATATCAGATCTTCGTATTGCCAGCACTTCCGAATGCCGGCAATCTGCAAGAAGAAAACCCCGTCATCATCCAACATATCATACACTTGTTTCAGAAATGTGGGGAAGTACTTCACGCCAACGTGTTCAGCCATTTCCAGGCATGTGATCTTGTTATATCCTCCAGGAGGTAGTGGAATATCACGATAGTCCATACACAAGATTTTGCTCTGACTCTCCTCTATACCTGCTTTTCTCAACGCATTGTTACCCCAGGCTGTCTGATTCTTCCCAAGCGTTACTCCAGTAGTATTGGCACCATAATTCTTACTGGCGTATTTTGCAAGCGTACCCCACCCACAGCCAATATCTAGTAAGGTTTCGCCGCGCTTGAGGCCGATCTTCTCGCAGACGACACCCAACTTATTGTCTTGCAGTTGTTCGAGGGATTCTTCCTTGTTGATATCTGATATGATGCCCGACGTATAGATCATCCGTGGTCCGAGGAACCATCCATAGAAATCATCGCCGCGGTCGTAATGGTCCCGCACTTGCTCCTCGTCTACGCATGTCAGTGACTAATTGATACTTGGGCGCGAATGGCATACCTTGGGACCGAGTATGCATGATGACCTCGGGCATCATACCAGTTAAGAAGAAGCGAAAGAGGCTGATAGTGAATCTAAAGTTTGCCCAGTCGTGTCTATATTCCATAACCTCCAATGCATCGCCTTTGAAGTCTACAACGCCATCGAAGTATAATTCATGGAATGTCTCCATAGGTATCTTGCTTTTACCATGGTACTTTGCTCTGTCACTTTCCTTGTGGAATTGGAGGTAATGCTCCACTGGCCGGCCTGGATATCGAGCTTTCTCGTTCTTTCGTGGGGATATAGAGGAAGCAAGGTACCAAAACGTTGCGAGAATAGGAATAGTCGTGAATACGGCGAACAAGATCCATGTATACCAACCTCCATTGACCTGGCGTGCAAGATACGCAGGGCACAAGACCAATAGAGTGCCAAGGAGGATGTTTGAGAAATTGTCACTGCTTGCAGAGTCGGCAGGTAGAGGCGCATTCTTTATGCATGGATACTAACAAGAGATTTAGCCATTGGAGAACACATAATCAACAGGGTGTCTTTCTCCAACTCTGAGAGCTTCAATGGGGCATCTATAAACATACTGTAGTAGTTCTGACGCCAAAATCCTCAGGAGGGGGCACTGGGGTAGGAGCGGCAGGTGTCTCGATAAATTCAAAGTCATCGGAAACTTCTGAACCAGATTTTGGCATCTTCACTGCGAGTAATTACTGCTGAAAGGATCAATTGATGGATGCCTCACAGGAAGTCGCATGTTAGAACCTTTCTGTCTCGTTTGTTTAGAGAACGCGGCTGTTGCCGCGCGTTTGGGTAGAAATACCCCTGGCCATAAGTAAAGCACTTAGGTAGGTGCTCAACTTTGTTCTACGCTGCTTAAATCTTTTATGACTTGTCAAATTGATCTGTAGTTATGGAAAACACACTGTTATAAAGCGAATGATGTCGTCCGAGAGACCTAGGCTTTCGGCAATCCAATGCAAGATGCATTGAGTGGGCCATGCAAGTCGTTATACAACATTTCCATATGTTGTCTCATACAATTGCACGTTCAAGAAGACTGGCTCGGCTAAGGGTCGTGGTTGAACGTGGGCAAGCAATAAAATGTAACGAACGTATCACCTGCATGAAGTCGAGAGTAGAATTGATATGGTTATTGCAACGGTGGGCAAGAATTGAATTGAACTCAATCTAGGCTTGATGAAGCTTCCCCTATCATCCTAGGGCATCAGCAAGTTGCTGAACCTGAAGAGGAAACAGAGGAATCTCGATCTCCTTGTTACCGCGTAACCCAAACCAGATCAAGCAAAGCAATGTCAGCAGCTATCTTTGGCAGGGCTCATCAGCACGGAAAAATTAAAGACAAGGAGGCATCTTGAGGACGTAGAAGCTCTGCATAGCCATGTATCAGACCTGTCACCCATCAAAGCACATCCCCTGATCAAAAACAACCCTCTTAACAACCTTAACAATCTTCATAACCTCCTCGTCCACAAACTCCGCCTCCCCTTCCCCCCGCGCATTCCGACACAACCTCCCACACCCCCGTGGATTGCCACGATGACTACCAATCTCCCGCGGGCAAACATACACCTTCTCCGTCATCCACCTCGGCCAACACTCCACCCCCACAACATCCGTCCCTAGCATCTCATGAACCCCCTCCGCGCCATCCTCCACCACCGACACCACGAGCTCGGTTCTCAACGCCTGGTGGTATCGCTTCCCGACGAGCCAGGCCTCTAGCCGGGCGATCTGGAAGTATTGGGCTTGTTGGAGGAGGGCGGTGTAGAGGGCGTAATCGTGGCCGGTGGCGGGGGTGTAGAAGAGGGGCAGGATGCTGGTGAGGAGGTAGCGGAGGGTGTGTGAGAAGATGGCGGGGTCGGCGTCGATGAAATAGGAGCCGTCTGGTTGTTTGTCGGCCCATTTTCCCTGTGGTTGCGCGCGGAATCAACGTGCTATTCTTTTGGGAATAGCGGATTGGGAGATCACTTACGGAGAGTAGAGAGGCGAAGACGGGACTCTCTTCCGTCAGGGTGTTGGTCCAGGTGGTGAATCGACGGTCACCTACCTGTAACGTGACTATGTCGTTCGGGTTGGCGGTGGACGGTGAATTCAAGATCTCTGGAGAGGATGTTTGGATTGGGGTTGTGGCCATGGTGAATATGACGCGGTTTTATGACAGCGAATGGCTGGTAGACGGTAGGGATGAGTGATGAGGCAGTGAGAAATCTTCTTTCAGGGAAGGGGAGTGGGAGTGTGCTTTTGGACCGTGCAGTACATTGCTAAGGAATAGGGGTTTGGGGGAAATAGATGTGAGAAAGAAGCAAACAGACCGCATACTTATCAATATCAAAACACACGGTGTATTGTTTGCGATAGATACCAAACACAAATAACCTGCTTGCTAGACTACAAGCAAAGATATGCACAGGGTAGTTGCCTTGCATTATCTCCATTACCGACCAATATCTGTCCTGGTCAACTCCACCAACTACAGTCACCCATTCTCATGCAACTAATCCAGCACCCTTCCGGCCGTAGCAGATGTACTTCTATCCTTTGTCTGCACCTTCTTTAAGCCCGTGCCTTTCTTGATGTCCCCAAGCAATCCACCCAGACCAGGCTTGGGCGCTCCACTCTGAATTGCACTAGGCATTCCTGGGGGAGGCGGTGGAGGAGCTGGAGGAGCATTCGCCATACCTGGTGGAGGTGGGGGAGGCGGGGCCGGGGGTGCTCCTGATGGTGGCATGGGTGGTGGTGGGGGAGGTGCTGCAGAAAGTGGTTCACCGTCATCGAAGGTTCCCGGCATGGAAAGTGTAGGTGGAGGCGAGAAAGCCGCGCTTGAAGTTGAAAGGCCTGGGCTTGTAGGGCTCTCGATCGGCTTCTTGTCGTCCATTGCAGACAGTGGTCGTGGAGGCGCCATAGTGCCAAACAGCATCGATGCAAGTTGCTTTGCACTGCCACCCGTGGGCTTATTGGCATCATCCTCGTCATCTGAGGATGAAGTGGAATCGACAACGGACCATTCATCTTCTTCAGGTCGAACTCGAGAGGGGCGACTGCCTGTTGGGGTTGATGTGAGGGGAGGAGCTTGAGATTTTGCGGACTCTTGCTGCTGGGTAAGGCGATGGAAAGGGTTGGTAGATTCAGCGTTAGTGTTTGGTGAGGTGACAGATGAAGAATTAGCAGCTGATTCACTGGCTTGATTCATCTTCTTGAAGAATGGATTCTTGCTGTCAGCGTTGTAGGAAACGGAAGAGGGGATTGGAGCCGACTGTAAAGGTAAAGCTGGTGCTGAAGGAGGTGTGAATGCTGGTGCTGGTAGTGGACTCGTTCGAGGTTCGGACGCCGTCGGAGTTGATATAGCTGGAGGAGAGCGCTCTGTTGGCTGGGCGCTCCCGTCTCTGGAAAGCACTTGGCTATTGGTCGGAGTTGTCTCTTGTGGTGTGATCTCCTGAGGACCTTCATCATCAGATGAATCATCGTCTCCAAGGTTCTCCAATTGCAACTGCAATTGTCGCTCCTTTTCCCTTGCTGCCTCGATCTCTGCTCGATGGGCAACGAGCTTGGCTTCTTTCTCCTTTGCTTCCTTCTCCACTGCCTGTTTTCTACGCTTCTCTTCTTGTTTCTTGAGTTTGCCTTGCCGGACTTGTTCTTCCAGAGCCTTGAGCCTTGCTTGTGAAGCCTCCCGCTCCTTATCAAGCTCGATTTCTTGGCGCTTAGCTTCATTCCTATTGACGGTCATTAAAACGTTTCGCTAGTACATAGAGTTTATGCGACTTACTCCATACCCCTTCTCTCAGATTCTTGTGCCCGCTGCTGGTCGTGGATTGCCTGTTCCTTGCCTCTCTGTTCAGCTTCTGCCTTCAGTGCATCTTCCTCGTCTTTCCGCTTGGCTTCGGCACGTAGAGCAGAGCTGTCTGCGCGACCCTTACGTACAGGTGGAGGAGGTGGCTTTTTGGAGGATTTGCTGGCGTCTGGGACGGATGGAGTCTCATCGGCTATTCTTCGTTGCCTTTCGTTCTCTCGTTTAGCATCCTCTGCTTCGGCTTGAAGTAACCTATCTTGGCGTTCTCTGGCCTCCCTTTCTTGGCGCTGCTGTGAAGATTCTCCCGTTTTTGAAGGGGGCTTTAGCCCTAGAGCCGCTAAACGCTCGGCCATACGCTGCTCTGCCTGCTGCTTGATGAACGCAGCTCGATCTTCTCCGCTTTTGTATGACGAATAGGTGCCTCCGGTATCTGGAGTTGCTGCTGACCCTGACTTCTCTCGAGATTCGGATTTTCTATCCGTTTTGGTTGACGTGAGGTTGGGCGAACGATCCGAGGGAGAGGCAACTCTCGGCTTGTCGTCTACTCGCCCTTTGCTAATATCTTGGCTCTGGACCTTGCTGACTCTGCTACTTCTTTGTAGGTCAAAAATGAAGTCTCTGACTTCATCCTCAACGCCAAGGCCGTCCTCCCACCTTCGCCTTTCATGTTCGCTCGTCGGATCATCGCTACCCTGCGCCAGCGTGTCTTCAAGAGCACGTGAAAAGTCTCGAACGCTGTCTTCAACGTCCTTGATCATGCGCTCATTGGTTTCCCGCTCGGACTTTGTCCTCGAATTTTCCTCCTCCAAACGTCTTGCCGCCGCTTCACTATCATCCGAACTCGCCGGTGCACCTTTGCCTGTCAAGGCCGCCGAACGCTGCTGCATCATAGCCTTAGCCCGAGCCTTGAGCCTGTCTCCTTCGGTAATAGAGCCACCAGGTCCAGTGCCAATAATGCTTGCCGCAATCCCGGGATGGGCCTTTGCATCCTTTAGACGGAACAACTCAAGCTTCGTATCTGCAATACTACGCTCTGTCTTTCGAACTTGAGACGCTAAGTCGGGGAGGCGATCTGTCAACCTTTGCAATTGACGCTTCAGAGCTCTACGTTCGGCACTGGAGTCAACGTCCCGTAGCGCCGATTTTGGATGACTGTCGATGTCCTCTTGAATTTTGCGAATACGTCTATAGAGATCCTCAGCTTCCCTACGATCCCTACGATCAAGAGCATCGTCCTCTTCTGCGGCATTTTCGTCCTTAAAATCCATTGCGTCAAGCAGAACTTCCTTCTCCCGGATCTTCTTGCGTATCTGGTCGATGGAGAGCTCATCAGTGGATCTTTCGGATGATGGCGAAGTCGATTGAGTAGGCGAAGGAGTTCGACCATCTCCGCCTACTCGGCGACGTGCGCTAGACCTATATCCGATGTCATCGTCGTTGTTTCTAAAGATTGTGGCGTCTTTGCGTCCAGGGCTTATGCCATTAGAGTCTGTACGGAAAGAATGATTTTTCAGATAGCTCACACCCGTCTTTTGCGGCTGTAGAAATGATCCTGAGCTTTTCCTCTGCTGGGCATCTTGCGAGAGTAAAGATTTGACGGTATCAATCGAGTTTGAGAAGTTCCGCGTCGACGGAGGTACCAGTTCTGGAGGCAATTGGTTGGGCACGGGATAGCCGTTCAGCTTTCTATAGATGAGATGCATAGCCACAGCAAATTCATCCATATCCAACCTACCTTTGTTTCCTGGATCGGAAAGGGTCCAGATCTTCTCCAGGTCGGACTGTGGCAAACCACTTTGTCCCATAACCTCGATGGCGACATCACCTCCAAGGAAGCCCTTATTGAATCCATCCCAGGCCTTGAACAACCCATCATAGATTTTCTTTTCATCCTTGGTAACAGCCCATGGTACCGTAGCAGTTCCTGACAGGCCGGTTGTTGTGTAACCTCCTTCCCGTCCAGATTGGGGCATCATCCGCTGTTGAAGAGCATCGATGTTTGGCAGGCCCGATGCTGGTGTATTCGCAAGGCCCCACTGTCCTGGGTGACCGGTAGGCTGTTCGTTCAAAGACATATGAGGCGGGTTGCCAGTCTGTGGTAGGGATAAGGTTGACCCATATTCTGTTGGCATGGAAGGCATAGGCGGCCTGGCTCCTTGAAAGCCAGTCGCTTGCGGATTCTGCTGGAAATTCATTTGCGGCTGTTGCTGGAGCCCCGTAGGCTGTGCAGCATAACCCGGCTGTTGGTTTCCAAAGCCCGTTGGCTGCGGAGGAATGTACTGTGCTGCAAATCCTGTTGGCTGAGACGTGATTTGTGACAGCAGCTGGCTGTTCGAAGCTTGAGGCTGCGGTTGCTGGATACCTGGCGCTGATGATTGAGTGGTAGGAGCACTGAAACTCGGCGCATTACTTCGTGGGGCTTGTGTAGGTCGATCGTCAGGTACCCCGAAAGATATAATGTCTACCATACTCGAGACCTCATTCTGCATCCTCTCTGGCAATGTTGATGGTAGATCTTTCCCCACAAGTTTCAGATTGCAAAGGTACATAGCTAAGGCAAATTCTGGAAAAAGAAGCTGTCCGGACTTGGTTGTATCCGATAGAGTCCTAGCTTGCATTAGCGAAACATTATTGCACGATACCCATGGTGGCGTACCATATCCTCATCAGATCCGACCCCGGAAGCTTTGACCGTACAAGCAAGTCTTTCACTTTCTCACCTGGTCCACATCAGCACCTAACCACGGTATCTCTCAAAGATCCCTACCGTCCAAAGCTTGCCCATCTCCTACAGCTGACTTGAAAAGTTGTTCGAATTTGGCCTGGTCTGTAGCCGTCAAGAACGATAACCTGATTTTTGGTATTTTAGCACCTGATGCCAATGGCTGGGGTACTGTGGATGGTAGTGCAGTCGTGGACGAAAACGACGCAGCTATTTGA
>JAABUX010001371.1_pt1 | contig 37175 bp, 39 predicted proteins | sample 5561851 | NCBI WGS metagenome assembly JAABUX01 (sample SAMN10711883, study PRJNA513361) | rock metagenome | isolation source: Antarctica rocks | place: Antarctica: Victoria Land, Richard Nunatak red sandstone | collected 2016-01-03 | reverse complement strand
TCACCAGCCTCAAACGCCAGGTGCTCAGCCCGACGCGGCCCACGGCGCCAGGACAGCGATAGCTGCCCCCACCGTGTCAGGCAGAACTTGTCGTTTGCATACAGACCATCTCAGCCTGGTTCCGCCTGCCGTATCCCGTCGCGCTCTGCCATCCGATGTAGCCCCGTTTGGCCAGGAGTTGGATGTGACGGTCGCGCGGGCTCTGCTGGTCCGGATCAGCTGTGCTCAGCACGGCGTCGGCGCGGAATGGGATGAGGCTCTTATTGGGTTCCGGGGTGGTGCTGCCAGGACCGAGAAGTTGGGCTGCGAGCACCTGGTGCGCGAGCAAAGGCGGGAGTAGCTGACCGGCTTACGCGAGGAACCGTTGTCATGGTGGCATCCGACCTGATCAACCTTTCCGGTCTGATTGACGACGACAAGTGCTTCGCGCTGGTGCGCCAGCACCGCTGGCCGCAGGGTGCGTGCTGCCCCGTGTGCGGCAGCGGCGCCGTCATCCGGGACGGCCACGACGATGCCCAGCCTTGCCGGCAGCGCTACCGGTGCAAGACGTGTTCGGGGCGTTTCGACGACCTCACCGGAACGGTGCTGGCCGGGCACCACCAGCCGCTGCGGGTATGGGTCCTGTGCCTCCCCTTCATGGGCCTGAACCCTTCCAACCGGCAGATCGCCTTGGAGCTGGGCCTGGATGCTTCAGACGTGCAGGCCATGATGGAGCAACTGCGCCGCGGCTTGGTCGCAAGAACGCCGGCGGTGGAGCTGACGGGCGAAGTCGAGCCCGATGCCAGGGCATCCAGCGGGATCGACGAGGTCTACGTCGTGGCCGGGCACAAGGGCCAGCCGGCGGAGGTGGCCAAAAGGGGCGGCTCGGACGTCGTCGCAGGCTGGCAGGCGCGCCGGGCCGCGGCACGCTGGAGAAGGACAAGCCGCCCATCCTCGGGCTGATCCAGCGTGGCGGCCAGGTCGTGCTACGCATGCTGGCCAACGTGCGGCAGACCACGATCAAGCCGGTCATCACCGCCGCTGTCGCCCAAGGCACCCTCGTCCACACGGACGAATACAGCATCTACGCCCGCCTGCCAGCCTGGGGCTACCGGCACAAGACGGTCTGCCATGGACGCGGCGAATACGCTCGCGACGAAGACGGCGACGGCTTCTGCGAGGTCCACGTCAACACCATCGAGGGCTTTTGGTCGCTGTTGCGCTCCTGGTTGCGCCCGCACAGGGGCCTCTCGCAGGACAAGCTGCCGCTCCCCCTCGGCTTCTTCCAGTTCGTGCACAATGCGCGTCAACGCGGCAAAGCCCTGCTCGGCACCTCCATCGCCGGCCTGGTTGCGTGACCCACCCGGCACCACCCCGGAACCCAATAAGAGCCACGTGAGTAACCCTCAAGCAATTGCCCTGAGCGGCCCGCAACCAGTATCCAACACCCCGGACGTTCTGGACCAGCGCGCCGCCGTCCTCATCGGGCGGCAGCTTCTGGCGCAGGTTGAAGACGAGCTGGTCCACGCTCCGGTCCTCGGCGCGCTACGGCCGCCGCAGCGCCGCCTCGGACAGCGCGTCCCGGGAGACAGTGGCGCCAGCCGCGCGGGCCAGCATCTCCAGGGCGGCGAACTCGGCCGAGGTCAGGGCCAGGTGCCGCCCGTCCCGGGTGTAGGCCATGCGGCGGAGCACGTCGATGCGGATGGCAGCTTGCGCAGGTTGACGCGCCGGTGCACGGCACGAATGCGGGCGATCATCTCGTTCATGCTCGTAGGCTTGGCGATGTAGCCGTCCGCGCCGAGTTCAAGGTCGACTGTGAACAAGCGCCGATCCAGGACTTCGCTGGAATTAGGCCTGCTGCATTGATCGCATGCAGGAAAGCGCCGCAAGGGTGGGATCCCGGTTCGGCGCTTATTTATAAGCCAGACCTACCCAGAAACGCTGAGTTCGCCAACGGTATCCGTTACTATCAGACCCCTAACTGCAAGGATGCTCGTGCGGCCAAAGCGGCCGAGCAGCCAAACAGCCGCCGTCAATCGTGGGTATCAGCTTACGCTTACCCTCATAATGACGAAACGGTCAGAGCAAGAGGCGGTTGATACGATTGCGGACAGGCGCTACGGGGCCAGCCGCCCGGCGACTCTGTCGGCGACCTGGCCCAGCGCGGTGCTCATGGCATCGACCTGGGCCTTGGTCGTGTCGGCGGCCACCGGCACGCTCAACCGAAGCCGGTCCAGCGTGCGCGGCCGGCCCGGCCCGGTAACAGCAGCGTAACCATCAAGCAGCACCGGCCCGCCAGGGTCCCCGCCCTCGGCATCCCGCCCGCCTGCGTCCCCGTCGAACCGCTGCACGTCCACCTCGACCTCGGCGTCCGGGTGCGCCGCAATCGGTCCCTCGTCGGCCAGTATGTCGGCGCCGGGCAGGCGCTGCGCCAAGTCAGCCACCAGCACGCGGCGAAGCATGACCCGCAGCGGCTCGCCCCACCAGTCGTTGCCCGCCACGCGCAGCCGCGTCCCGCCGGCCGCGCGCACGATTTCCTCACGTTCGAGGTAGCGGGGTACGCCGACGCCGCGCACCACGACCACCCGCCGTATGGCCGCCTGCAGACGCGTAGGTCCGCCGGCCAGAACCGGGCCTGGGTGGACCGCGCCGGGCCGCGGCTCCAGGCTGTACAGGTTCGGGCTGGGCGACGCGCAGCCGCCCAGAAGCAAGACCGTCACCAGCGCCGCACGCCGCAATCCCGGGCGCCCCACCCTACTCCACTGCCCTGCCGACCCGACCGCGGATCAGCGCCTCCGGATGGCGCGTCAGCAGGTCGGCGACCATCCGGAGCGAGCCTGCGGCATCGGACACCTGCGTCAGCATGCGATCCAAGTCGCGGCCGAACCTGCCGTCGCCGCCTCCGCCCGCTGATACCGAGGCCGCCAACGACCTGACCTGCGCCAGCGTGTCCTGCAGGTCCGCTGCGACCGCCGGCAGCCGCCGCAGCACCGGCGCAGTGCCCGTATCCAGATGCCGCACCGTCTCCTGCACCGCCGCAAGCGTGCCGTTCAGCCGGGCGAGCGCCTGATGGAGCTGCGGGTTGTTGACGGCCTCGTTCGCGCCATGCAGCACGCCGTTCAGGTTCTGGCCGATCTCGGCAAACGGCACGGCGCCCAGCTTCGCCAGGAGCTGGCTTGCGGTGGAGGTCAGGTCGTCCAGCCCGCCGCCGCCCTCGCTGTCGGCGGGGATCACCGGTACGTCGCCCTCCTGCCCCAGCTCGGCGGCCGGCGCGTCTGGCAGGAACTCCAGCGCCACCTCCTTCTGCCCAGTGATCAGGTTACCGCCGCGCAAGCGCACCCGTAGGCCCTCGCGGACCAGGGTGGGCAGGTAGTCCCGGAACGGCCGAACCGGCTTGTCCCCGATCGGCTTCACCCGGTCGAGCTGCAGGGCGAAGCCGACGCGCACCCGGGTCTGGTCGGTGTCGGTCGAGTACTGTAGATCGACCGAGGTCACGTCGCCAATGGCCATGCCCTGCAGGGTCACATGTGCGCCCACCGCCAGGCCGCCCACCGAGCCCGTGAAGTAGCTGGCCAGCGCCGCCCGGCGCCGCGCCGTCGCAGTGTCGGCCACCTCCTGGTTCGCATACAGGGGAAAGCTGTCCCCCTCCGCGCTGGCCGCCGCCTGATCGAGGCCAGCCTTGTCGCCAGGGGGGGAAGTGTCGAAGGTTATGCCGCCCAGCACGGCGGCCTTGAGGCTGTCCACCTGCAGCCGCACGCCCTCCGAACCCAACCGCAGCTCGATGCCCGAGCTGTTCCAGAACCGGCTGTCCCGGTGCACCCACCCGGCATAGGGTGCGCTGACAAAGATGTGCAGCGTCACGCTCTCGGCCATGCCGGTGAAGTCCCAGCCGACGACGCGGCCCACGTCGAGGTCGTGGAAGAACACCGGCGTACCCAGGTTGATGGGCCCCAGCCGCGAGGCGGTCAGGTTGAATGCGCGGCCGGGCGTGTCGGGGACCAGGGTGGGCGGGTTGACCAGGCCGGTGAACTCGCGCCTGGCAGGCTGGCCGGCCTCGCCGGGCTGCATGGCGACGTAGGTGCCGGTCAGGATGGTGTTCAGCCCCGTGATGTCACCGGCATACACCCGGGGCTTCACCACCCAGAACTGCGCGCCCTCGGTCAGCAGCTCCTCCGCCTGGGCGGTCATGCGGATGCTGGTCACGACGTGCTTGCGGTCGGGCGTCAGTTCGAAGCCCTGCACGGTGCCTATCTGCATGTCCTTGAACTTGACCTGGCTCTGCCCGGCCTGGAGGCTCTCGGCGCTGTCGAAGGTGACCCGCACCAAGGGGCCGCGCCGGACCAGGGTGCTCCAAAGCAGGCCGCCGCCGATCAGCAGGCTGGCCAGGGGGATCAGCCACACCCAGGACAGCCGGCGGCGGCGCACGACGGCGTCCTGGCCGTTCGCGTCAGCTCCGCCTGTGTCTTGTCCGTCCCCGCCGCCGGGCTTGCCTCCCTGGCCGCTCATCAGGCGGGTGCGTCCCATATCAGGCGCGGATCAAAGCCCTCCGCGGCGAAGATCGTCAGCAGGACGGTGGCGGCGAACGCCAGCGCGCCAGGCTCGGTCGTCACCTGGGCGACAGAGCCGAACTGCACCAGCGCGGACAGCAGGCTTTCCATGAACACGTCGATCATCGACCAGCGCCCGATAACGGCGATCACCCGATACAGGGCCGTCGCCTGCCGCTGGTGGCGATGCGACTGACTGGGCTGCCGGCATAGCACGATGAGCAGCATGGCGCTCAGCCCAAGGATTTTCAGCACCGGCACGGCGATGCTGGCGCCGAACACAATGGCCGCCAGGGACCAGTCCCCGCCGACCGCTAGCTCCCACACGCCGCTCAGGATGGTGCTCGGGCTACCCTGGCCGGTCTGGATGACGATCAGGACAGGGAACACGTTGGCCGGCACGTAGAACACCAGCGCCGACAGCGTGAGCGCCGCCGTGCGCGCCAGGCTGTCGGGCTTGCGGCTGTGCAGGGCGCCGCCGCAACGCGGGCAGCGCGCGTCCGGGCCGCGGCGTGCGTCCGGGCTGCTACGCGCCGCATCTGGGCCGGCGGGGTGGCAGGCCAGCTCGCAGGTCATGCAGCATATCAGGTCCGGCAGCGGGCCGGACACGCTGGCGGGTGCCGGGTCCGCGGCTGGCGCAGGCCGGGTCGGCGCGTGGCGGGCGATCGCCTCCCACACGGCCTGCGGGTCCAGCACCGCATCGCCGGCGATGGTCGCCACCATGAAGCCGAACAGCGCCAGCAGGCCCCACCCCGCCTCGATCTGCGCCAACACGCCCAGCTTGGTATAGGCAACGAAATAGCCGACCAGGAACACCTCGATCATCGACCAAGGCCGCAGCCGGTTGCGCCAGGCGAACGCCCAAGCCAGCCCCGGCGGCGGCCTTTGCAGCCGCACCCCGCCCAGCACATAAACCGACAGGCCCGCCACCAGCACCGGCGCCAGCACCGTGGTGGCGAACACCAGCGCGCCCAGCGGCCACACCCCGTTCTGCGCAAGCGCCGCCGGGCCGGAGAACAGCCCGGCCGTGCGGATCCGGCCCTCGGCCTGCACCACCGCCAGCACGTTGGTCGCCCCGGCGGCGAACAGCAGCACGCAGCCCAGGTTCAGCGCCAGCGCCAGCCGGAGCGGGTCGGCCCAGGTCTGGCGCAGCAACGTACCGCACCGCCAGCAACGCGCGGCAGACCCGGGCGGCAGAGCCGGCAGGCGCTGCGCCTGGCCGCAGTCGCGGCAACTGCGCACGGCAGGGGTGGTGCAGTCGGCGTCAAGCAGGGCCGGCGCGGTCCGTAGGCTGTCAGCAAGCGGCAATCATCGGCTCCGTCCCCTGGTTCCGCATCCGTAGTGAAGCACACATCCTCCCTGTCGGCGCCGTCTCAGGCAGACTGCCCCGGGCAGGCTGGCTTGCGCCGCCTGCGGCGGTGTCCTGCCATGGATATCTGCCGCCACCGGCCTGCCTAATTGGCCTTTGCCGCCGTCAGCCCTGGCCGCAACTCGCCACCACTCGGCCACTTGCGATTTCGCCCATCGACACCTTCCCAAGGGCGTTGGTGCATAGATGCGGCTCGATAGTCTGACATCGGCATTGGAGCTACTTTCCTTCCATGCCCTTCAAGCACAATGCCGCCCGTCGCCACCGCATTCCGCGTGCTCGCTACCGCGTCACGAACTGGCCGGCATACAAAGCCGGGCTGCGCCGCCGCGGCGACCTGACGTTATGGCTGGACGAGGCGGCGCTGACCGGCTGAGCCACACCGAAGCAGAGCAGTCCCGGCGGGCAGCCGCTCCCCTCCGAGCTAGCTATCGAACTCGTGCTGACGCTGCGGCTCATGTTCCACCTGGCCCTGCGCCAAGCCGAAGCGTTCAGCCGCAGCGTGCTACGCCTGCTCGGGTTCGGGCTGACAGCGCCGGACCACTCGACGTTGAGCCGGCGCGGCGTTGTTGCATGAATGAATTGCAGGGTTATCAACATTGCAGGCCACGCCAAAAGCACGTCTTGGGTCCAAAATGGCGTAAATCATTTCGGGCTAAGCAATTTTTCCGATTTGTTGCGAGTTTTTGCCAACCGCGCTCCGCCTATGCCGAAGTTGCCCTATTGAAATTGCTCAACACTCTCTCCGGGCTCAACTACTGATCCATGTAACGACGCCTTGCGTCTGGCCAGCGTAGTCGCGACTGTGGAAAGAACTTACTCAACTGATCAGCACCGCTTGGATGTCCCCGGTGCGCCCGAGCACGTTCATCGCCACCTCGTCGCCCACGCGGCGCAGTCGGACGCTGATGCAGGCGCCGCCGACTTCAAGGTTGAGCAGCGCCACCTCGTCCAGGCTTTCCGGCAGGATCGGCCGGGTAAAGCGCACGAGGCAGCGCGCCGGATCGAAGCTCAGCCCCAGGCAGGCCTGCAGCATCCCCAGCAAGGCGGTTGCCGCCCAAGCCTGCGGGGCGCACGCGACCGGGTAGTCGGTCGGCGCCTGCGCCCGGCGCCGCGGGAAGCCGCAGAACAGCTCTGGCAGCCGGCGCAGTTCGTTAGCCTGACAGGCGCCGAACATTGCGTCGAACAGCCGCGCCGCTTCCACCCGGCAGCCGTAACGCACCATGCCCATCGCGATCAGCGCGTTGTCATGCGGCCAGACGGATCCGTTGTGGTAGCTCATGGGATTGTAACGCGCCTCCCCCAGCGCCAGGGTCCGCACGCCCCAGCCGCTGAAAAAGGCGCGGGACATCAGTTGCGCCGCGACCTGCCTTCCGTGCCCCAGTGCTGCGATCCCAGTCAGCAACAGGTGGCCGGCATTGGACGCGCGGACCCGGCAGGGCCGCTTCTGTCCATCCAAGGCCAGGGCGTAGGTGCCGATGTCCTCGCACCAGAACGCTGCTTCGAACGCCACTCGCAGGGCGGCAGCGCGCGCATCGAGGGCTTCCGCCTCGGCGCCGAGGCCCAATCGCCGCGCGATCTCGGCCGCTGCCCGGCGCGCGGCATAGACGTAACCCTGTACCTCGGCCAGCGCGATCGGCCCGGCCGCCAAGGCGCCGTCGGCGTGGAAGATGGAATCGTGGCTGTCCTTCCAGCCCTGGTTCGCCAGCCCCTTCTCGGTTTGGCGGTAGTACTCCACGAATCCGTCGCCGTCGCAGTCACCCGGACCGTCGATCCACCCCAGCGCTGCGAGGATGTTGGGCCATAGCCGGGCGGCCGTTCCCAGGTCGCCAGTACGCTCGACGTAGGCGCCGGCCAGCATCACGAACAGCGGGGTGCTGTCCACGCTGCCGTAGTAGCGGCGGAACGGCACCTCCCCAAGTTCTGCCATCTCGCCGTAGCGGACCTCGTGCAGTATCTTGCCCGGCTCGGCGTCCGCAGCCGGGTCGCTCGCCGCCGCCTGGTTCTTGGCGAGATAGGTGAGCACGCCTCGGGTGATTGAGGGATCAAGCCACAGCGTCTGCAACGCCGTGATCAGCGCGTCACGCCCGAAGGCGGCGCTGAACCAGGGCACCCCGGCATAGGGATAGGCGCCGGTCTCCTTGTCGGTCACGAGCATGTACAGATCGCCAACCGACCGCCGCATCGCCTCGTTGAACACCTCGTTCGAGGTGACGATGGCGGCAGCCCGGCCGCTTTCCAAACGCAGCCGCCGCCGGGCCTTCAGCAGTGCACGGCTGAAGGCCCGGCTCGGCACCTCGTTGGCGGGTTCGGCGTTGCAGGCGACCTCGACGAAGAACAGCCGGGTGGCCCCGGGGGCGATGCCGAACACGAAGGCGGCGTGCTGCCCGTCGAGCGACACTGGCGCAGGGTCGAACCGCAGCCGGGTCGTGCGATGCTTCCCATCCAGGCCGGCATAGGCCAGCGTCACCCCCTCTGGGCCGCACTGCGGTGCCAGGTGCTCGCCGTGATCGGCACGCTGCATGCCACGGCATTCGAACAGGTCGGTGAAGTCGGCGGCGAAGTGCAGCCCCAGCCGCACCTGCGTGGTGACTTGGGCGAAGCTGTGCACCGACAGCCGCTCGAAGCAGGTGCCGTCCCAAAGGAAGCGGGAGCGCCGGATGTGCAGCACATCATGTTCCAGCACGACATGCCCGTGCTCATAGAAATCGGGGTTGGCCAAGTCGCAGGTCAGCTCGGCATTGTCGTCGCGCAGGGTCGAGCTGAGCAGGATCGGCCGCTTCCCATCGATCAGCAAGGTCAGCTCCGAAAGGTGGCGCGTGTCGCGGAAGTACAGCCCGTCCGTGCTGCCGGGACCGCCGACTACGTCGCCGCCCGCGTCGAACACTCCAAAGGTGTCGCCACTCTTCAGCGTGCGGGTGTTGCGTGCCTGCAGAGACACGGAGGCAGGGATGAAGAAGTCGTTGGGATGCTCGATTTGCTGGGTCATACCGGGATGTCCCGTTTCGGCCCGCTGGTCATTCCGCAGCGCTCCGCATCAAGGTGTAGGAAGTGTCCTGTTGCCGCGCAATGAGGGTTTCATAGAGGTCCAGGTAGTCCTCGGCCATGCGCCGGGCGGTGAAGCGCGCCTCGAACCGGGCACGCACCGCTGCGCGGGACAGCCCTCCCAGGCGCGCGACCGCCGCCACGGCCCCGGCCTCGTCCGCCACGACGAAGCCAGTGCGCCCGTCCTCAATGACCTCGGGCACCGAGCCACGGTTGAACGCGATCACGGGCGTGCTGCAGGCCATGGCCTCGATCATCACCAGGCCGAACGGCTCGGGCCAGGAGATCGGCATCAGTAGGGCGTGAGCACCGGACAGGAAGGCGGACTTCTGCGCGTCCGAGATCTCGCCCACCAGCTCGACGCTGCCGGCCGGCCCCTCGGCCAGCATCGGCCGGATGACCGCCTCAAAGTAATGCCGGTCGGCATCGCTGACCTTTGCCGCCATCCGCAGCGGGATGCCGCAGGCGCGGGCGATGCGGATGGCGCAGTCCGGCCCCTTCTCCGGCGCGATACGGCCGAGAAAGGCGAGGTACTCCGGCTGGATGCCCGGCTGCGGCATGAGCAGCCCCGGCGGCAGGCCGTGCATGACGGTACCAAGCCAATTCGCCTGGGGCAGCGGCAGCCGCTGGTCGCCGGAGATGCCCACAACCGACACGCCTGGGAAGGCGTCGAAGACCGGCTGCAGCTCCGGCAGGTCCAGGCGTCCGTGCATCGTGCTCAGGAACGGCGTGCGCTGCCGGCTGAACAGGCTGAACGGCCAGTAGTCCATGTGGAAGTGCAGCACATCGAACTCGGCGGCCCGCCGGCGGACGGCCTCCATCAGCAGCATGTGCGGCGCGATGGCGTCCCGGATCAGGTGGTCAAGCCGGAGGGCCTGCGGCCACACGGCGTCCAGCTCCGCCGCGGTGACCGAATCCCCACTGGCGAACAAGGTGACGTCATGGCCCATCGCCACCAGCTCCTCCGTCAGGAACGACACCACCCGCTCCGTGCCGCCATACAGCTTCGGCGGGACTGCCTCATGCAGGGGAGCAATCTGGGCGATGCGCATAGGGTGGCGCTCCTTCGATGGTGGGCGTCACACTGCCTGGCCAGGTCGTGGTCCGCACAGGCAACGTCGGGGAGTGCTCCCGGGAACGGTAGGTTCGGAATATACCTATGGCACCACGTGGAGGTTGGCTGTGAGTTCTCCTGGCGTTGTTGCATGTATGAGGCTGAGCTGACCCTTCCCGGGCGCTGTCTAGGCGACCCGGACGGAGACGGGCTTTGGCTGGGATCATCGTGTTCAGCGCCGCGACGGCGATGGCGGCCTCTCCCCGTTGCGCAGGCAGGCTCCGGGCGCGCGGCGTTGGTGCATGGATACAGCAACCTACTGTGGTCGCTGATTTTACGGATTAGGCGTAAGAGATTATACCGTTGTGATCGTTGGCTTATGGCGCCATCCATGCACCAATGCCCAATGGAACGAAAAACCTACGTAAGGGGTCCATCAGTAATGGAACTCAAGCTGCAGTCGTAATCCTCCCGCGCTTTTTCGATCTGTCGTCGTTTCGCGCCTGCCCATGCCGCAAGCCTGGCGAGCGGCTCTGTCAGCGAAAGCCCAAGGTCCGTCAGCTCGTAATCCACCCGGGGCGGTATGGTCGCAAACGCCGTGCGCTGGACCAATCCGTCACGCTGCAGCCCGCGCAGTGTGAGCGTCAGCATCCGATGGGACACGCCCGGTATGGCCCGCATTAGGGCGTTGAACCGCATCGGCCCGGCGGACAGGTTGCCGACGACCATGACCGTCCACTTGCCCCCGACACGGTCGATGATCTGCGCCAAGCCGCGGCACTCGGCGGCGCCGGCCTGGCCCGAGGCGTCCGCTTCGACAACTGCCAGGCTGGCCGCTTTCATTCTCATGCCTCCAAAGATGCCCTGCCACGATCACCGGTGATTGTGGCGAACATCCCTGTGCGTTCTTGTGCCCGTCATCTGCGCCAATCACATCGTAGCGCACAAATGGTGCGTTGCCAGTCCTTGGCAGTGCCGTGCGGGAGAGTGGGCATGAACGTCGGCGTCAGCGGCGCAAGCGGTCACCTCGGCAAGGCCATCCTGACTGAACTCGCGAAGCGGGCGGCAGGCCACGAACTCGTCGCGATCTCGCGCACGCCGGATGGCATGGCGTCCTCCGCGGAGTGCCGCCTCGGAGACTATGACCGCCCCGAGACACTGGCGGCGGGCTATGCCGGGCTGGACCGGCTGCTTCTCATCCCAAGCGCCGACCTCCGCCCTGGCGTGCTCAGTTCCCAGATCTGTGCGGCAATCGACGCGGCTGTCGCGGCTGGGGTCGGACAGATCTTCCTGCTGTCCGGCTCGGGCGCCCGGCGCGCCTCTGGCTATGCCGACCACTGGACGGGCGAGCAGCGGCTCATCAGCAGCGACGCCAAGGCCTGGACCATCCTGCGAATGGGCTTCTTTGCCGAAACGTTTGCCGAGCTTGCCAGGATGAGCTTGGAGTCTGGCATGCTGCCGGGATTGTCGGAGAACCAGGTCGCCTTCGTGTCCAAGCAGGATGTGGCCGCCGCCCTGGCCGGCTGCCTCGTGACCGAGCAGCACGCCGGAGCAACCTACAACTTGTCCGGACCGGCGGTCATCTCAGGCGCCGAGCGGGCAGCCATGGTCAGTGAGGTCAGCGGCAAGCCTCTGTCCTTCATGGTGCTCACCGAAGAGCAGTTCCGCGGCGGACTGGCGCAGGCAAACCTGCCGCCCTTCCTTGTCGACACGTTCGTCGCCATGCAGCATGCCTTCACCAAGGGCGCCTACAACATCGTCACGGGCGACATCGAGACGCTGTCAAGCCATGCGCCGCGTCCGTTGCGAACCACGCTGGCGGCAGCCTGGGCAGCGGCGGCATGAGCGTCCCGCCAGCGCCGGCTGCGGGCAGCCCGGTGATGAGTCTTTCCGGCTTCACGCATCGCTATGCCGACGTGAACGGCACCCGCATTCACTATTCCCAAGCAGAAGCGCAAGTTCTAGATGCGTGCGGGAGGGCTGGCGTGGCAGGCTCGGAAACTACCTAGGCCCTCACCTCGAACGGCCTGTCCCGGCGCAGCTCATGGGATTTGCCGTGAACGGACAGCGCCATTGGCTCCCCTTGGTCCAGGGTCGCGCTTACGGCCAGCCCGGCCTGGGTGATCGCAATGCGGACGCTGCGCCCACGCCATTGAACGGAGAAGGCGAGGCTGCGCCAGCCCTTCGGCAGTTGCGGGTTGAGGGCCAAGCCGTCAGTCTGCAACGTGACGCCCGCGAAGCCGAACACGGCCATGAGCCATACTCCGCCGAGTGCCGCCATGTGGATGCCGCCATCGATTGCGGCATGGGTGTCCGACAGGTCAATGGCCGCAGCCCCCTCGAAGAAGCGCAGCGCCGCGTCGCTGTAGCCCAGCCGGGCCGCGGCGACGCCGTGCATGGCCCGGCTCAGCGAACTGCCGTGGCTGCAGCGCGGCTCGTAGAGGTTGAAGTTGTCTGCCGCTGCGCTGCCCGGGAACTCCTCCGGCAGCAGCATCAGCAGCGCCACGACGTCGGCCTGCTTGATGACCTGGCTCCGGGCCGTCCGCTCCCGCCCGAGCACCACGTCCATCGGGACCGACCGTCCGGCATAGGCCAGGAGGTCAACGTGCTCGAGGCCGAAGTAGCCCGCGAACTGCTCGAATACGCCGGTCCCCGGGTCAAGGCCCGTCATCATCGCATCCGCTGCTGCATCCCATTGCGCCACCTCCGCATCGTCCAGGCCAATGCGATGCGACAGGAGGGTCCAGATGTCCGGCCAGCGGGCACGCAACAGGCCCGCCACCTCGGCCGCACGCCGGATGTTCCAGCGTGCCATGACGTTGGTGAAGGCGTTGTCATCGACGGTCTCGTGATACTCGTCCGGCCCGATCACGCCGCGGATGTGACGGCGCCCGTCCGCCTCCAGCCCGGCGCGGCTGACCCAGAACCGCCCGGTCTCCAGCAGCATCTCGGCGCCGGCTCCGGTCAGGAACGCCTCGTCGCCAGTCGCCTGCCAGTACTGCCAGACGGCATAGGCCACATCGGCGGTGATGTGCTGCTCCTGGGCGCCGCACAGGATCTGCACGATCTTGCGGTCCGGGCCGACTGCCTGCTCGGGCGTCGTTTCCGCGCCCGTGTCGGCGGACTCCCACGCATACATGGCACCGCGCCAGCCCGATGCGGACGCCTTGGCTCGCGCGGCGTCCAGGGTGCCATGGCGATACATCAGGAGCGCCCGGGCGGCCTCGGGCCAGGTCAGGGTGTAGAACGGGAGCAGGAAGATCTCGGTGTCCCAGAACACGTGCCCGCGGTAGTCGCTGCCCGTCAGCCCCCGGGCGGCGACCGACACGCTGGGATCGTCCGGGTTGGCGGCGCCGTTCAGGTGATAGGCCGCGAAGCGCAGGGCCTGTTGGGCCGCCGGGTCGCCTTCGACCACCACGTCGCTGCACCCCCAGCGCCGCACCCAAGCCGCCTCATGCGCGGCAAGCACGCCGCGCCAGCCCAGGCGCGTCGCGGCACCAAGCCGGCCCTGCGCCTCCCCACCTGCATCCGCGTCCGGCGTGTCGCCCCGTGCCAAGGCGACAACGCGGTGGAAACACGCGACTTGGCCGGCGTGGGTCCGCCACTGCCATGTGGACGCGAAAGGGCCTGTCCTGTCCGGGGCCAGCACCTGGCCGTCCAACTCCAGCGACGACGCTGCTGCCATTGCAAGGTGCTTGCCGGACGAGTGCGTCCGCCACACTGCCGCATTCTGCGCCAGCCAGTCGGCGTCCAGGCCGAAATCGAGGCCGCTGAACGACGCCTCGAACGTGATCTCGACCTCCCCGGCGCTGGCTTCCAGCCGGATCAGTTGCAGTCCCAGGCGGCGGTCTGCCAGCGAGACCAGGCGCAGCGTCCGCAGGCTGAAGGCCAGGCCGGGCACTCCTGTCAGATCGCCGCCGACCAGCAGCGCCCCCCGCCGAAGGTCGAGCGTCCGGGTGTGCGACGAGACCTCGTCGGGGTCGCGGATCAGCGGTCCCTCTGGCAGCGTGATGCAAACCTGCAGCCAGTCAGCGACCGGGACCAGGGCGGATATCGGCTGCTCGGCGCCCAGGCTGTCGAACAGCCCGGCGACGAAGGTGCAGGGCGGAACGAGGTGCTGCGCCCCGGCATTGACCGCCCGTCCGCCGCGCACGCCCAGGAAGCCGTTGCTGACCGCGAAGCGGGACTCCCGGCTGCTGTCGCGCAGAGGATCGAGGCCGTCCTGGCGGATGACCCACGCCGGGCTGCCTGTCGGCTCAAGCGCCTGCCGCATCGGTCACGTCCCCTTCATGCGAGGCGGCGGCAGAGCCGGCCCTGGGCAAGTCCATCGAGCGCAATGTCGTCCAGGCTCGTCACCACTAGGTCCGCGCCAGCCGATGCCAGCGTGGCGGTGTCGCCAAGGCGGGCGACGCCCAGTGCCGCCATGCCGCCCGCACGCGCGGCCTGTATGCCGGCTGGCGCGTCCTCGACGACGAAGCAGCGGGCAGGCGCCATGCCCAGCCCGGACGCGGCGAGCAGGAAGAGTTCCGGGTCCGGCTTGCCGCGCCGCAGGTCGCGCCCGCACACGTTGACGCCGAATGCATCCAGCAGGCTCCCGCCATCGGCGAGGCGGATTGGCTGCATCATCGCGTTGGCGTTCTTGGACGACGACGCCACCGCCAGGGGCCAGTCAAGCGCCTTGACCGCGCTGACGAACCGGAGGGCGTCGGGGAAGGCTGCGACGGCGCCGGCCCCGATCAACTCCAGCAACCGGGCCTGCTTGCGCGCGGCATAGGCTGGCGCCTGCTGCACCGCATCCGGCACGCCCATCGCCTCCAGCGCGGCGCGCGCGCCGTCCAGGCGCGGCTTGCCGGCAACCTGGGCCTGATAGATCGCCGTGGTGAACCGAGCCGGGTCGGTGCCGTCCAGCGCCTCGCGCCAGGCACGCTCGTGCGGGGAGGCCAGCAGGACGCCGTCCACGTCGAAGATGCCTGCGGTCAGCACCCGGTCCGTCATGCCGACGACACCGCGGCGCTGGACCGGAAGCGCAGCACAGACAGCAAGAAGAACAGCGCGCCCAGCCCGGCGACGGCCAGGTAGTCCCGGTAAACCAAGCCCAGCCCCGCGCCGCGGAACAGGATTGCCTCGGCAAAGCTGACGAAGTGCGTGGACGCAACGCCCTGCATGATGACCTGCAGCACGCGCGGTTCGCTGTCGATAGGCGTGTTGCCGCCGGACAGCATTTGCATCGGCAGGAAGACCAGCATGAACAGCAGGCCGAACTGCGGCATGGACTTCACCAGGGTCGCCAGGAACAGGCCGACCGCCAGGGCATAGAAAAGGTAGAGCGCCACGCCGCACAGGAACAGCGGGATAGACCCCGCGATGGGAACGGCAAGCAGGCCGCGCACGACGACGTAAAGCGAGAAGGCCGTCGCCACGAGGATGATGAACCCGTTGGCCAGCACCTTGGCCGACGCGATCTCGATGGGCGACAGCGGCAGGGTGAGCAGGTGGTCCATCGTCCCGTGCTCGCGCTCGCGGATCACCGCGGCCCCGCACAGCAGGATGGCCAGCATCGTGATGTTGTTGATGATGCCGATGACACTCATGAACCAGCCCGGCACCGCGTTCGGGTTGAAGGCCAGGTGGATTGTGAGCGTCACGGCGTCGGGCCGGGCCAGGTCCGTGCCCGTCGCGTCGCGCCTGATCCGGGCCAGGATGATCTGCTGCACGTAGGCAGACCCGATCCCGGCCTGCATGGCGGCGGTCGCGTCGATGTTGACCTGCACCGCCGGCTGCCGGCCCGCCGCCACGTCGCTCGCGAAGCGCGGCGGGATGTCCACGATGAAGGTGTAGCGCGCCGCATCAAGCAGCCGGTCGATGTCGTGCGCGCCGACCTGCTCGGCAGGCTTGAAGTAGGGCGGCAAGAAGTCCCCGGCGATGGCGCGGGACAGCGGCGATCCGTCCTCGTCGGCGATGGCGATGCTGGCGTTGCGGACCTCCTGCGCGGTGTTCTGCGCCATGGAGAAAATCGAGAACGTGAAGCTGAAGATCACTAGCCCCAGCAGGAAGTAGTCGCTGACGAAGCTGCGTAGCTCCTTCTGGGCCAGCCATAGGACATTCAGCAGGGACCGCTGCACGGCGTCAGCGGTCCTGCCGGCGCAGCAGCAGCGTACTCAGCCCCAGCAGGGCCGGGATGAACAGCGCGAGGGCGAGCATGGTGGGGCCGAGTTCCCTAAACCCGAGTGCCTTGGTGAACGTGCCGACGCTGATGGGCAGGTAGTAGCTCATCGGGAACAGCCGCCCGATCACCGCGCCCGCCCCGGACAGCGAGGACACCGGCGACAGCATGCCGGAGAACTGCGTCGCCGGGATCACGGTCAGCAGGGCGGTGCCGAACAGGGCGGCGATCTGCGTGCTGGCGAAGACCGAGACCAGCAGGCCGTAGGCGGTCGTCGCATAGACGTAGATCAGGGTTCCCACCACCAGGGCGGCCACGCTTCCCTTGACCGGCACGTCGAACAGCAGCGTCGCCAAGAGGGCGGTCACGAGGAAGCCGGCCATGGCGAGCGCCACGTAAGGGAGCTGCTTGCCCAGGATGAATTCGGCCCGCGTGACCGGCGTGACATAGAGATTGGTGATCGAGCCGAACTCTTTCTCCCGCACGACGGACAGGGCCATCATGATGGCTGGGATCAGCGCGAGCAGCAGGGCCATAGTGGTGGGGATAAGCGATTTGACGCTCTCGAAGCCCTGGTTGTAGCGGAAGCGGGGGTTGACCGTGGCCGGCGCCGTGGCGCTGCCCTCGCGTCCCTGCGATGCCGCCAGGCCGTCGAGGTAGAGCTGCTGCAGCCCTTGCAGGTAGCCTTGCGCCGTCTCGGCGCGGAACGGCATCGCCCCGTCCACCCAGGCGCCCGCATCCGCCGGACGCCCGCGCCGCACGTCGCGCCCGAAGCCTGCCGGGATGTCCAGCGCCACCATCAGCTCGCCGCTGGCCAGCCGCTGCTGGAACCCGTCCGCGTCCGTGATCGGGGCACGCTCCTGGAAGTAGGGCGATCCCCGGTACTGATCGACGTAGGCGCGGCTTTCCGTCGTCTGGTCCTGGTCGTAAACGGCGAAGGGGAGGTGGTCCACGTCCGTGTTCGTGCCGTAGCCGACGACGACCATCAGGAACGCCGTGCCCAGGACCGAGAACGACAGCCGGACCGGGTCCTGCCGCAGCTCCAGCGCCTCCCGCCGGGCGTAGGCGAGCAGGCGCTGCGGGCTGAACAGCCGCCGCGGCGGACGCGGGCTGGCCATGTGTGCCGGCGGGGCTGCGACCGGGGCAGTGCGCTCCGTCCCGGCTGATGCCTCCAGGCAGGCGATGAACGCGGCCTCCAGCGTCGTGCCGCCCCATCGCTGCGCCACCTCGGCCGGGGTGCCGCTGGCCAGCACCCGCCCGGTGTCCATGAGCAGGATGTGGTCGCAGCGCGCGGCCTCGTTCATGAAGTGCGTCGAGATGAAAATGGTGACGCCGTCGTTGCGCGAGAGGTCGCCGAGCAGCGCCCAGAACTGGTCGCGCGCCAGCGGGTCCACGCCCGATGTCGGCTCGTCCAGGATCAGGACCTGCGGCTCGTTGATGACGGCGACGGCCAGGGCAAGGCGCTGGCGGATGCCGAGCGGCAGGTCGGCCGCGAGCGTGCCGAGGTGGCCGCCCAAGCCGAACGCCGCAACGAGCTTGGCGATGCGCTCCTGGGCCTTGGCCGGCTCGATGTGATAGAGCCGGGCGTGCAGGGCCAGGTTCCCCTGCACCGTCAGCTCGGTATAAAGCGAGAACAGCTGCGACATGTAGCCGACCCGGCCGCGCATGGCCCGGTCACCGGCGTCCACCTTGCGCCCGAACAACAGCGCCGTGCCGGTGGTCGCCGGCAGCAGGCCCGTCAGCATCCGCATCGTCGTCGTCTTGCCGCAGCCGTTCGAGCCGAGGAAGCCGAAAATCTCGCCGCGCTGGATCGTGAAGCTCACGTCGTCCACGGCGGTGAAGCCGCCGAACCGCCGCGTGAGGCCGGATGCGGTGATGGCCGCCCCGGCCCCGTTGTCCCGCCAAGGCGGGATGTCAGGGCGGATGCGGGTAGCGCGCACGGCCTCCGGCAACAGGGCGATGAACGCCTCGTCCAGCGTGTCGCAGCCGGTCAGCGTCTTGATCTCATCCGGCGTGCCGGATGCCAGCACGGCGCCGTCGTTCATGGCCACGATGCGTCCGAACCGCGCGGCCTCCTCCATGTAGGCCGTCGCGACGATCACGCTCATGCCGGGCCGCCCGGCGCGGATGCGGTCCACCAGGTCCCAGAACCCGCGGCGGGACAGCGGGTCCACGCCGGTCGTCGGCTCGTCGAGGATCAGCAGGTCGGGGTCGTGGACCAGGGCGCAGCAGAGGCCGAGCTTCTGCCGCATCCCGCCGGACAGCTTGCGGGCTGCCCGGTCCGCGAACGGCGCGAGGCCGGTGGCATCCAGCAGCTCCGCGGTGCGCCGCGCGCGCTCGGCCGCGCCCTGGCCGAACAGGCGGGAGAAGAAGGCGATGTTCTCCCGCACCGTCAGGTCCGGATACAGGTTGCGGCCCAGCCCCTGCGGCATGTAGGCGATGCGGGCGCAGACGGCGCCGCGGTGGCGCGCCTGGGTGAAGTCGCCGCCGAACAGCCGCACCCCTCCCATCTGGACCTGCTTCGCCCCGGCCAGGAGGCCGAGCAGCGTGGACTTGCCAACCCCGTCCGGCCCGATCAGCCCGGCCATCTCGCCCTCGCGCAGCGTCAGCGACACGCCGCGCAACGCGACCTGCTTGCCATAGCGGTGCCAGACACCCTGCAACGAGGCGACAGGCTCGGACGCGCCCGCCCATCCCGCGCCGTCCATCTAATGGCCCGCTAGCTGCGGCGCCGAAGGCTGCAGGGAGGCGGGCCAGGCCGCCTTCGGGTCCAGCCGGATGTAGGCCAGGCCCGGCAGGCCCGAGCGCACTGCCGCCTCATGCTCACGCAACAGCTTGGGGTCGATGCGGACGCGGATGCGGAACATCAGCTTGTCGCGCTCCGACCCGGTCTCGACCGCCTTGGGCGTGAACTCGTTGCGCGGCGAGATGAAGGTGACGCTGGCGGGGATCGGCCGCTTCGGCAGCGCGTCGAGCAGGATGACGGCATCGTCGCCGAACCGCACCTGGCCCGCCGTCGCGGTCGGCAGGAAGATGTCCATATAAACGTAAGTAACATCCAATTGGGTGAACACCTTGCCGCCAGCCGGCAGGACCTCGCCCACGTTGGCCAGGCGGTACTGGATCGGGCCATCTTTCGGTGCGACCAGCGTGTTGTCGCTGATGTTCACCTGGATCAGGTCGGCGTTGTGGGTGGCGGACTCCACCCCTGCCATTGCGGCGGCGATCCGGGCCTCGGTCTCATGGTAGGCGCCCATGGCGACGTTGAACTGGGATTGCCGCTGGTCCAGCACCTGGTGCGTCTCGTAGCCCTCGCCCGTCAGGGTGCGGGCGCGCTGCAATTCCTGGGCGGCAAGCCTGGCCTGACTGCCCATCTGGACCAAGTTCGCCTGGTTCTGGGTGATGGACTGCTGGGCCTGGGCGGTCTGCGCCTGCGCCTGCGCCAGTTGCGCCTCCAGGTCGCGGGTGTCCATGCGGGCGACGACCTGCCCGGTCCGCACCATGTCGCCCTCGTCGGCCAGGACCTGGGTGATCCTGCCGGGGAACTTGGTGGCGATGTCGATCTCGTCGGCCTCAAGCCGCCCATTGGAGAAGGCGATGCCTGCAGGTAGGCCGGGCGTGCGGTGAAGCCACCAGTAAGCGCCACCGCCGGCACAGCCGCCCAGGAGCAGGACGGCTGCCGCCAGCTTGGGCCACCAGCGCCGCGGTGCTGGCTGCGGCGCGTCAAGACCTGTGCTGGCGGGTAAAGGCGCAGGCGCGCGTGCGGGACTGCTTTGGGGTGCAGTCTCTGCCGCTGGAACCACGGCTTGGTCCGTCACCCGACGCCTCCCCGGGCGGCGGCCCGCCTGCTGCGCCTCGGGCGGGTCCGGACGAGGGCTGCTGGAGCGCAAGTGACAGGCCGGTCCGTTGTCTCGGCGGAAGTCATCGCCTGCTGCTCTGCGGGTGCATGGGGCTACGCCGGGTCGGCAAGGGCGGACACGCGGACCAGCTTCTTGTTCACGAACTCCTGGATGCCCATGCCTGACAGCTCGCGGCCATAGCCGGAGTCCTTGATGCCGCCGAACGGCAGGTCCGGCGTGGTCCAGGTCGGGTGGTTGACGAACATCATCCCGGTGTCCACACGGCTTGCGACCCGCTTACCCCGGGCGATGTCGGCGGTGAACACGGACCCGCCCAGGCCGAAGTCGGAGTCGTTGGCCAGCGCCACCGCGGCGTCCTCGTCCTTGACGCGGAAGAACAGCGCGACGGGGCCGAAGAACTCCTCCCGGAACGCCGGGTTGCCCGGCACGACGCCGGCCAGGATCGTCGCCGCCATGAATGCGCCGGGGCGGTTGATCCGGTGCCCGCCCATGACAAGGGTGGCGCCGCGGGCCACGGCCTGGTTCACCTGTGCCAAGAGGCCGACCAGGGCCTGCTCGGTTGACAATGGCCCGAGCGTCGTCGCGGGGTCCATCGGGTCGCCGGGCGCAAGCTTGGCCAGCGCCGCCCCGAACATCTCCAGGAAGCGGTCGGCCAGGGCTTCGACGACGATGAACCGCTTGGCTGCGACGCAGCACTGGCCGGTGTTGTTCATGCGGCCCCACACGGCCCATTCCACCGTCTTTGCAAGGTCGGCATCCTCCAGGACGATGAAGGCGTCGCTGCCGCCCAGCTCCATGGTGGACTTCTTGAGGTTGTGCCCCGCCCGTCCGGCGATGATGCGGCCTGCGCCGACGCTGCCCGTCAGCGCCACGCCCTTCACGCGGGGATCGTCGATCACGCGGCTGGCCTGGTCGTGGGAGATCACCAGGTTGGTGTAGGCGCCGTCCGGCGCCCCGGCATCGCGCCAAAGCTGCGCGAACAGCGCCGCGCACTGCGGCACGCACTCCGCATGCTTCACCAGCACGACGTTCCCGGCCATCAGGTTCGGGGCGGCGAAGCGGGCGAGCTGGTAGTAGGGGAAGTTCCAAGGCTCGACGCCGAACAAGACGCCGAGCGGGCTGCTCTCGACATGCGCCTCGCCACCGTGGGGGCTGAGCACCTCGGGCGCCAAGAAGCGTTCGGCGTTCTCGGCGTAGTAGTCCAGGATGTCCGCGCTGAGGTCCACCTCGCCGCGGGCCTCGGCGATCAGCTTGCCCATCTCCAGCGTCACGCGCCGGGCGAACTCCTCTCGCCGCTCGCGCAGGAGGGTAGCGGCGCGGGCGGTGATGGCGGCCCGGTCGGCATACGACGTGGCCCGCCATCCGGCGAAGCAGGCGGAGGCGGTGGCGAGCGCTGCCTCAAGCTGCGCGTCGGACAGCTCGGCAAAGGTCCGCAGCAGCTTGCCGGTGCTGGGATTGACGCTTTGGTAGGCCATGGATGCGCTCCTTACCTCCACGTGCGGCTGGTTGCGGCCATGCGCGTCCGCCGTGCCGCACCGGATGTTGACGGCGCAGACTACGGTGTGGGCGGGCAGGGCAGCAGGCTCGGGAACTACCTATGCGTGGACGTGTGCCCGGACCTGCGAGACCGAATCGCCGTCATCCGGCGGGACGGGCGGCGGGGGAGGCGGGGGCGCCCTGGCTGCCCCGGCAGGCATTCATCTATCTCCGCATCAGCTCGCGCCAGTCCTGCTCATGCAGCTGCACGCCGAACCGCTTGGCAGCGTCCTGGATGCGCTGCCAGGCCTCCTCCCGCTCGGCATCGCTGACGCCCTCAACCCGGCTGAAGCGTGCGACGGCATTGCGGACGTGCCCGGCATCCTCCAGGGGTTCCTTGCGTTGGGACGCAAAGGCGAATTCGCGCGCCAAAAGATCATGCCGGCTTTGATCAGTCAGCTTGGCCATGCGAAGTCCTTCATGACAAACTGAAATCCGTACTGCCCGGCAGCAGTCCAGGGCATCCCGTCACATCGTCGCCTACGCCGCCCTCATTCACCCACGCCTCAACCTGGTCGCGGGTCCCCAGGGCGGCGCTGGCAGCCGCGCCAGACCCGGCCGGACATGCCAGCGGAGCGGCAGACGGCGTCGCAAGCCAAAGCTGCTGCTCGTTGCCTGGGAGCGCACGGTTGACCAGGACGGCAACGCTTGCATGACCCGTCGCCGTTTCCCGGCACAGGCACGACAGGAGCAGCCAGCCCATGGCCGCCAGCTTCTCAGATACCGCCAGGATGTCCTGCTCGTCGGCGGCGCCGGCGGGATAGGATATGACGCAGGAGCGCTCCGCCGCCGCTTGACCCATGCTGTGCGCGACGACGATCAGGCCGCGGTTGCAGGCCATGGCCATCCCAGGGGTATCTTCGACCTAGATCAGCGGGTTGGCATCCGCCCGGTCCGTCTGCTCCTGGCCGGCGCTGCCGCCTGTCACTGCCAGTCCCGTCCGGGCCTGCCCGTCAATCAAGGCAGCCAAGTGGCCAGCAAGGCATCCAGACGGCGCCGCCAGGGCATCTTGATACGATGTGCGATGGATCGGCTGCATGCAGGTTCTCCAGGCTTGAACAGAGCCAGGCTTGAACAGACCTAGGCTTGAACAAAGAAGGACGCCGGCGCCGGAGCTGCGGTTGGGATCAACTGGGACAGGTGCGCCGATCCTGGACGATAGGCCCGGGCTGCCTGCCAACGGGAGAATCGGAAATTACCTACGCGCGCCCTACTGCCCAATCCCGTGTTGAGTTCTGTCCGGCGCTGCCCAAGCCCAAGGCCGCCCCGCTGCGCACCGCGCTCGGTCACGCCAGCACCTTCACGGTGGCCACCACCGTTACTTCGGTTGGCGGCCTAGAGGCCTGCACTAAGCTACCGGACGCCCTACCATCCCGGATGGGGATGTCCCTCATCCTGGTCCAGCACCTCGACGGCCGTCTTGGTGGTCGAGCATGGCAAACTTTCCAGAGTCGGCATCCCGGCGCAGGCGGCAAACGTCGGCACGGGACCAGCCCTGCGGGGATGCCGCCCGGCCCTCCCGGTCCAGGGCGTGAAACGGCGTTGTCAGGTTGGCAGGTCCAGTCGGGCTATGGCAGCGTGCCAGGCATGACGACATCTCCCAACCCCTGTCGCGGCTTCCGCTTTCTGGCCGAGGTGATCGAGCACGCGGTGTGGCTGTATCACTGCCTCAGCCTCAGCCTGCGCGACGTCGGGACCATCCTCGCTGCCCGCAGCGTGGTCGTGTCCTACGAGAGCATCCGCGAGTGGAGCCTGCGCTTCGGCCGGCTGTTCGCCCACAGCCGCATCCACAACCACTTCCAGCTCCGCCGCCATCGCCTGACCGCCGACCAGCACCGTGCCGCCCGCGATGACGCCTTCCGCACCTGGCGCGAGGTTGCCGGCGTCGCGTCCGCCGCCTGAGACCCTGATCAGCCGTCAGCCCTCGGCGGCACCTAAGTCATCAACCTGACAATGCCCCCAGACCTATTCGGGCCGCCAACAGCCCGAGGCCGCCATGAGTCAGCAGCAGACCGAACACTGGCACGAACACGACAAACCCGTCACGCAAGGTCATGTCGTGAATGCGGCAGGGCCGGTATTTGACCAGGCCTCCGATCTGGTGTGTGGCATGATGGTCTACTCCGCCACGTCCAGGCACCGCTTCGACCACGGCCGGACGATCTACCACTTCTGCTCGGCCGGATGCCGGGCCAAGTTCGCGGCCGGCCCGGACGCCTATCTGTGGGCTGGACTCCTCAAACCTGTTCCAATGATCTCGGGCACGACCGTTCGGTGGCTGCGATCCCAAACCTTGATGATTGCGGTTCGCTACACCTATTCACCTTCTGCGCTGCCTTGATGATGACCGGCGAGGTGCCGGACCCCGTCATCCAGCCGCGGTACTCTGGCAGGTTGCGCAAGTGCCGGTCAGTTCGACCGTGCGCCGGTCGAGCGCGAAGCCCAGCCGGTGGCTGAGCTGGGCGGTCGCGGACTCCACGCGCTTGTCCTCCGTCTCCACCACCGTGCCGCACTGGCGGCAGATCAGGAACTGCACGGCATGGGCGTGGTCCGGATGCTCGCAGGCGACGAAGGACTTCATGGTTTCCAGCCGGTGCGCCACACCGTGCTGCAACAAGAAGTCCAAGCAGCGATAGACGCTGGCCGGCGTCGCCGAGGCGTCCTCCGGCCGGAGCACATCGAGGATCTCGTAGGCAGCCATCGGCCGTGCTGCGGCCAGCAGCTTGGCCAGCACCGCCCGCCGCTGCCGGGTCAGCCGGCCGCCGCGGATGCGACAGATTGCCTCCAGCTCATCCAGCGTCGCCGTCCCGTGTGCATGGTCCGTCATGTGAAAGGCTCCTGCGGCCATGTCGCCAGGATACGATGGTGCCGGTCCTGCGTCAGCCCCCATCGGCGCTGTCGCAGGACCACTGCAGCCCATATCGGAGCGGGCCGGAGCAACCGCCATGCCCGCCTGCTGGATCAGGCCGCGCACGCCTCGAAGCCGCGGCGGAACTCGGGCCGGTTCAGGTTGCGGCCGATCAGCACGAGCCGAGACACCCGGGCATCCCCGTCCTTCCAGGGGCCAATATGGTCGCCATCGGCGATCATGTGCACGGCCTGGAAGGCGAAGCGGTCATCGTCGCCCTTGAAGTGCAGGATGCCTTTGGTCCGCAGCAGGTCCTGCCCGCGCTCGGCCAGCACGGCGCCGATCCACTGCTGGAAGCGGTGCCGGTCGAGCGGACGCTCCAGGGTCAGGCTGACCGAGGACACGGCATCGTCGTGCTCGTGGTCGTCTTCTCCCGACAGGAAGCCCGGCTCCATCTCCAGGATGCGCGCGAGGTCGAACGCGCCGCGGTCCAGCACCTCGCCGACCGGCAGGTCGGCCTTGGTCGTGCGGTGCAGGCGTGCCCGGCCGTTGATGGTGCGGATGCGCGCCTCGACCGCGTCCAGCTCCTCCGGCGTCACCAGGTCCACCTTGTTCAGCACGATCACGTCGGCAAAGGCGACCTGCTCCTCCGCCTCGTGGCTGTCCGCCAGCCGGGCGAGCAGGTGCTTGGCATCCACCACGGTCACGATGGCGTCCAGCGTGGTGTTGCGCTTCACGCCCTCGTCCATGAAGAACGTCTGCGCCACCGGGGACGGGTCGGCCAGGCCCGTCGTCTCGATGATGATGCCGTCGAAGCGGTCCTTGCGCTTCATCAGCCCGGCGACGATGCGGATCAGGTCGCCGCGCACGGTGCAGCAGATGCAGCCGTTGTTCATCTCGAACACCTCCTCGTCGGTGTCCACGACGAAGTCGTTGTCGATGCCCAGCTCGCCGAACTCGTTGACGACGACAGCATACCGCTTGCCGTGCGTCCCGGTCAGGATGCGGTTGAGCAATGTGGTCTTGCCGGCGCCGAGGTAACCGGTCAGCACCGTCACGGGAATTGGCTGGGTCTTGGCTTGAAGCGGGGCGGTTTCGGACATCGGTGGCCTCCATTGCGGGGACGGCAGGACCGTCGGCCGTCAGATAACATAGGGGCACATCTAATGATATGTTATATCATAGATGCCATCCTCCTTACGCTTATCGCAAGGATAGCCCTTGGATCATCCTGCACCGCCCAAGCCAAGCCGCCGCGCCGTCAATGACGTGACCGCTCGCGACGCCATGTGGCACCGCCTGGGTGGGGACGACTGGACCGCGTTCGACGCCCTGCCGGCACCGGCCCGGCGACGGCTGCACGAGCACGCCTATGATGCCTGGGCAGTGAACGCGCTGGCGCTGTGGCGGACCTTCCGCCGCCGCCACGCCAGCACAGGCCGGGTGCTGAACACGCTGCTGCGCTACCTCGACGAATGCGAGGCGCTGGAGCGTGCGGCCTTCGCCGTGTCGCACCTGCAATCACATGGCTCGCCGCTGCCGCACGTCGCGGCAAGGGCCTCGGTGCTGCGCTACGGCCCTGCTAGGTCTGCCGGTTGACCCGGTGCTGGCCTTCCATGGTGCTGCTGGTGACGGCGCTGTGCGGCTGTGCTGCCACGCCGGACCCAGGCAGCACCGGCGAACGGCTGGACCGGGCGCGGGCTGGCATCCTCCCGCCGCTCGGGGCGACCGAGTACACGCTGGACCGCCAGCGCCTGCTGGACCAGCCCGGCGGCGAGAACCAGCCGCTGGCCAGCTCCCTGGCCCGGCTGCCCGGCGTCGCCGTCGGCCCCGGCGGCCAAGTGCGCGTGCGCGGCCAGTAGTGTCACGGCAGCACGAGGAACCGAAAAGCCACAATGTGATGCAATGTATCAAAGGCACTCGACCACTCTTTTGATACCTTATACCAAGCTGTCTCTAGCTGCGCTGGTAGGGGCGGCAGGGCTGCGGAGAGGGATGAGCGATGGTGTCGATGCGTACGGCCCTGCTGGGGACGGTCTTCGGGGGCTTGGTCCTGCCAGCTTATGCAGCCGACTTGCCGCCCTCGGCGCCTGCCGCATCCGCGCCGTCCCGCACCGTGCCGGACCAGCCACCTGCGGTGAACCTGGGCGCGGACCTGACCCTGGACGACATCGACGTGGTGGCCCGCCGGCTGGACGCCGCCCGCACCGCGATCCAGCCGAGCCTGGGCGCCACGGTGTACCGCTTCGACCGCGGCGCGATCGAGACCCTGCCGCAGGGCGACCAGGCCTCCCTGCAGCAGGTGCTGCTGCAGGCGCCCGGCGTGACGCAGGACAGCTTCGGCCAGGTGCACATCCGCAACGAGCACGCCAACGTCCAGTATCGGCTGGATGGCGTGCAGCTTCCCGAGGGCCTGTCGGTGTTCGGCCAGGCGCTGGAAACCCGCTTCGCCCACTCGCTGTCACTGATCACCGGCGCGCTGCCGGCGCAGTATGGCTTCCGCCACTCCGCGATTGTGGACATCACCACCAAGTCCGGCACCACCGACCCCGGCGGCCAGATCACGATGTATGGCGGCTCGCGCAGCACCTTGCAGCCCAGCTTCGAGTACGGCGGGCGCAGCGGCGCCATCGACTACTACGTGATGGGCGAGTACCTGCACAGCAACATCGGCATCGAGAACCCGGCCAACCGGTTCAACGCCCAGCACGACACGACCGACCAGTTCCGCGGCTTCGCCCACATCTCCGGCCTCGTGGACGGCACGACGCGCATCAGCCTGCTCGCCGGCACCTTCTACGGCGACTATCAGATCCCCAACCGCGGCGGCAACCAGCCCGGCCTAGGCCTGACCGTCAACGGCGTCAGCGACTTCGACAGCGCCAGCCTGACCGAGCACCAGCGCGAGCTGACTCACTTCGGCATCCTCTCGCTGCAGAAGCAGTATGGCTCGCTCGACGTGCAGACCTCGCTGTTCACCCGCTACAGCAGCCTGTACTACACGCCCGATCCCCTCGGCGACCTGCTGTTCAACGGCGTCGCGCCGACGGCCGCGCGGTCGAGCTGGGCCAACGGCACCCAGACCGACGCGAGCTGGCGGGTCAGCCCGGACCACACCGTCCGTGCCGGGTTCCTGGCGCAGGCCGAGCGGTCGGTGTCGAAGTCCACCTCCCTTGTGCTGCCGGTGGACAGCAGCGGCGCGCAGACGACCGACCAGCCCTTCGCCGTCCAGGACAGCTCGGGCAAGACCGGCTACACCTACGGCGTGTACTTGCAGGACGAGTGGCGCATCCTGCCCAAGGTCACCATCAACTATGGCGGCCGGTTCGACGTGGTGGACGCCTACGTGAAGGACAACGCGTTCAGCCCGCGGGTCAACGTGGTCTGGCGGCCGTTCGAGGGCACGTCGCTGCACGCCGGCTACTCCCGCTACTTCACCCCGCCGCCCTTCGAGCTGATCGGCAACCAGACGCTGGGCAAGTTCCTCGGCACCAGCGGGGCGGCGAACAGCCCCCTCAACACCACCCCGAAGGCCGAGCGGGCCAACTACTACGACATCGGCGCCAGCCAGGTGGTGCTGCCTGGACTGACCTTCGCCGTGGACGCCTACCTCAAGACCGCACACAACCTGATCGACGAGGGGCAGTTCGGCGCGCCCATCGCCTTCACGGCCTACAACTACGACCGCTCGCAGCAGGACGGGGTGGAGCTGTCGGCCACCTATGACCGCGGGCCGCTGTCGCTGTATGGCAACCTCGCCTACTCCCGCGGCATCGGCCGGAACATCACCTCGTCGCAGTTCAACTTCTCGCAGGCCGACCTGGACTACATCGCGCACCACTACATCCACCTGGACCACGACCAGCGCTGGACCGGCTCGGGCGGGGCGGCCTACACGCTGGACGCCGGCACCGCCTTCCCGACCCGGCTGTCGGCCGACCTGATCGTGGGCAGCGGGCTGCGGCGGGGCGGCAACGTGCCGAACGGCCTGGCACTGCCGGGCTACTACACGGTGAACCTGTCGGCGGTGCAGAAGGTGCAGCTTGTGGTGGGCAAGCCGACGGAGCTGCGGCTGGATGTGATCAACCTGCTCGACCGCCGCTACGAGCTGCGCAACGGGACGGGCGTCGGCGTAGGCGCGCCGCAATACGGCCTGCGCCGCACGATCCTGGCCGGGCTCACGCAGAGGTTCTGAGGCTGCTGCTCAGCGTTCCAGGGTGAAGCGGACCGGCACCGTCACCGTGATCCGGTCCTGCGCCATGCCGGCGGGGAAGGCGGGCAGCCGGGCGCCGCGGAACATGGCCTGCACGGCCTCGTCCAGGGCCGCCGACCCCGAGCTGGAGACCAAGGCGAACTCCAGCACCCGTCCATCCCGGCCGGCAGTGAAGCGGACCATGGCACGGCCCTCCTGGCTCATGCGCCGCGCCTCCTCGGGGTAGGTCCGGTGCGATTGCAGCCAAGCGGCCAGGCTGCCTCGCCAATCGGCGCCGGCAGCCGCCACGGCAGCCGCTGACGGCGCGAAGGCCGAAGCCGACAGGGCAGAACCTGGCGGAGCGGGCGCAGACGGCGGCGGGCCAGAGGATGCGCGCGGCATGACTGGCCTGGCGTCCTCCGTGCGGGGTTTGGGAGCAGGCGCCGGGTGGGGTAGCTCCGGGCGGGGCAGCAGGCGTGGCGGAGCCGGCGACTGCACACGGGGGCGCGGCTCGGACCGCACAGGTGGGGCAGCGGGAACCGACGGCGCTGCTGCTGCTGGCGGCATGGGGCTGGGCGGCACGGCTTCCGGCAGCGGCGGAGACATCACCGTGGGCGGCGGCACGGGTCCGGGCACAGGACTGGGCGCAGTCGGCAGAGCCTCGTCAGGGATGGGGGAGGGTGTCGGCGCATCAGGCGGCACCGGCGGTGCAGCATCTGGAGGCGCCACCGCGGCCTCGGACATAGGCGGCGCAGCTCGCGCAGGCGGTTCCGCCGCAGGCGCCGTGGTTGGGGATGCCGCCGCGGGTTGGTCCGCGTCGGCCGGGAGAGGCGGCGCCTCCAGCGTCAGCAGGATGGGTGGCGGCGGTGGGGGGGCCAGCTTGGCCAGCACCAACGCGGCCACCACGCCGCCGTGCAGGGCCGCCGCCAGGGCGAACGCAGCCGGATGGAGCCGCCCGCGTTCCGGTAGGCTGGACGGCTCAGGGATGCTGGCGGACAAGGCTACCGCGGCGCGGGTGCTTGCTCGGCCAGCAGCGACACCCGGGCGAAGCCGGCCGCCGACACCACGCCCATGACCTCCATCACCCGGCCATACGGCAGCGCCTGGTCGCCGCGCACGTAAACCACTTGGTCCGGCGCGGACTGCGCCAGCGCCCGCAACCGGCCGGGCAGGGTGTCGGCCGCAACCAGGTCGGCCCCCAGGAACACCCTGCCGTCCCGGTCCAGGCTGAGGATGACCGGGTCATGCAGCTTGCTGACCGCCGCCGCCGCCGTGTTGGGCAGTTGGAGCGGCACGCCGGACATCATGAGCGGCGCCGTCACCATGAAAATCACGAGTAGGACAAGCATGACATCGACCATCGGCGTCACGTTGATCTCCGACAGCGGCGCCAGGCCGGCATCCTCGTCCTCGCCGCCCGGCGGCGTCCGCATCGCCATGCCAGCTACTCCGCCGCCCGCCGCAGCGAGTCCGGCGCCCCAGCGCCCAACCGCGCCGACAGCCGGTTGACCGCCGCCAGCGCCAAGGCCCGGCTGCGGCCGAGGTCCGTGACCAACCGATTGTAGGCAACGACCGCCGGGATCGCCGCAGCCAGCCCGATGGCGGTCGAGAGCAGCGCCTCCGCGATGCCCGGCGCCACCACGGCCAGGCTGGTGTCATTGGAGCTGGCGATGGAGGCGAAGCTGCTCATGATGCCCCATACCGTGCCGAACAGCCCGACAAAGGGCGCGGCCGATCCCGTCGTCGCCAGGAACGGCAAGCCCGGCTCCATCGGACGCAAGGCGTCGCCCAGCGCCATCCGCATCGCCTCCCGCAACCGGTCCCGTCGGTCGGCCCGGCTCTCACCGGCCTCGGCGTCTTCCCGCGCCGCCATGCCGGCCCGCATCACCCTGGCAGCCAGGCCATCCCCCGCCGCCACCGGCATCTGGCCGCGCGACGCCGCATCCAGGGAGCGGACCTGGCGGCGCAGCCGGCGGAATCGCACCAGCTTGTCGATCACGACCGTCCACACCCCGACGCTGGCCGCCACCAGCAGCAGCATGACACCCTTGACGACGGGATCGGCCTGCAGGAACAGGCCCAGCAGGGTGAAGTTCGGCGCTGGCTGCATGGACGCTAGGTCACGAACCACGCCGCGCGACGGCATAGCCATCCGGCGAGGTGCTGGGCGAGGCCCAAGTCAGGCTGGCCACGGTGGGAGCGCCAGACCAGTCTGCCATCTGCCGTGCTGCGCCGTGCAACGCACCCATCCCAATCACCTCGCCACATCCGTTGCCTTCTCTTGATACAGAGTATCATCCATGTCCATATGCGCCTGCAACAGGGACGGCGCGGATGCTTGACGGCACGAAATTGGAGGCTTCACGCCCAGGCGACCCGTTTCGCACTTCGGTGCTGGCCCGGTCGGCTGCCTTGCGGGTGCTGGTCGTCGCCCTGGGACTGGCGCCGCTTTGGATCGCGGTGGCCTGGGCCGTGGCGGTCCCGTGAAGGGGGCGGCCATTGCCCTGTCTGGTCTCACGGTCGCCTATGACCGCCATGCCGCCGTGCGGGACGTGAGCGGCCGGTTTGCTCCAGGCAGCCTGACCGCCATCGTCGGGCCGAACGGCGCCGGCAAGTCCACCCTGATGAAGGCCATCGCCGGCGTCCTGGCCGTCGCCGCAGGTCGGATCGACCGGGGCGGCCTTTCCGCGCGCTATATGGGCTACTTGCCGCAGGCCGCCGAGATCGACCGGTCCTTTCCACTCACCGTCGCCGATACTGTCCTGCTTGGGGCCTGGCGCCAGACCGGCGCGTTGCGCGGCGTGGACCCGGCGACCGCGCAAGAGGCTCGCCGCGCGCTGGCCGCCGTCGGGCTGCTGGGACTGGAGCGCCGGCCGGTCGGCGCCCTGTCGGCCGGGCAGTTCCAGCGCGTGCTGTTCGCCCGGCTGCTGCTGCAGGATGCTCCGGTAATCCTGCTCGACGAGCCATTCAGCGCCATCGACAGCCGGACCACGCGCGACCTGCTCGACCTGTTGCGGCGCTGGCACGGGGAGGGCCGGACCGTCATCGCCGTGCTGCACGACCTGGACCAGGTGCGCGAGCTGTTCCCCGATACCCTGCTGATCGCACAGGAGGTCATCGCATGGGGGCCGACCGCCGCTGTCCTGTCGCAGGCGAACCTGCTGCGCGCGCGGGAGGCGGCGGAGGCATGGGACGACAACTGGCCACTGGCCCGATCCGGTCACGCCGTGTTGTGACTGTGTATGACGCCCTAGTCGGCCCCTTCGTTGAGTTCGGCTTCATGCGCCGGGCACTGGTGGCCTGTCTGGCGCTGAGCGTCGGCTCCGGCCCAGTTGGCGTGCTGCTGCTGCTGCGGCGCATGAGCCTGGTCGGCGACGCCATGAGCCACGCCGTGCTGCCCGGCGCGGCGGTCGGCTTCCTGCTGGGCGGGCTGTCGCTGCCGGCTATGGGCAGCGGCGGCATGATCGCCGGGCTTGTGGTGGCGCTGCTGTCGGGCCTGGTCAGCCGCACGACGGCGCTGCGGGAGGATGCGAGCTTTGCCGGGTTCTATCTGACGTCGCTGGCGGCAGGGGTGCTGCTGGTATCGCTGCGCGGGTCCAGCATCGACCTGCTGCATGTGCTGTTCGGCACCATCCTGGCCATCGACAACCAGGCGCTGTTCCTGATCGGCGGCATCGCTTCGCTCACGGCGCTGGTGCTGGCGGTGGTGTATCGCCCGCTGGTAGCCGAGTGCTTCGATCCTGGCTTCATGCAGGCGGTCGGCGGGCGCGGGTCGCTGTATCACCTGCTGTTCCTGTTCCTGGTCGTGGCCAACCTGGTGGCTGGGTTCCAAGTGTTGGGGACCCTGATGGCGGTGGGGCTGATGATGCTGCCGGCCGCCGCGGCGCGGCTGTGGGCGACGACGCTGCCGGCGCTCGCGGCCATCGCTGCAGGGGTCGCCTTTGCGTCGGGCTACATCGGGCTGGTGGCCTCCTTCCACCTGGGCCTGGCGTCCGGGCCGTCCATCGTGCTGGCCGCCAGCGTGTTCCTGATCGTCTCCATCCTGTTCGGCCGTGGCGGAATGCTGCGCCGGCTTCTCCAAAGTCCGCATGTCGCGGGCTGAACCGTAGAGGCTTCCCATGCGCCATACTCGTTCGCCCGCCCCGTTCGCCGCCTTGCTGGCTGCCGCCCTGCTCCTTGCCGGGCCTGCGGCGGCGCGGACCTTGGAGGCAGTGGCAAGCTTCACCGTGCTGGCCGACATGGTCCGCCAGGTCGGCGGCGACCGCGTGCACGTCACCTCGCTCGTCGGCCCGAACGGCGATCCCCATGCCTTCGAGCCGTCACCCGACGACGCCCGGGCGCTGAAGGCAGCCGACGTGGTGTTCGTCAGCGGCCTGGGCCTCGAAGGCTGGATGACGCGCCTGATCACCGCCTCGGGCTTCCAGGGCAAGCCCGTCGTGACCACCCAGGGCCTGCGCACGCGCCGCATGGAGGAGGATGGCAAGCAGGTCACCGATCCCCACGCCTGGAACGATGCGGCGAACGGGGCCACCTACGTCCAGAACATCGTCAAGGGCCTGTCCGCGGCCGATCCGGAGGGCGCGGCCTCCTACCAGGCCAACGGCGCCCGTTATGGCGACGAGCTGCGGCAGCTTGATGCCTATGCCCGGCAGCAGATCGCGTCGGTGCCGCCGGGCCGGCGCAAGGTGCTGACCAGCCACGATGCCTTCGGCTATTTCGGCGCGTCCTACGGCGTCACGTTCCTGTCCCCGGTCGGCCTGTCCACTGAGGGGGAGGCTTCAGCAAAGGAGGTTGCGGCGCTGATCCGGCAGATCAAGGCCGAGAAGGTCCGGAGCTACTTTTTCGAGAACTCGAACGACCCTCGCCTGGTGCGGCAGGTGGCGAACGCCACCGGTGCCGAGTCCGGGGGCGTGCTCTACGTGGAGTCCTTGTCACCACCCGACGGCCCGGCCCCGACCTATGCCGCCATGTTCCGCTACAACGTCGATGCCCTGGTCGCCGCCATGCGGAAGGATTAGCTACTGCGGGAACACCGTCCGTCTTCTCATCCGGCTATCAACGCGTCCGGCACCTATGAGTGGTCCAGAGTTGCCGGACAAGGTGGGACTGGCCGGTCGGGGTTCGTTCGACGGGCCGGGCACTATGCGCCGGTGTTCGACGCCGGGCATGGTCCCTCGCGTCGCAGTACTGCTTCTTGAGCAGCTTGCACAGTAGGCGCTTGGCGGCGGCCCTGTCGCGCCGGCGCTGCACCGGGATGCCCAGCACCATCCCGGTCTGGTCGGCTGCACGTCATAGCCAGTGCCTCACCTCAGAAAACGTCAGCACGACCCCGTCCATATGCCGCTTGCCGCCTGCGGCAGGCAGCCTGCGGCGGATCTGGTTCGCGAAGTCCTGGCCGAACGTCAGCGCTCATTGCCGCCCGTTGATCCGCTTCGCGGCTCAACGGGCGGCAAGGATGCCGCGCACGGCCAGCAGCTCATCCGCCATGCGCAAGCTGCACGGGAAGCGGAAGGGGAGCCAGACCGCGTAGCTGATGATCTCGGCCGGGAAGCGGCAGCCGGCGCAGCTCGGGCGGGCAGGTGTCGTCATCCCGCCCGCCTACTCGGCTTAGCCACGCCTCGCAAGCCGACCAGCAGCCAACTTGATAATACCCTTGCAGATGCCGGGGGTGACGTCGCCCTTGCAGTCCACTACCAGCGGCCGGAGCTTGGGCGAGTCCACCAGCGACGGCTCGCGCAGCGGCAGGCTCCAGGTCTGCCGGATGACAAAGTCGCGCAGGTCCTCGCCCACCGACCATGGTGGCAACTCGATGTCGATGAGGCGGCTGCGCGGTTGGCTGTCCGACAGCAGGGCGTGCCGCGCCTACGGCACGCCAACGCCGACAAACGCCAGCCGCAGATGATCTGGTCCCGCCATGGGCAGCAGACAGGTCACCACTCTCTGGTCGGCAAGACTCGTATGGAGGTTTTATGCCGGCGTGTGTGACCTCCGCGGCAGGATGAAGGGTGCTTGGCGGAAGTCGTGACTGGTGTGTTCTCGATTGAGGAGCATGAGACTGCTCTGCGCTGGGTTAGCATGATGCGGCCTGGGCAGCGCCGTGTCCTTGTGCGCTCACATTTCAGAGAGGCCGAAGAGCCACTGCTCGTGCTCTGGCCGGACCAGGCCGACCCGGTTTTCGCGATCCAGTACCTGGACACCTTGGTCTTGCTGATCGACAAGCTCGGGAAGACGATGCCGTTTCTGACGCTTGTGATGCGCTGATGGCCGTGTTGACAAACCTCAAGGCGAGCCGGCGTGATCTGCTCCATGGCCGGCGGTCGGCCTGCCTTCTCACACTTCCCCAGATGCTGACTGAAGGCCGCGATTACCGTGGCTGGCCCGGGTTCACCATCCAGGTCCTGAGGGCCTGCCGGCACCTCAAATTCCTCGCGTCGCCACGGCCGCTCGGGCCGAAGGCTGCCGGCCCCCATCAGGACTGACCCTCGTGCAGCCTGTGCAATCTCCCGTGTGCTGCGGTGGAAAGTATGCCGGCCGGTTGGCCGGCGCATGTGGAACCAACTCCTAGATCTGGAACAGCCTGACGCATGGACGCCTCCCCCCAGCCTCATACGGCAGCAGTCATACCGGCCCGCCGTGCCCTCGCCATCGGCGCTGCTGGCGTCGTATATGGCGACATCGGCACCAGCCCGATCGACATCGCCGAGACCTCGTTCTTCCTTGGCCGGCAGACGCCAGTTGGTACGGTGCGCCCGGAGTTGCCGGTGTGGCGCGAGAAGCTCTACGCCTTCATGGGGCGCAACGCCGTCAGCGCATCGGACTACTTCCAAATCCCGCCCAAGCGCGTCGTCGAGCTGGGCACCCAGGTGGAGCTGTAACGCACCATCGGCCCCCCTGACCCGTGTTTCCCAGCCATCCCCGCAATTTCGATCAGGTGCCCCCCTATGTTGACCCAAGACGAACCCGCGGTATCCGGCCTCGCCGGGCATGGCGCAGGGCGCCTGACTGCCGTGCACATCGACACCTACAACGCCGAGCTGCGCGATGAGGCCGGCTTCATCGGCGACCGTGCCAGCGGGCGGGCGTTCCGGGCTATCCTCGACGACGTGCGTGAGCGCGTGAGCCAGGCCGATGCGGACCCGGTCGGCGACGTGCCCAGCACGGACATCAGCAAGAAGAAGCTCGACCGGCTGCTGTTGGACGGGGACCCGGAGGCAGCCGGGGTGGTCATCGGCACGATCGAGGAGTTCGCGCAGGAATTCGCGACCGTGATTGGCCGCTTCCTGCGGCTTGACGAGTGGCGCAGCACACAACGTATCGTCGTCGGCGGCGGCCTTCGGGCCAGCCGCATCGGCGAGCTGGCGATCGGGCGCACGTCGGTGATCCTGAAAGGCTCGGGGCATGACATCCGGTTGGCGCCGATCCGCCACGACCCGGACGAGGCCGGGCTGATCGGCTGCATCCACCTTCTGCCGTCATGGGCCTTCGCGGGCCATGACGGCATCCTGGCCGTGGACATCGGTGGCTCGAACATCAGGGTCGGGATTGTCGAACCCAACCTGCGCAAGGCCCCGGACCTGTCCAGGAGCGCGGTCTCATCGTCCGAGCTGTGGCGCCACGCCGATGACGGGCCGGACCGGGAGGGCGCCGTCGAACGGCTTGCCGAGATGCTGCGGTCGATGATCAAGCGTGCGGGCAAGCAGGGCTTGCAACTGGCCCCGTTCATCGGGGTGGGCTGCCCAGGACTGATCCGGGAGGACGGTTCCATCGAGAAGGGCGGCCAGAACCTGCCCGGCGATTGGGAACACCGGAGCTTCAACCTGCCGCAGCTCCTGCGCGAAGCGATCCCGGACATCGGCGGGCACGAGACCGTCGTGATGATGCACAACGACGCGGTCGTGCAGGGGCTGAGCGAGACGCCGTTCATGCGCGACGTGGAACGCTGGGGCGTGATGACCATTGGAACCGGGCTAGGCAATGCCCGCTTCACCAACCGGACCTCGGGCCAGGAGTAGGCGGTGATGCCCTCACGCATTGAGGGGCGTTGGTGCGTGGATGTCGCCATAAGTCAACGATCAGAGCGGCAGAAACCTCTTATGCCTGATCTATAATAGTCAACGATGGCAATATGTTAGTGTATCCATGCACCAACGCCTATCAGGATGCCACCCTGTGAGCCCCGGCCGGCAGCAGCCCATCGACGCGCAACGCGGCGGACGCCACGGTGATCCCGGCTGCGTCGAAGCCGTCCAGTATGTCGCGCGCGATCTGGTCCTTCACCGCCCGTGTGCCATGATCCCTGAACACGAACCGGACGGTCAGCTCCAGCCAGTTGCTGGTCAGGCGGTAGAACACCCGCGGCTCGAAATCCAGCGGTTGCAGGTCGAAGCGTCGCTGCAACCCCTGTGCGGCCTCCTCCGAGAGCGTGGCCGGGTCCAGCGTCCGCCGCCGGGCTGCCTCCAGCATGACCGCCTCGGCCTGCTGCCGGTCGTCGCCGTAGCGGATCGGCACGCTGATCTCCTCCCAGATGTAGGGGAAGTCGCGGGTGTAGTTGTAAACCGGCTCGTCGAAGATCTTGGCGTTGC
>JAABUX010001370.1_pt1 | contig 37181 bp, 33 predicted proteins | sample 5561851 | NCBI WGS metagenome assembly JAABUX01 (sample SAMN10711883, study PRJNA513361) | rock metagenome | isolation source: Antarctica rocks | place: Antarctica: Victoria Land, Richard Nunatak red sandstone | collected 2016-01-03 | reverse complement strand
TCACTCGTCTCCAACGCCTACTACGGCGGCGCGCTGCCGCGCTGGCCGATCGCCAACAACGACACGGGGACGATGGTGGGCGATCCGGCGGACGCGATCATCGCCGGCGCCTACGCCTTCGGCGCCAGGGGGTTCAACACACAGCGCGCGCTCGGGTTTATGGTGCAAGGCGTGCGGAGCCCGGTCGCACGACCGAACGGCGTCGTGGAACGGCCGGACGGGGCGCTGTACGCGCGGCAAGGCTACATCCCGCAAGGGCCACACCGGTCACGGGGGGGATGGACCGAGGCCACGGCGACGACGCTGGAGTACGCCACCGACGACTTCGCGCTGGCGCAATATGCCCGCGCGCTGGGCGACACCACGACCCAGAACGCCGCGATGGGACGCGCGCAGGGCTGGCAAAACATCTTCGATGTCGCGCAGGGCTACATCATGCCCCGCATCGTCGACGGGACATGGGACCGGGCAACCACCCCCACCACGGAGATGGTCGAGGGCGACGCCGCGCAGTACACCTGGATGGCGCCCTTCAACCTGCGCCGGTTGTTCGACCTCATGGGCGGACCAGCGCGCGTCGTGGCCCGGCTCAACACCTTCTTTACTCACCTCAATACAGGCTCAACCTCGCCCTACGCCTGGCTGGGCAACGAGCCAACCCTGGGAACGCCCTGGGAATACGACTACGCGGGCGCGCCCTGGCGTACCCAGGGGGTGGTTCGCCGCGCTCTGCTCAGCCTGTACGGCGCGCGTCCCACCGGCTACCCCGGCAACGACGACATGGGCGAGATGTCCTCGTGGTACATCTTCGCCGCGCTGGGCTTCTACCCCGAGACGCCGGGCAGCGACGTGCTGGCCCTGGACAGCCCGCTGTTCCCCCGCGTCACACTGCACCTACCGGGCGGCGACGTGCGCATCGTGGCGCCCCACGCCTCGGAGACGACCCCCTATATCCAGGGCGTGAGCCTGCACGGCCGGCCCTACACCCGTCCCTGGCTGCACTTCAGCGTCCTTGCCCACGGCGCCACGCTGCGCTTCGACCTCTCGGCGACGCCCACTACCGCCTGGGGCAGCAGCCCCAGCGTCGCGCCGCCCTCCTGGGACGATGGCACGGCGGCCGCTCGCCGCCTAGCCCCTGCCAATTGACCGATGTCAGGACGATTTTTGCTCTATCTAGTACCGAACCTATTGGTACTTATCGAAGCTCTCTTCCGTTCCATCTCATCAACCGACACGAGCACGTTTATCGGCCCAACCTGGGCCTCCGTCGGCATCGCGCTGATTCTACCGTTGACCAGACGACAAAAGATGCGGCATCAACCGGACGTAGCGGATGAGTTCTATAAACAGGCAGACGACTATGGACTAGACCTCGTGCCGAAAGGCGAGAATGAACTGATTGACCTGTTTATCATCGTGCTGTTTGTCGCCATCGCCCTATGGGTCTTGTCACTGTACTTATCCCTCAAGCAAGCAAACATTATTGCTTTTGCTGTTGACCCTGTCGGCAGTCTCAGCCAGCTACGGGTTCCTTGGTATAATGTTGTTGGGCTTGGTGTCTTGATCGTCGGCATTGCGTCGACGGAGTATAAGGAGAGACAAAGATGACCCTACCCTACGAAGCGATTATAGGTCTCCTTCTCAGTATCAGCGCGGTACGCCTCGTCGACATCTTCGTGGATTACCAGAAACGCCGTGACGAGGGGAAGCCGCGGATTATCGAAGCCAGAGCGCCCTCCGGTCATGTTCTCACTCTCGAAATACCCAAAGATCCATCACCCCAACAGAAGCAGGAATTACTTGCCCTTCTCAACCAATTTGGCCAACAAGAGCAGAAGACGAAGACCTCCGTTGGCGCACACTGATAGGTTGCTGTTGTGATGTACGTCCCGATAGCAGTTGCCCTTTAGTTCGATGTCTATGGGTTAGTGTGGATTAGCCATCTCCGCAGGCGCCGACGCGCCATCTCCGCAGGCGCCGACGCGCCATCTCCGCAGGCGCCGACGCGCCATCTTATCACAGGTGATGTCCCTCCACAACATGGAGACAGCAGCCATGAATGAGCAATCACGCTATTCCATCCTCATCGAATGGTCCGATGAGGATCACGCCTACCTGGTGACGCTGCCGGAGTGGGCCGGGAGCGTGCTGATGCCGGTGACGCACGGCGCCGCCTAGATGAGGCGGTGTCGAACGCGCAAGACGTGCTGAAGATGCTGATAGATGACGCCCGAGCGCAGGCGAAGCCTCTGCCTCGGCCACGTGCCATCGAGAGCATGGAACGCATTGGCTAATGTCAGGTTCACCCATATAGGCGACGAGGGAGATTGTGGCGTCGGGCAACAGGCGCTGCGGGCTCGCGGGCTCGCCAGCCGAAGCGTTTGCTATCACGGAAATGGTGATGTAATACTGGCGCGCTACTACCTGTGGCGATACGGGCGCCGAACCGACGAAGAGGAGGACACCGTATAACAGGATGAGGGGTATCCGTACCCATGGTACAATACCCATCGTGCGTTATCTTGGACTCGACGTGGGTGACCGCTGGATCGGGCTTGCCGTGGGCGACACGGACGCTCGTATCGCCACCCCTCTGCATACCATGCGCCGCTCGGCGCGCTCCGCCGCGGCCGACGTGGCGACGATTCAACGCCTCTGTGCAACCGAGGGCACAAGCAACGTCGTGGTGGGCCTGCCCCGCAACATGGACGACTCGCTGGGTCCGCAGGCCCGCCGAACGCTGGCCTTCGCGGAGCGACTGCGCGCCCTGGGGCTGATTGTCACCCTCTGCGACGAGCGGCTGTCCAGCGCCGCCGCCGCCGACCATGTCACCGCCGCGCGGGGGCGGCCGCCCCGCCAGGGCGAACGCATCGATCACGTGGCGGCGGCTATTATCCTGCAAGACTACCTTGACGGCAGCGGACACGAAGGCCTGACGCTGGGCAGTGTCCGTACCGCGGGTGAAGGAGTATAAGGTTATGCCGCGCGACCCCCGTGTGGTGAAATTGCAACAGTTGCGCACGGAGCGCCTGACCCGCGCGTCCGGCGCCTACTACGGGACGCGGACGACCGCCTCTGCCACCATGCCAAAGGGCCCACGCCGGCGCAACGGGGGGCGCACGGCGCTCTCCATGCTCCTGTTCGTGGCCATCCTGGCCATCGCGCTCTACGCGGGCAGCCAGTACCTGCTCAATGGCTACCATTCCATGGGCAGTAATCAGGCGGCGCAGTCGAACGGCGGCGCCGTGACCGTCGTCGTCCCGGAAGGCGAAACCTTGTCGGACCTGTCCACCCTACTCCAGGGCAAGGGGGTGATTTCTGGACCATTCTTCTACTTGTATATGCGGTTCAGCAACACGCAGTACAAAGCCGGGACATATACGTTCAGTCCGGGCATGAGCATACAGGAGGTCGGCCAGGCGCTCGCCGCCGGCCCGCCCACCGCGCAGACGGTGATACTGCGGATCAAGGAAGGGTGGCGCGCCGAGCAAGTGGCGCAGGCGCTGGCCGACGCTCACGTCGCCTCCTATCAGGACGTGATGCGCGAGGTGACGCGCGGCGTCTTCAACTATCCTTTCCTGGCCAGCCGGCAGATCGGTGTACCCCTGGAGGGCTATCTGTTCCCCGACACGTACTTATTCGTCAAGAACAGCGGCGCGCGCGCGGCGTTGAACATCATGCTGCGCAACTTCGGCCAGAAAGTCTCGCCGCAACTGATAGCCGCTGGCAAACAAACCTATGGCTCGTTCTTCAACGCGCTGATCGTGGCCTCGATGATACAGCGCGAGACAGGAACGAACCACGACGCTTACCTCATCGCCAGCGTCATCAATAACCGTCTGCATGACACCACGAACCAGTATCCCACCTTGGGGATCGACGCTACCCTGCAATACGCCGTTGGTCGTCCATCCGATTGGTGGCCGCAACTGACCAACGTCGACCCTCATCAGGTTGACAGCCCGTTCAACACCGCGTCTAAGGCCCCTCACCAGCGTGTCGGCCTGCCCCCCTGGCCGATCTCGGAGCCGAGCCTCAACAGCATTGAGGCGGCGGTGAATCCAGCATCCACCAACTACTTCTCGTATCATCACACCGACGGCAGCCATGGCATGAGCATCTTCTGCACGTTCGATCAAGGTTCTGTTTGTGATGGAACGCCGCAGTAGCCTTACATGGCGCATAATTAGCATGTCATGGGCACGACCCCTGGCCTATCAGATAACATCAGCGACGATATTAAGCGGAGGATACGAATCCTATGATCAATACAGGCGAGCTTAAGCGCGGTATCGCGATCGAGATGGACAACGCGCTGTGGAAGATCCTCGAGTTCAACCACCTCAAGATAGGCCGCGGCAGCGCGCAGGTGCGCATGAAACTGCAGAACCTGCGCACCGGTTCCACCGTGGAGAAGACCGTGCAGGCCGGCGAGCGCTTCCCGCGCGCCATCCTGGAGCATAGCACGGTGCAGTTCCTCTACGAGGCCGACGGGCACTACCATTTCATGAACACCGAGACCTACGACCAACTCGCGTTGACCAAGGACCAGCTCGGCAATGTGGCCAACTATCTCAAGGATGGCACGACCGCCGAGCTGATGACCTACAACGACGAGCCGCTGGGCATCGAGTTGCCGCCCTCGGTGGAGATGAAGATCACCTACACCGAGCCCGGTTTCAAGGGCGACACCGCCACCGGCGGCACCAAGCCGGCCACCCTGGAGACGGGCTTGACGGTGCAGGTCCCGCTCTTTGTCAAGACCGGCGACGTCATCCGCGTCGATACCCGCACCGACAGCTACATCGAGCGCGTCTAGGTATGACCGTGAGCGCCAGCGGCGCGCCGCATGACACGAGCGTGGAGACGTGGCGCGAACAGGTGAGCCGGTTGATCGCCCTGATACGCGACAGCGACCTCTGCGAGGTCACGATTGAGCAGGGCGACTTTGCGCTCCACATCGAGCGCGACCTGACGGCCGCGCCGGCGTTGATCGCCGCCTTATCATCTCCTACCGCATCGGACGAGGTGGCGGCGGCCAGCCCCACGTACCTGCGCTCGCCGCAAGTCGGCACCTTCTACCTGTCCTCGGAGCCACAGGGTGAGCCCTTTATCCATGAGGGCGGCGCGGTGGAGCAGGGCCAGGTCATCGGCCTGATCGAGGCCATGAAGCTCATCGGCGAGGTCGAGGCCGAGGAAGGCGGAACGGTGCGCCGCGTGCTGGTGACCGATGGGCAGCCGGTCGAGTACGGCCAGCCGCTGTTCGAGCTCGAGTAGTTTGTCACATTACTATCGGTAGATTGGGCTGACTGGGAGCGCGGGCAGCTTGCCCGCATGGGTCGCCGTCTAACGATTGGGAGCGCGGGCAGCTTGCCCGCATGGGTCGCCGTCTAACTACTCTGGTCGAGCAAAGGACCCAGTGGCGAATCGAAGCGGGCAAGCTGCCCGCGCTCCCAGTTGAGCCAGCGAGGAGAGATGATGGCAGCGGGTATCGATCACGAGCTGGTGGGCCAGGTACTCAGCGTCGGCGACGTGACGACCTACCTCAAGGCCCTGTTAGGCAGCGACGACCTGCTAGGCGACCTGTGGGTGCGCGGTGAGGTCTCTAACCTGTCGCGCTCCGCCGCTGGCCATACCTACTTCACCCTCAAGGACGCCGAGGGCCAACTGCGCTGCGTCATGTTTCGGGGGCACGGCGGCTACAGCAGCGGCGCGCGCGACCTGCGGCAAGGCAGCAGCGCGCTGGCGCATGGGCACGTCAGCCTCTATGAGACCCAGGGCTCGGTCCAACTCTATGCCGACTACGTCCAGGGCGAGGGCGTGGGCTCGCTGCACCAACGCTTCGAAGATCTCAAGGCTCGACTGAAAGATGAGGGCCTCTTCGACGAGGAGCGCAAACGGCCTATCCCTCCTTTTCCTCGTCGCATCGGCGTGGTAACTTCGCCCGGCGCCGCCGCTCTCCAGGACGTGCTACGCGTGCTGACCACGCGCTTCCCGGCCGCGGAGGTAGTGCTCTCGCCCTGTCTGGTGCAGGGCGATGTGGCGCCTCCACAAATCGCGGCCGCCCTGCGGCGCGTGGACGGCTACGACGGCGTCGAGGTGGTGCTGGTCGTTCGTGGAGGCGGTTCGCTGGAAGATCTGTGGGCCTACAACACGGAGACGGTGGCCCGCGCCATCGCCGCGTGCGCGACTCCCGTCGTGACCGGTGTTGGCCACGAGCCCGATGTCACCATCGCCGACTACGTGGCCGACCTGCGCATGCCCACGCCATCCACCGCCGCGGCAGCGGTGGTCCCGGACTGGCAGGAGTGCGCCGCCGCCGTCTCCGCGCTGCGCGACGACCTGCGCGAGTGCATGGCCGGCGCCGTTGCCGACGCGCGCCGGGACCTTCGGGAAGCGACGCGCACCCTGGCCTTGCTCAACCCACTGGTCACGGTGCGCACGCGCCGCCAGCAGACCGACGACCTCCAGACCGCGCTGCGGGAACGCATGGCACGGCTGCTCCAACGCCGCCGTGAGGCGCTCCGAGGGGCGGACGCTCGCCTGGCCCTGCTCGACCCCCTGGCCACGCTGGAGCGCGGCTACGCCATCGTGACCAATCCCTGGGGCGAGGTCGTCAGCGACGCGGGCCATGTCACGCCGGGCGAGACGCTGCGCGTGCGGGTGCGTGGGGGGTCGTTCGACGTTGCGGTCCTGGACAGCACGCGGAAGCAACCCTCACCCCCCGACCCTCTCCCCGTGCGCGGGACGGCAACCCTCACCCCCAACCCCTCTCCCGACCGCGGGAGAGGGGAGTAGGGAGATACTGGGAGCGCGGGCAGCCCGCCCGCTTCGATATCCACTGGGAGCGCGGGCGGCCCGCCCGCTTGTGTTGCTACTAACGCGTTGGGCTCAAGCAAACAGGTCGGCCGCACGGCCAAGCGGGCGGGCCGTCCGCGCTCCCAGTCTAACCGCCACGTACACCTGACCGAGGGATAGTCACGCATCACGCACTGCCGACGTCACGAGAGCCATGCCATGGAGAGAGGATGAGACGATGACGGACACGAGCCGACAAAATGGGGCAAGCGCCGACCCCTTCGAGGGATTGCGCTTCGAGGACGCCTTCGCGCGGCTGGAAGAAACGCTGGACGAGATGCGGCAAGAGGGGCTGGCCCTTGACCGCGCCCTGGCCCTCTACGAGCAGGGCACACGCCTGGCCGCGCACTGTGACCGTCTGCTGGGCCAGGCTGAGTTGCGCGTCACCGAGCTATCGCCGCTGTCGGGCGCAAGCGAGACGGTGACGCGCGTCATCCGTGAGACGGTCGTGGAGAGCGATTGGTGAACAAAAAGCTCCCTCTCCCGCGGCAGAGCCGGAACCATGTTAGTCTCCGTTGTGCGGGCCCTTTTTGGTAGGGCGTATTGCATACGCCCTCGCAGGTGCAAGCAGGGCGTATGCAATACCAAGCAGGGCGTATGCAATACGCCCCTACCCCGACCTGGCCGCCCTACCACGAGCACATAAAAAAGCCCCCTCTCCCACGCGCGGGAGAGGGGGTTGGGGGTGAGGGTATCTCGGGTGAGGGTTCCTAACGTGCGTTGCCGGCGCTACGGCGCGGCACAATCCTGCGGGAGCCCGTGCCGCCCGTACCCGTCGTGCCGCCCTGGGCCTGGGGCGTGCCACGACCGCGACCACGGCCCAGGAAGCGGTTAAACTCGCCCATTTCCCACATCACGGCCAGCGGCGTGGCGTTGAAGATGGAACTGTACGTTCCGCTGGCAATGCCGATCAGCAGCGCCAGAACAAAGACGTGGATGCTCGATCCGCCGAACAACAGCAGCGCCAACAGGGTCAGCAAGACCGTTAGCGAGGTGTTGAGCGAACGACCCAGCGTCTGCGCCAGCGAGTTGTTGACCACCGTGTAGTACGGGTCACCCGTACGCCGCCCGATGTTCTCGCGGATGCGGTCGAACACCACGATGGTGTCGTGAACCGAGAAGCCGATCACGGTCAGCACCGCCGGCACGAAGAGCGAGTCGATACGGACGTTGAAGAAAAAGCCCAGGATGGCGAACAGCCCCAACACCACCAGCACGTCGTGCAAGAGGGCGGCAATGGCGGCGCCGCCGTAGACAAAGGGGTGGTTGAGCCTGCGGAAGGCCCACGCCATATACAACAAGATAGCGACGGCCGCGGCGATCACGGCGTAGATTGCCCGCTGCACCGTATCTTTGCCGACCGTGTCGCTGACCGTATTCGTCTGCACCTCTCTGACGCCCGCGCCGAACTTATTCTGCAGCGCCTGGAGCAGAGCAGTCTGGGCAGCGTTGTTCGCACCTATGTCGATGGTGCGGATCAGGTACTCCTGTTGGTTGGAAAAGGCTTGGTCCTTCTGCCCCTGCACTTGATTGTCGTCGAGATGTTTACCCGGCGCGTACTGGACCCTGGACACGATGTCGCCGATGGCGGCGGGTGTCGTCTGCACGCCGCGCGGCATAACCACGGTGATCTCGGTGCCTCCGGTGAAGTCGATGCCCGGCTTGAGGCCGCCCAGCAGCATAAAGAGGATGCCAGGCACGATGATAATCCCCGAGATCAGCAGGTAGAGATAGCGGTACTTGAGCAGATCGAGCACTGTCTTACACTCCCCGTGGCTGTACGTGTGCTTGTGGCGTCTGTGCTTGTGGCAGAGCATCGGCGCCGAAGAGGCGGACGTTGGACGGACGGGCGCCCTGCACGAGCAGGCGCAGGAAGGTACGGCTGACCAAGACCGCCGTGAGCAGGGAGATGACGACGCCGAGGCCCAGCGTGGTGGCGAAGCCGACGATGATGCTGGCGCCGAAGGTGCTCCCGAACCACCACAGAATGCCGCAGGTCATCATGGTCGAGATATTGGAGTCGCGGATGCTCGGCCAGGCGCGCGAGAAGCCCGCGTCGACCGAGGCGCCGATGGAGTGGCCGGCGCGTAACTCTTCTTTCAGGCGCTCGAAGATCAGGATATTGGCGTCGACGGCCATGCCGATGGAGAGGATGAAGCCGGCGATCCCGGCCAACGTGAAGGTCACCGGGATGACCTTGAACACGGCCAGCGCCACCAGCGCGTAGATGAGCAAGGCGCCGTCGGCCAGGATACCAGGCACGCGGTAGTAGATAGCCATGAACAGCATCACGATGAGCAAGCCCACACCGCCGGCCAGCAGGCTGGCCTGCACGTTGGACGGGCCGAGCGAGGCGCTGACCTCATTGACGCTCTGAATCTTGAGCGGGATCGGCAAGGCGCCGTACTTCAAGACGGTCGCCAGGTTGTTGGCTTGATCGATCGTCTGCAAACGATTGATCTCGAACTGCGACCCCAGAGGCTGTTGGATACTGGGACTCTCGAAGATCTTATTGTCGATCGCGATACCCATGTAGCCCCCGACATGAGCCGAGCTATAAGTAGAGATGGCGCTGCCTGCCTGGTCATTGACCCGCAGGCTAACCGCATAGTATTGAGGGTTGGTTGCGTCCGATCCAACGCTGACCGAACTCGCAATGAGGTCGGTGCCGTGGGCCAAAACCTGATAGCCTTTGGTCGACGCGCCCGACGGCAGGCTCGTCGAATTGAGTGCGACCAGTGTGAGGACGCCAGTGCGTTGGAGGACGCTCTCAACCTGACGAATATCCTTCGCGAGACCGGGTAACTCCACGCTAATGAAGCGCAAGCCTCCATTCTGGACGACCTGCACCACGGGCTCGGAGACACCAAGGCCGCCGTTCACGCGACTCTCGATAATCTGTCGCGCCGCGTTCATCGTGTCATCGCTGGGCGTTTTACCGTCGGACGGGACTGCCTGCAGCAGGACGCGCGCGCCGCCTTGCAGGTCGATGCCCTGATGTATCGTCACCGGTTTCCAGAGATTGATTGTGAACCCATTGCCGACTCCGGAGAGATCGAGCACAATGGCGATCAGCGCCACCACGACGATGCCCACCAGGGTATAGAAGTTACGCTGTCGCACGATCTAAAGCACTCCTCTTTTTTATTGGTCTGTCCGGCTGGAGCAAGCAATACAATACGTCTCGAGTCAGTTCGTTGCTGAGTTGACGACCCAACTATGTACGATGCTATCTTAAGGGTGGCGCTTGCTCCAGTCAACCTTGATCTATATCCTTACGGATTCGGGGAGTTGGATACCGACATACTCTTGGTACCACTGAAGGAAGGTACGGTTTCTAGCGCGCGGCAATGTGCCCGAGCAGAACCGCCACAGATATCCTCGAATTGCTCAATAGAGGGTCGGCTTTGACATAATTTACGCCCCGTTCGCCGCGGTGCATCACCTCGTTCGCGCCCTTTACTTGACGATAATGGCGGTCACGCCCGCCTCGGATGCGCGATTGCCAACGAACGGAGCAGTTCAGTCAGCGATGCATCGCTGTTCAGCGGCTTTCTCGACTTCCAAATAGGGGTTCGACACGCCGGACGTCCCGTGCAGGACAGAGTATTATGTTAAAGCCGGCCCTCCTCAATACCCAGTGAAATGCTGCCATGGAATTGGGCGACAGGGCGAAACCAACATACTTCCGGTTCCGCCCTGTCGCCTGTGTTATACTCTTATCCGGCACCTGCCAGCCCATCCCCAATCATCCGACACCCTAAATTCGATGTAGCTCCTCCGCGCTATCATCATGGGCGATCCAGCTTCTATGATGCCCTTCTCTAGAAGGCGGGGTGGTGACAGGGCAAGACGGACTAACAGAGGATATCCTCACCCGTATTCGCGAAATAGCCGTTCACCGCTATGAACGCTTGGTAGGGGTAGTTATGCTGGCATGTCAAGACACCCGTTGTTAGGTAGCCTGACCCTGAGGCACAGCTTCCCGGACTTTGCGGAACAGTGACCGGGAATACGCAGATTTTTGAGTTGGATGGAGCATCACCTGTTTCCGCGAAGACCCTGGCTGGGCTACTGCACGCGTTGAAGTACAGATAGACCGTTCCGCCGTTGGGATTGGTGGCATGGTCGACCGCGTATTGGCACGAGTCGTACGGCACGATCGCCGCATGAGCGGCATGCGGGTGTGTGGACAGGAAGCTGGGAACCGCAACCATGGCTGCGATGAGGGTGGCGCGGACGGCTGTGCGAAGTGGTGCTTTCATGTGTCGCTCCTTTGCTGCAAAGCGCTCGTTGGTTGTCTGCCGATGCTCAACCTGTCACCGCCGGCCGTCGGCTTCAGGCTGGCACCTTGCACTTAGCCGGTGATGACGGTCGTGACTCTCTCCGTTACGTACCTGACGTTGGTCGTAGCGTGTAGCTCACTCGTCGATGTTGCTCGTCATCACTTAGCTATCCTCAGCATAGGGTGTGCTGTCCGCGCTGTCGATAGGGTCTTTCCCTACGTTACTCCTGTATACCGGGCGTACTCGGTACTTTCCCTACCTCACCTCAAACCGGGTAGCGCGTAGCAACGCAGCTACCGTGGAGGTGCCCCATACTGTTCTCGCACGCGCTACTAATCGTGCACAACCTCCGGTGATGTGGATGGCTTACTCCATGATCGTCTGGGAAATGCTGCTAACTTGCGACGCGGACAGCACACACAGGACTTATAATTATCTTAGACGCGCTTATTAGGAGGACATCTTTATGATTTGGTTTAAGCTCACCTTACGACTAATTGGCGACCTCGACTACATAGACGAGAAGGTGGTACGTTCCTATTTCAATGCGCCTTTTGTAGTCCGTCATAGAGACGCGGACCATAGGGGCCAGATCGCACTCCCGTTAGCTCAAGGCGAGCTACACTCTTTGGATGCTACTCGCGACGCGTACCTCGCTTTAGACAAAGCTGCCGCGCGCTTGCGTGAGTTACACTTCACCCTTGTAACACTGGACCTTAATCGTTGTAAAGCCGATTTGTCACTTAGCACAGGACGCACAGATGCTCAGATGAACTTCTTCTATCAACTGCCAGAAGAGTTAGTTACTGCTGCTGGCGTGGCCGGTTTAGCCCTCGGTCTCTCATTTTACGCGGGATGGCCTAACGACAGCATCGATTGAACTAAAGAAAGTGGACGTGTCTCATACATTTTGAGAACGCCCTTATCCCTAGAGCGCCATTCAAGTAATCAGGCCGGCAAAAATTAGGCGGCTTGCGGTCGATCAACCACGGCGGGGAGGCGTTGGAGGATATGCAGATTCTCGACCACAGCGGTGCGCCGCAAGTCGAAGAGGTTCTTGCGCTGGCCGCGGTAGCGGGCGCGGTCGCCTTGCCAGGCCCCGCTATGCGCGAGGGTATGCTCGACCTGCACGCGTTCGCGCAAGGCCGCCCGGCCTGCCGCTGTCTGCTGGCGCTCCCGCAGTTCCTCCAGCAGGCGCTCGTCGCGGTGGACGCTCACGCTGCGTCCCTGAGGGCTCGCCGTGCAGCGGTCGCGCACCGGGCACGCCGTGCAGGTCGCTGCGGGGAAATGCACGATGCCGCCGGGCACGAAGGGCATCTCCTCTCCCTGGGGGCAGGTCAGGACGGACCGCTCCCAGTCCAGGTGGAAGGCGGTCTTGGCGAAGCGCGCGCCCTGGCGCACGGGCCAGGCCTTGCAGTAGATGGTCAGGTCCGGCGCACGCTCACGCACCAGCGCACTGCTCAGATAGGCGCGGTCGATGTGGCACTCCGCCAGCGTCGCCCCCTGCGCGGCCACATCGGCCGTGATCGCCTCCGTCACGTCCGCTTCGGGCGCGTTGGCCAAGGTCACGCCCCCCGCGCGCACCACCGTCAGGTCCAGGTCGCGCAGCACGTGCCGCTTGTAGCCGTCGACCCGCCGCGTGCGGCTCTTGCGCCCGTGGCGCATGTCGGCGTCCTCCACGCTGATGCGCCGGTCAGGGGCCACGCCCTGCCGCAGCGCCGCCGTCCCGTCCGCGCGCTCCTCCACGTCCTGCGCTTGGACCTGCCGCGCCACCGCTACGCTCTCCTGGGCCGCCGCCTGCGCCGGGCCCTCCGGCTGCGCCGCCCCGTGCGCCTCCATGGCGGTCAGCGCGGCCAACACGCTCCCCAGCGCCTCCGTGCGCGCCGCCGGGTCGTCCCAGTCCAGGTCCAGCGCCGCCTTCAGACTCGTCCCTGCGACCACCGGCGCGCCCGCCTCCGCCGCGACATCCGCCAGGTCCCGCCCCTGCTGGCGCGCCAGCACGTTCGCCGCCTTGCGCAACGCGTGCCCCAACAGATTGTACGTGTCCTCCCCGCGCCCCGCGCCCCACAGCGGGCTGCTGTCCAGCGCCACCCGCAACGCCGTGTGCCCGCAGCCCTTGGTCGCCGCTGCCACCGCCACCGTCCGCTCAATCAGCCGCCGGTCCAGGTCCGCCGCGATCAGCCGCTCCCGGAAGGCGACCAGCGTGCCCACGCTGAAGGGCGCGTCCGTGCAGTCCACACAGTCCAGCACCAGTTGCCAGCGCCGGTCCATCACCGCTGCCTCCACCGCCTCGGCGTCCGACGCTCCCGTGTACGCCTGTAGGATCGTCACCAGCGCCAGCAGCGCTGGCGGGATCGGAGGGTGCCCCTTGGCGCGCTCTTCATACAGCGTCGCCAACTCCTCCTGGAATGCGGTGTCGAACACCTGGTGCCGCTGGGTGCGCAGGAACACGAACAGCTTGGCCCGGCGAATACGCCGCAGGATGGCCTGTTCGGTGGGCGAGAGGTCTTCGGGTGGCTGCCACGGCAACGGTCGCATCATGATCTCCTTAACTCCCCTGCTGATCTCCCTCCAGCCTACGCCCTCCCCCTCCCCCGTGCCAACCCCTCTCACGATTACTTGAATGGCGCTCTAGCAGTACAACTCCTCTTCACAAAGTAGTACGAGGCGGAAAAGTTGTCAAGTCAATAAACGTTACATGATTGTATCGTTTGCTACCAGCGTCATCCATTCGAGTAGAAGCCGCAGTGCAATGGTTCGATGTGCGATGTCGCAGAGGGTACGCGCTATGCCTCGATGTTGCGCTAGCTCCACTATGCTGCTTCGGCCTGCTTTTCTGTTCCGCCCCCCGTGCCATCTCACTCGTCACTAACCACTAGCCACTACTCACTCGTTCGAGACGGTTACGTCGCCGCGAACTGGGCCAGGGCGTCGACGATGGAGGCGAGGAAGGTGTCGCCGTCGCCGTGGCCGGCGTCGTCGACGACGTGAAGCCTGCTGGTGGTCCACCGCTGGGCCAGCCGCCAGGCGGTCTCCAGCGGGCCGCTGACGTCGTAGCGGCCGTGGATGAGCACGCCGGGGATGCCGTCCAGTATTGGCGCCTCGCGGAGCAGTTGGTCGTCCGCGAGGAAGGCGGCGTTCCGCCAGTAGTGCGTGACCAGGCGCGCGAACCGCAGGCGGAACTCTGGTTCGTCGTAGCGCGGGTTCGGGCGATGGCCGGGGGCCAGGGAGACGTGCGCCTCCTCCCAGGCGCACCACTCCCGCGCCGCGCGCGTTCGGACAGCGGGGTCAGGGTCGAACAGCAACGTGGCGTAGGCGTCGACCAGCGGCAGGCGCCGCAACGCGTCGGGCACGGCCGCGGCGAAGCGATCCCACGCACGAGGGAAGATGCGCCCGACATCCTGGGTAATCCACTCGACCTCGCGGCGGGACGTGGTGGTCACGGACCCCAGCACCAGGGCGTTGACCCGCCGCGGGTGTGCCTGGGCGTAGGCCAGGCCCAGGGTTGTGCCCCACGACAGGCCCAGGACGGTCCAGCTCTCGACCCTCTGATTCTGACGCAGCGCTTCGATGTCGGCGATGAGGTGGGCGGTGGTGTTGGCGCTCAGATCGGCGTCGGGCTCACTGACCAGAGGCCGGCTGCGCCCGCACCCGCGCTGGTCGAACAGCACAACGCGGTAGGCGTCCGGATCGAAGAAACGCCGCTGGCCCGGCGTGCAACCCGAACCGGGTCCGCCGTGGAGGTAGAGCGCGGGTTTGCCGGCCGGATTGCCACAGCACTCCCAATACACCTGATGCCCATCGCCCACGTCGAGCATGCCGCTGTCGTACGGCTCAATCGCCGGGAATTGGCCCCGCATCCCTCACTCCTTCGTCTCCAACCGGCCCCATTGACGCGCTCTTCTTGTTACATTGCTGCGCGCAATGATGTAACACCCGGTCACACTCGCTCCCGAGCAGGAGCGGGACGGGGTACCCCCGCGCCGCGCCGCGCTGTTACGACAGGTCGCCCTTGTAGCGCGCTCGGAGTAGGGTTAGTTTTGCTTCGGCTACGGCCGCGCGCTCCTCCTCCGCGCGGCGCCAGACTCCATCCAAACACTCCGCTCTGGTTAGATAGGGCTCACCATCCGGCCCCCAGAGGCGCAGGGACCTCCGGGCGCCCTCGCCGGCGGGAGAAAACGCCACCCCCGTCGTCTCGCTGACCCACAGCCCCCGCTCATCTGGCTCCCAGGGCTCCCAGCCACCGCTCACCCCGGCCTTACGGGCCCAGATCGGCGCGTTGCGTCCCATTCGCGCGAGCTCAAGGTCGTATACGAGATAGTCCCGCACGCCAATCGCCTCGTAGAGCGCCGCTTTGGCTTCCGTCAGGTCGATGTCGGCCGCCATCTCTTTGGCCGCGGCTATGTCGGCAATCTCCAGCACGAGCAACGGCGGCCCTGCCACGGCGAGGCTGATCGTCTCCGCCATGGGGTCAACAGCGGTCGGATAGATGGTGAGATCGGCAAAGAAGTGGTCGACGCGACCGTCGTCCCACGGGATGTCCATGCCGAGCAGGCCCGTGACATGCCAGCTCACCCGGCCTGCCTCCTCGATCGAGCGCAACAAGCTAAAGAGCCACATCGTGACATCATTATGCACATTCGAGCCGATGTAGGGGCCATCGTCGGTCATGTCGCGGGGGTGTAACAAGGGCAGGTCCAGGGGTCGGTGGAACATGGTGCGTCTCTCCGTCTCAATGCACTATCGCCGTCAGCATACCAAACGTTGGCAGGGACAGCGTGTACTATAGTAGTATGGCCGATGATGAGGCCGCGTCCGCGGCGGCCCGCAAGCGGGAACCTGGACTGGGGACGCATCAAGGAGAGAGAATGGCGACAACGCCGGACCTGTTTTCGCTGCAGGGCCAACTCACCCATGACCGCCTCGAGACCGAGGTCGACGCGGTCATCGAGGGACGCTACCCCGGCTGGCGCATGGTCCACGAAAACATCGGCGTCGAGATGGTGCGCAGTCAGGGCCGCGCGCAGGTAAGCTGGTTGGGCCTGGGCAACGTCGGCGAGGCGCTGACGCCCTCGTCGGGGCAACTGCCCGAACGCGTGTGGGTCATCGTGCTGGAAGAGGATGCGACCCAACGCCGCGAGATCGTCAAGTTTATGTGCGTGGGCGGCGCGGATGAGCAACCCATCTGGGCGCGCATCCGCGCTGATGCCAGTATGCCGGTCCAGGGCCAGGGACAACCGGACGACGAGTATCACGAGGATCGGGAGTTGCCAGAATAGACGCGCCGGCCCCCGACCTCGCCGCCATCCTGCCGCTCGGCGCGCTGATCGACGATGCCGGCCACCTTATGCTGGGCGGCATGGACGTGGCCGCGCTTGCCGCGCGCTTCGGCACGCCCCTCTACATCTACGATGAGCGGACCATCCGCGCCGCCTGCCGCGCCTATAGCGACGCCTTCGCACACCGCTACCCCGGCCATCACAACCATGTACACTACGCCGCCAAAGCCTACCTCGCTCCCTGGCTGTGCCACATCCTACGCGAGGAGGGACTGGGCCTCGACGTCGTCTCGGGCGGCGAGCTGCACGTGGCGCTGGCCGGCGGCATACCCGCGTCGGCCATCCGCCTGCACGGCAACAACAAGCTGCCCGGCGAGTTGCGCGACGCCCTTGCCGCGGGCGTGGGCCGCATCGTGGTCGACAACGCGGACGAGTTGCGCCTGCTCGACGAACTGACCACGGCATCGGGGCGCCGTGTGTCTATCCTGCTGCGCCTCTCGCCCGGCGTCGAGGCGCACACACACCAGTATCTGCAAACGGGCCTGCTCGACAGCAAGTTCGGCTTCCCCATCGCCTCCCCGGACGGCGATCCGTCGCGGGGCGACGCGCTGCGGGCCGTCCGCGAGGCCCTCTCTCTACACGGACTCGACCTGCGCGGCTACCACGCGCACGTCGGCACGGGCCTCTTCGAGCCCGCGCCCATCGCCGAGACTGTCCGCCGCCTGCTGTCTTTCGCCCACCTGGCGCGCCAGCAGACCGGCTATTGGCCGGCCGAACTCAGTCCCGGCGGTGGACTCGGCATCGCCTACGAGCGCGGCGAGCAGCCGCCGTCGGTCGGGGCGCTGGTCGAGGCTATCGCCGGGGCGCTGGGCGACGCGAACCCGCCGCCGGCGATCAGCATCGAGCCGGGCCGCTCGATCGTGGGCCGCGCTGGAGTGGCCCTCTACACGACGGGCGCCCGCAAAACGATCGAGGGCCTGCGTCGCTACGTCTCGGTCGACGGCGGCATGGCCGACAACATCCGCCCCGCCCTCTACGGCGCGCGCTACACCGCGCTGGCCGCCACGCGCCTGCGCGAGCCGGCGACGCAGACGGTCACGGTGGCGGGACGTTACTGCGAGTCGGGCGACATCCTGGTGCGCGACGCCCTGCTGCCGGACCTCATGCCGGGCGACCTACTGGCCATTCCAGCCGCTGGCGCCTACTGCCTGCCTATGAGCAGCGCCTACAACGGGGCCTTGCGACCGGCCGTCGTGGTCGTGCGCGACGGCGCGGCGCGCCTGGCGCAGCGGCGCGGGACCTACGACGACCTGCTGGCCTACGATCTCGATTGAGCTATGTCTAACGCTCGCGTCACCGACGCTTGCGTGTCACGCATTGTGCCATAATAGGCGCAGCCCTTGTGCGAGCAGGCCTCGCACACGTTGGACTGAAACCGCGGCAACCCGCGTCCGCGGCATACGAACGCGGGACATAGAAGGCCCTCGCCATGTCGCATGACCAGTTGTTCAAGACCCTGCTGCGCGTCTTCTTCGCCGACATCCTCGCCCTCTTCCTGCCCGCCCTCGCCGCCCGCCTCGTCCCCGCCTCCGCCACCTTCCTCGATCCCGAGGCCTTCCTCAATGTGCCCCAGGGCCAGCGCCGCATCGCCGACCTCGTCGCCCGCGTCCCCCTCCAGCCGTCGCCCGCACCCTTGCCCAACCCCAACCTCTTCGTCCCCCGCAACGCCATCCTGTTGCACCTGGAGACAGACGCCACCTTTTATCTCGGCGTGCAAAATTCCTGGGGCACGCGCTGCGTTCGCGTCCCCAGATGCCCCCAAACCTTACTGTGCGCTAGCCATTTATCCGCGGGCGCCAGGGGAGTGGGTGGGCCAGTGATCCCGGAACGCCCTGTAGAATGCGTGGGCATCGGCGCTGTCGGGCAGCCCGGCCACCTGGCCGTCCCCCAATTCGATGATGGTCCAGCGGCCGTCGCGTTGGCGGGCCACGTCCATGGTGAAAAAGCGGCTGCGGACGGCGCGAGCGACATCCCCGAACAGGTCGGGCGGCGGTTCGTCTCCGCCATAATCCCCTTCGTCCCAATAGCGCGCCGCGTAGAGCGGCCGCCCGTCGAGGTAGAAAACGCGGTGCTCGCGCGCCAGCGGCATCCCGCTCCTGGAGTGCGTGGTGAGTGGTTCGAGATCGACGAACAGGCGAAAGACGAGTCCCTCGTTCAGGTCGGGTCCCTGCAACTGGAGGAAGCGGCGCACCACGCGTTCGACCCCCTGCCGATCCGCCGCCGACGGGATGTAGCAAGCCTCCGCCCACTGGTGCTTCCGCGACTTGACGAAGTCCTTCACGATCACGGCCTGATCCCCGAACAGCCGCAGCGCGTCCATCACCCGGTCCATCGACACATCCGCGCCGGTCTCGAACCAGACTGTGTCCGGCGTATGGCCCGCGATGACGTCGTACGACGCGGGCAGGTAGTGCGCGTGCCGGTAGGCCACCGGATCGTTGAGCAGGCGCACATTGCGCGCGGCCAGGGCGGCGTACAGGCGCTCGTAGTGGGAGGGACGGAGCATCCAGCCGCGATAGAGGGCGAGAGTCGGGTCGGGCCGCGAGGTCACGCCACGGACGGCCCGCGCCGGATCGTCGTCGTCGACCAGAGCCTCGTAGCCCATGAGCGCGCGCTCGAAGCCAGCGGCCCGCGCCGCGGTCGCCTCAGCGGCGTACATCGCGTCCGGCTGCCGGGGGTCGAGCGGGTCGGCGCAGAAGATGATAAGCATAATCTCCTCCCATCCCCATCATAGCTCTCTTGCCGAATGGGCGCGCCCATGCGATCCTCTATGGGGACCATAGGCGTACCGACTGACGTACCCGTCCCTCTAACCGTCGTCGATCTTAAGGAGCACTATGCCTGCCGTTGCCGTCGTGGGCGCCCAGTGGGGCGATGAAGCCAAGGGCCATGTCATCGATTTGCTCGCCGGACGCGCCGCGTTAGTGGTGCGCTGCCAGGGCGGTCCTAACGCCGGCCATACCGTGGTGACGGATGGGGGAACCTACCGTCTGCACATGGTTCCCTGTGGCGCCCTGCATCCGGGCGTGCGCTCGGTCATCGGCCATGGCGTGGTCGTCGACCCCATCGGCCTGCTGGAAGAATTGGAGACGCTGGCCGCCGCCGGCGTCGACCCCTCCACGGTGCTGCTGAGTGAGCGCGCCCACCTCATCATACCCTATCACCGCCAGCTCGACCTGTTGGAGGAGCGGGCGCGCGGCGAAGGCATGATCGGCACGACGGGGCGCGGCATCGGTCCTGCCTACGCCGACAAGGCCTCGCGGGCGGGCCTACGCCTGTGCGACGCGCTCAGCGCCGGTGGCCGCAACAGGCTGTTCGCGGCGGCGCGGCGCGGGGCGCGGCTGGTGCGCGCCTTCGACGGCGAACCCGGCGATCCCAACGAGACGGCCGACACGTACATGACGGCCCTGGAACGTCTGCGGCCCCACGTCGGCGACGCCCTCACCGTCGTTCACGAGGCCCTGGAGCGCGCGGACACCATCTTGTTGGAGGGCGCCCAGGCGGCCCTGCTGGACCTCGACACGGGCACCTACCCCTTCGTCACCTCCTCCTGCACGCTCGTCGCCGGGGTGCTGGCCGGAGCGGGCGTCCCTCCGTCGGCGCTCACCGGCTGCATCGGCGTCTACAAGGCCTATCCCACGCGCGTCGGCTCGGGTCCCTTCCCTAGCGAGATGGACGCGGCCACGGCGTCCGAGGTGCGCGAGATCGGCCACGAGTACGGCGCCACCACCGGCCGGCCGCGCCGTTGCGGCTGGTTCGATGCGGTGACGGCGCGCTACAGCGCGCGCCTCAACGGCTACTCCGCCGTGGCCCTGACCCACCTGGACGTCTTCGACACGCTGCCGGCTATCCGCGTCTGCACGGGGTACCGCCTGCGCGGCGCCGCGCTCGACCGCGTGCCGTCGCTGGCGACCGACCTCGCCGCCTGCGAGCCGGTCTGGGAAGAGCTACCAGGGTGGCTTGAGTCCACGGCCGACGCGCGTGGCCGCGACGACCTGCCGCCGGCCGCACGCGCCTATGTCAAGCGCGTGGAGGAGTTGGTGGGTGTGTCCGTGGCTCTCGTCACCGTCGGCCCGCACCGCGACGCCGCCATCGAGCTACGGCCGCTCCTGTAAGTCGTGTAACGAGGAGGGCTGTCGGCGAAGCCCGTGTTGACAGGCGGCGCGCCACCAAAGCCGACGCCTCGTGGCCTTTCAGGCTAGCCGTTGACGCGATCCATACGCACGGCGACGTTCGCGCGTGCGCCACAACCTACCGGCAACTATAGCATATATACTAATGCCACACATGATGAGGTCGCTGCCCAGGCTCAGATGCGCGTAGCGGGTAAACGCGTCTTCTACTATCTTCGGGTCTACGGTCGTGGTAAAGCCGCTCCATCCGCAGCAAAAACCGGCGCTGGTAGCCTGCATATAGGCGCGAAGATAGCGTAGCGGCGTGACCAGCAATCCGAGGGCGCCAGCGACAAGGGTAAGACCGGCCGCTACCCTCATACAGAGGGCGCTAAACCGTTCGTTGGCAAGCCCGGCTAGAACGGCGACGAGGATCGCGATTCCCTTGTAAATAGCGGCAATGGTTGCCCAGTTGACCAGATCGCCTGTGCCTTCCAGGGGTAGGGCAGCGACAGCACTGTAGCCCCACAATGGCAGGACAAGCGCGGCGACAAGCCCAATACCAAGGATAGATGCGATGCGACGTGTACCGTTGCGCTCAACGTCATGGTTCATGTGCCGATCTCCTCTAACGCATAGAGTCGTCTCGCGCCAAGCGGCCATGGGACAACTCCAGCATGACCTATCACACGCTGTTTAACACAGGGTAAACGCTGTACAATACTGCCAAATTGGGAAGGATAGGCCGAGCGTCGTTGCATCGAACCGACCACGATCGCGTTTGGGGTAAAATGATCACTTGTACTCAGCTTGAGCGTTCCGATGTGATACAGCAGTTGAGGGATGACTATTCGCGCACCCTTGTCGCTCCTATGGATGGGATGTGGGAGAATGCGGTCATTGCTCAGGCCACTTTTTGGGACATACAGGACCGAGAGCGGCACGCGGGATATTTTTGCCTGGACTCCGACAATTACTTGCTGCGCTTCCACCTCGTGGACGACTATCAGGCTCAAGCACAGGACATCTTTCGCCTGATCGTCTCGGCGTACGACGTGAAGCATGCCATCGCCAGCACCATAGAGCCTCTGTATTTCTCCCTATGCCTCGACGTTGGGAAAAGCAGTGCGCTGCATAGTTATCTATTTCGAGACGACAAACGCGTCGAGCTGTCGTCCGGTCTCAGCGATAGCATCGTCAGGAAGGCAGACAAAGGAGAGTTGGGGGACATCGCGCGCTTTTATCGCGCGCATACGGAAGGATCGGGGGAGTGGATCGAGGCGTTTCTTCGCGAACGCCTCGATCGAGGAGAGTTATTTGTCCTGTACGACCGGCAGGTATTGGTCGCGACAGGGGAATGTATTCCCAGTCGGACACAGCCACCCTATGCCGATCTGGGCATGGTAGTGGCGCAATCGTATCGCGGACGAGGGCTGGGTAGCTCCATGCTCATCCATGTAAAGAATCACTGTTATGAGGCGGGCTGGACGCCGATCTGTTCATGTGCGGCGGACAATCATGCGTCAAAGCGGGCCATCGAGAAAGCGGGTTTCATCAGTGAGCAGAGCATGGTCACGATAACGTTCCCAAGTGACGAACATATCGGGTCCCCTGCCTGATCGGCGTCAACTGACGCGATGATAGGCCGTCCCGTAGACGCCGTCTACAATGGGCGTTTTGCTGGCGTTCCGGCCTGGCGCGGCAGGTCGCGGCGCGTGGGCGCGACCTTGCGGCAGGGGATGAGCACGCGGTCGTCGCCGAGGTCGGCCAGCGGAGGGACGCGCACGATGGGCTCGACGCGCCCGCCCACCTGGCCCACGGCGCGCCGCCCTTCGGCCAGTTCGGCGGTGAGGTCGCCTTTCTTCATGGCTACCATCAGGCCGCCCACCGCGCAGAACGGCAGTGTATACTCGGCCAGCACGCGCAGGGGGGCCACGGCGCGCGCCAGGCACAGGTCGTAGCGCTCGCGATGGGCGCGGTCGCGCGCCGCGTCCTCGGCCCGCGCGGTCAGCACGCTCACGCCGTCCAGGCCCAACGTCGTGGCCACGTGCTCCACGAAGCGCGTCTTCTTGCCGACCGAGTCGAGCAGGGTGACGCGCCACGCCGGCAGGGCGATGCGCAGGGCCAAACCGGGCAGCCCGGCCCCCGCGCCCACGTCCATCACGCGCAGCGGGCGCGCGCGATCCTCTGTCGGGAGTGCCAGCACGACGGTGAGGCTATCGAGAAAGTGGCGCGTCAGCACCTGCGCCGGCTCGGTGATCGTGGTCAGGTTGACGCGCGTGTTCCAGTCCAGCAGCAGCGCGCGGTAGCGGTCGAGCAACTCCAGTTGCTCCGCGCTCAGCTCGAGTCCCAGCGCCCGCGCGCTCTCGACCAGCAGCGTTGCTTCATCGTCGGTCAACAGCAATCCTTTGCTCCCCTCTCCCGCGGACGGGAGAGGGGTCGGGAGTGAGGGCCGTTCTCCCCTCTCCCGCGGACGGGAGAGGGGTCGGGGGTGAGGGTTGCCCCTGCTACACCTTGAACTTGTTCTCCAGGCCGAGGTCGCGGATGTGCTCCTGGACCACGTGGCGGGGCGCGGCCTTGATGAAAATGTCCAGCACGTTGACGATGACCACCGCGTCGCCGACCTGCCCGATCACCGGGATCCAGCCGGGGATATCGATCGGCGAGACCACCAGAGCGATCACGCCGAGCGCGCTCGCCTTGGCGGCAAGGGGCACGCGGGGATCGCGGAACAGGCGTAGCGAGAGGCGCGAGAGACTGGGCAGCCGCATCAGCAACTGCACGCGGGCGAGAGGGGACAAGGTGCTCAGGTTAAGGACGCGGTTGCGGAACACGGTACCAAGAAGCGACATCGGCGTTCTCCCTACTCCATCGATCACTCGGTCGATACCTCTATATCCTAACCCTTAAAAGGGGTATCCTGCTGCTGTCACCACCTGTTCGCTCGGCGGGCAGGCAGGTCCGCCTCACAACACCGTACCGGAGCCTCTCGGAACAGGCCCGGCGCGTACCGAGGCCGGTCGATAGCAGCTAGCAGCCCACCGACACGATTGGGTCCGTGTAGAAAGGAGAGACGCGCGTCCGCTCGTCCGCCATCATCGCCCGACGACCGTCCTCGCGCGCACATCGTCATGGTAGCTCGACTCCTCGGCATCCTCATCCTCATCCTGGGCGGATGGGCCGCCTGGACATACGTTTTGCGGCCGGCGCTGCAGGTGCCGGAGGCCGCCGTCAACGCGACCGCCACGCCCACGGTTATGCTGCCCACGCCGACCGCTGTCGCGGTGACAGACGGGAACAGCGCCATTGCCTACCGGGCGCAGGACTTCCTCGCGGCGTGGGCGGCGGGACGCTACGACATGATGTACCGCGACCTGGCGCCGTCCGCCCAGCAGGCCATCTCCGGCACGGCCTTCAGCGCCCGCTATAAGGGCATCGCGGCCGAGGCCACCATCAGCAGCGTCCATCCTTCCATCACTGCTATCCGCCAGAACGGCGACCATGCGACCGTGGAGACGGCCGTGGCCCTGGTCACGACCGCGCTTGGCCCCATTACCTACACGGTCCACCTGCCCCTCGTCAACGCCAATGGGCGCTGGGGCGTGGACTGGACGCCCGCCGCCATCTTTCCCGGCCTGGGCCCTGCCTACCGCGTGCACATGTTCAATGAGTCCGCCACGCGCGGCAGCATCGTGGACCGTACGGGGCAGATCCTGGCCACGCAGGGAGACGAGGTGCAGATCGGCGTGGTCCCGCAGCAAATCTCGAACGAGAAGACCTTGCTCTCCTTCCTCAGCAACTGGCTGCATATGCCGCCGGCCGCTATCCAGGCTATGTACCACGTGTCCTGGGCCGTGGCGCACCCCGACGAATTCGTGCCCATCGCTCAGGTAACCTCGGTGCAGTGGGACGCCGTGCAGCAGCAAGCCGCTCCGCAACTGAGCAATGGCCTCGAGTTCATCAGGGGCTCGACCCTGCGCATCTACCCGCGCCTGGGCCTGGCTTCGCCGCTGATCGGCTACGTGCAGACGACGGCCGATGGCGCGACGCTGGGCGTCACCGGGCTGGAGCATTGGGCCGATCGGTACCTGCGCGGCCACGACGGCGCCAAGCTAGGCATCGCCACCGCGCCCGACTACGGCTACATTGCCTCGACGCTCAAAGAGCGGCCCAAGGCCGACGGAGACACGCTGCGCCTGACGCTCGATACGACGCTGCAGACGGCGGCGGAGCAGGCGCTGGCCGGTCAGGCCGGCGCGGTGGTGGCGCTGCGCCCGTCGGACGGCGCCGTGCTGGCCATGGCCAGCACGCCCGGCTTCGATCCCAACCTCTTCGCTCAGGGGACGGGCGCGGGACGCTACCTCGCCAGTCCATTCCATCCGCTGATCAATCGCGCCACGACGGGGCAATATCCACTGGGCTCGGTGTTCAAGATCGTGACCATGGGCGCGGCGCTGGAGAAGGCCAACTACACGGCCCAGACGACCATGCCCGGCCCTGCCGTGTGGTACGGCCTGGGCGCCAACAACCCCAAGCATGACTGGAATCCCTACGGCCACGGTATCGTCTCGCTGCACGAGGCCTTCGTGCAGTCCTGCGACACGTGCTTCTACCAGATCGGGCAGCAGCTCGACAATATGAACAGCTATCTGCTGCCCGACTACGCCCGCGCGTGGGGCTTCGGCGCGCCCACGGGCATCGTCGGCGTGCGGGAGGGCGCGGGCATCGTGCCCGATCCGCACTGGACCCTGGCCACCCTCGGCCAGCAGTGGGTGCCCGGCGATCCGGTCGACCTGGCCATCGGGCAGAGCTTCCTCGAGGTAACGCCGCTGCAGGTGGCGCAGATGCTGGCCGCCGTGGGCAACGGCGGCACGATCTACCGGCCCTATGTGGTCAAGAGCATTACCGCTCCAGGCGGCGCCGTGATGCGCTCGTACGGGCCCGTCGTCTCGCGGCATCTGCCCATCAGCCCGCAACACCTGCGGGATATCCGCGACGCCATGCTCGGTGTGACCCAGGAGACATATGGCACGGCATCCGACAAATTCGCTGGCTTCAGCCCTTCCGTGGCGGGCAAGACGGGCACGGCGGAGACGGTTCCCGGACAGAACGCCGACGCCTGGTTCGTGGCGCTGGCCCCGGCCGACCACCCGACCATTGCGCTGGTCGTGATGGTCGAGCACGGCGGCGAGGGCGCCGCGACTGCGGCGCCCCTGGCGCGGCAAATTCTGCATGCCTTCTTCACCGCGCCCGCCGACCGCGATCTGTCCGCCGCCAATGGAAAGGGGCCCTCGAACCTCAACGTGCCGTAGGGCGCCAACGCGCCGTAGATTGCTCTCACCCCTCGACGGTCCAGCCCCGTTGGTTACGGGTGTGTCCAGGAGTACCAACCGGTGTCGTACTGCAGGCCGCCCTTCTGGTACGTGAACGCGTACTGCAACACCTGACCCGGACTCATGCCGCCGACAGTGTACTCCCAGCGGGTTGTGCCGCTGTTGTAGGTCATGTTGACGTTCTGTTGCGAGAGGCCAGGGCGGATATAGTGCAGGATCACGTAGCCCGCCGTCCAGCCGCAGGGCTCGAACCAGGGCAGGGCCGCGCTCGAACTGGAGTTGACCACGCTTTGTGCGAAGCCGCCCGACGGGCAGCCGGATGCGGTGGGCGTGGGCGTGGGTGTGACGGTGGGCCCGCCGGACGGGGCGGTGGGCGTGGCCGTGGGCGTCGCGGTGGCGCCCGAGGTGTAGACCCGGACATCGTCGACGAGCATGGGGACCCCGGAGGCGGTGGAGGCAGTCGGATTACCTGGCCAGCCCCCACCCATCGCCACGTTGAGGATGATGAAGAATCCGTGGTCTACCGCCTGGGTCCAGGTGGCCGCGTCCATGCCCGCATCGTTGGAGGACACCTGCCAGAATTGCACGCCGTCCAGGTACCAGCGGATCTGTTCCGGAGAGGCGCTACGGTCGATCTCGACCCGGTACGTGTGGTACCCGGCCTGGCAGGTCGCCGGCGCGCACGCTTTGGAGCCGCCGCGCCCGTTCGTCTCGTTGCACGGACCGCCCGGGTCGACGCCGCAGTGCAACGTGCCGTACTCGGTGTTGACGCCGTTGACGTTCTCCATGGCGTCGACCTCGCCGATGCCCGGCCAGTTGTTGTAGTTGCCGCGGAACGCCGCGCCGAGCATCCAGAACGCCGGCCAGTAGCCCTGGGCCGCGGCGCCCGTGACGTTGGGCATCTGGATCGACGCCTCGACGGCAAGCTCGCCGCCCGCTGGGGCCGCGAAGTCCGTCCGCTGCGTCTCGATGCGCCCCGAGGTCCAGGTACCGTTGCTGAGGATTGGCTTGATGGCGAGGTGGCCCGCGCCGTCCTGATAGACGTTGGTCGTGCTGCTGGATATCGTCTCGACCTCACCGGTGCCCCAGTGCGCCGCCCCGCCGGGGTAACTCGTCCCGCTGTCGTACAGCCAGTTGGCGGTGTTGACGCCCGTACCGGCGGCTCCGTTGAATTCGTCGCTCCAGATGAGGTTCCAGGACGCGGCGGCCCTGGCCTGATGCGGTGCGACGCCCAGGTTCGGGACAAGGCTCAGGGCCAGCGTGCCGATGGTGACGAGCGCGGCCAGCGCCATGGCATGAGGAGATGGTCGCGTGTGTCGATGGCGCGCGCCACTGGTCCGATCTCCGCGAGAAAACAGGCGCCTTTGCATTGGTCTCTCCTTCCGCTGTTCAAGAAAAGTCGCCCGCCGTGGGCGACGCGGGAATCCGCCCCCCGCACAGGTCGAGGTTAACGAAAGCGGCCCACGGGCCGGCCCACTACCGTCATATCACCCCCTACGACAGCCGTCCCGCTCCAATAAAGCCGGTAACGCTTCCAGCTCGTACCTGTGCATCAACTGTAGCATCAAACGCCCTGGCCTGTCAACGGAGCGGGCTCGAGCTGGCAAGGGGCCATGTCAACGGATGGAACGACGGGAGAGCAGGGCTTCGGTTCTTCCCATATCCTGATCCTAACCGGTAACGCTTTCATATGGAACAGGTAGACGTGGTATAGTAGGGCCGATCTCATCCCACCACACGGATCCGAGGGCACAGGGCTCCGGCAGGTGGGGTGTGGCTCTATGTTTCCGTGGCCGGGGACGGGACCTGGATGGTCGTAAAACCGGGCCTCGGGGATGACGCATGCGATGAGGAGATAGGATGGCGCCGCGCCGAGGGACCGCGCTGGGGATCGCTGTATGGTAAAGGCGCAGGACCCCCTGCCCCATGCGCGCGCCTCGATCCAGGATATCGCGGCGCGCGCCGGCGTGTCGGTGACGACGGTGTCGCGCGTGCTGAACGACCACCCCGATGTGGCCGTCGCGACGCGCGAACGCGTCTTGCACCATGTGCGGGCGCTCGGCTACATCGGCAACAGCAGCGCCCGCGCGCTTGCGGGCGGGCGGACGGGCCTGGTCGGGATCGTCGTGCCTCACCTGCGCGGCGAATATTTCAGCGACATAGTCGCCGGGGCCAGCGAGGCGCTGGCAGAGCACGATACGCGGCCGGTGTTGTACATCACCCAGCACGAGCACGACCGTGAGGTGTCCATGCTCGCCCAGCTGGCCCACGGCGGCACCGACGGGTCATTGTTCGTCTTGCCAGCGGAGTCGAGCGAGGAGCTAGAGTCGCTCAGCCGCAAGGAGTACTGCTTTGTGGTGGTCGATTCACCCGTTCGCTTGAGCGAGCGTATCCCCCAGATATCGGCGACGCATTGGGCTGGCGCGTCCGCGGCGATGGAGCACTTGCTGTCGTTGGGGCACCGCCGTATCGGCGCTATCGCGGGCCCGCCGCGCTGGAGCGCCAGCGATGACCGCCTGGCCGGCTATCACTCTGCCCTGGTGGCCGTGGGCCTGCCGATCGACCCCGACCTGATCGCCAGGGGCGATTTCACGGTCGAGAGCGGCTACGGAGCCGCCATGCATCTGCTCTCGCTGCCCGCGTTGCCCACGGCGGTCTTCGCCTTCAACGACAACATGGCCCTGGGGTTCCTGCGCGCCGCGCGTGAGCGCGGTATCGCGGTCCCCGCCGACATCTCGCTGGTCGGGTTCGACAACGTCGAGTTCGCGGCGCACACGGCGCCGCCGCTGACGACGGTCCATCAACCGCTGATGGACCTCGGCCGCGCCGGGGCCGACCTGCTGTTCCGCCTGCTGAGCGGCCGTGCTGGTGACACGCCGCGCATCCAGTTGGCGACGCGCCTGGTCGTGCGTGCCTCGACCGCTCCTCCTCCGTGATGGCAATAAGCCTGTTTCGATGACGTTTCCCGGAAGACACGTCAGTGTCCGTTCCCTGCTGCTGTGTACATTGCCGATTTTCATCCGTGAGGGCGTCCCGTAGGGACATGACAATCCGCCATGCGGTTTCGACCGCGGGCTGGCGGCCCCCATTTGGGCCGCCGTGTTGAGAGCATGCCGCTCCCGTATACTTCAGGGTGCAAGAAGCAGATTGATGATAGAGAAGAGTGAGAGTAGGGAGAGGAGCGCGCATGGCGGTCATCGGGCACGAGGGGTTGCGCCTGGCGGTGCAGCGGCAGGGACGGCTGACGGAGAGCACGGTCTCGCTGCTGCACGCCATCGGGCTGGAGTTCGAGACCTACAGCCCGCGCCTCTTCTCGCCCTGTCGCAACTTCCCGCTCTCGCTGCTCTATACGCGCGACGACGACATTCCCGAGTACGTGGCGGCCGGGACCGTCGACGCGGGCATCGTGGGTCAGAACTTGATCCATGAGGAGGATGTCGACGTGGCCGAGTTGCTGCCCCTCGGCTACGGCTACTGCACCCTGGTGCTGGCCGTACCCAAGGACGCCCGTGTCACGGGGCCGCGCGACCTCAAGGGCGCGCGCGTTGCCACCTCCTATCCGCGCTCCGCGCGCCACTACTTCGCCCGGCACGACGTCCATGATGTCGAGGTGGTCCAACTGAGCGGCTCGGTGGAGGTCGCGCCGGGCCTGGGCCTGGCCGACGCTATCGTCGAGATCACCGCGACCGGCTCCAGTCTGCAGCTCAACGACCTGCGCGCCGTCGACACGGTGCTGGAGTCGCAGGCGGCGCTGGTAGCCAATCACGCCGCCCTCGACGACCCCGCCAAGCGCGCGGACCTGGACCGGCTGGTGCTGCGCATCAAGGCCGTCGCGTCCGGCCGGCGTTACAAGTATGTGATGATGAACGCGCCGCGCCAGGCCTTGCCGCGCATCCGGGAGGTGCTGCCGGGCCTCAAGGAGCCCACCGTCATCCCCCTGTCCGAGCCCGACTGGTTCGCTGTGCACGCGGCGGTGCGGGAAGAGACCTTCTGGGAGGTGATCGAGGCCCTGCGCGACGCCGGCGCCTCCGAAATCCTGGTCTCGCCGATTGAGAAACTGGTGAAGTAACTAGTCTTTAGTATTACAACGCGACGTGGGCCTGCGACTGACGTCGCATGGCAAAGAACGACGACTAAAGTCGTGTGGGCGGCCTGGTGAGACACTTTAGTGTCCGTTGTGTGCCATGCGACGTCAGTCGCAGGCCGGTCCGTATTAGGATAGGTTGGCCGACAGAGGATAGGTGAGAGGGGTGAGGGGGCGCATGACGAAGGTCGTGGTCGTCGATTACGGGGCCAGCAACCTTAAAAGCATCGTGCGCGGCCTGGAGCGCGCGAGCGCGACGGTGACGGTGGCGCAGGGTCCCGAGGGGCTGGAGGGCGCGGCGGGGCTGGTGATCCCCGGCGTGGGCGCGGCAGGCGCGGCCATGCGCGGACTGCGCGAACGAGGGCTGGCGGCGCCGGTGCGAGCGGCGGTCGAGGCTGGCACGCCGTTCCTGGGCGTGTGCCTGGGTATGCAACTGCTCTTTGGCCCGCAGGAGGAAGACGACGCCACGGGCCTCGGCCTGATCGAGGGCCACGTGCGGCGCCTGCACGGCGTCAAGGTCCCGCACATGGGCTGGAACGCGGTCGAACCCGTGCCGGGGAACGAGGGGCCGCTGGCCGGCCTGGAGCCGGGTTCCTACGCCTACTTCGTCCACTCCTACTACGTCGAACTCGATGCGGCGTCCGCGGCGATAGCCGCGGGCACGACCGGGTACGGCGATCAGTTTGTCTCGGCCATCGCGCGGGACAACGTGTGGGGCACGCAGTTCCATCCCGAGAAGAGCAGCGGGGTCGGCGCGCGGGTACTGCGCAACTTCGTGGCGCGCTGCGCCGGAGAGACCAACACCAGCGCGCCCGCTGACCCTGTCCGGAGCGCCGCGGCCCTGGAGACGGCCATTGAGGCCGAGGCGCGCCGTTGATCGTCATCCCTGCCGTGGACATCCTGGCCGGCCAGGCGGTGCGCCTGCTGCACGGCGACTACGACCGGATAACGGACACACGCGGCGATCCCCTCGCGCTGGCGCGGGAATGGACCGCGGCGGGCGCGCGGTTGATCCACGTCGTCGACCTCGACGGCGCGCGCGCCGGCTGGCCCGTCAATAGCGCGACGATCAAAAACCTGTGCCGTGGCGTGGATGTTCCGGTCGAAGTCAGCGGAGGGCTGCGCGGCGGTGAAGCGGTTGCCGCGATGTTGCGCGACGGCGCCGCGCGCGTCGTGCTGGGAACGGTTGCGCTCAAGGACCACGCGTTGTTACGGACGCTAGTGGAGCAATGGGGTCCCGAGCGCATCGTCGTCGGCATCGACGCGCGCGACGGGCTGGTGGCCACGGAGGGTTGGCGCGAGGACTCGCGGACGGCGGCGACGGACCTCGCGCGCGAGGTGGTGGCGCTGGGCGTGCGCGCGCTCATCTATACCGACATCGGCCGCGACGGCACGCTGGCCGGCCCCAACCTCGCGGCCCTGAGAGCGATGATCGACGCCGTACAATCCTTACCCCCGCAACCCTCACCCCCGCAACCCTCACCCCCGCAACCCTCACCCCCGACCCCTCTCCCAGCTTCGCTTTACGGACTGGCCCCCGACCGGCCGCGGCCGGTCCCGGTCCAGCCGGCCCCGGGAGAGGGGGGCGAAGGCCGGACACTGCCCGTGGGATCGGGGGAGAGGGGAGTTGCGGTCATCGCCTCGGGCGGGGTGGGCACGCTCGACCATCTGCGCCAACTGCGCGACGCGGGCGCGGCCGGCGCCATTGTCGGGCGGGCGCTCTACAACGGCGCGATCGACCTTGCCACGGCCATTCGGGTGATACAAGAGGGTCGTGAAGGAGAATTGGAGCAATCATGCTAACCAAGCGCATCATCCCCTGCCTCGATGTGACCGGCGGCCGCGTGGTCAAGGGCACGCGCTTCCTCGACCTGCGCGACGCCGGCGATCCGGTTGAGCTGGCCGCCTTTTATGCCGCCGCGGGCGCCGACGAGATTGTCTTCCTGGACATCACGGCGTCGAGCGACGGGCGCGCCGCCATGATCGACGTGGCCGAGCGGACCGGCGACGGGCTGGATATCCCCTTCACCGTCGGCGGCGGACTGCGCTCGGTGGAGGATATGCGCCGCATACTGGCCGCGGGCGCCGATAAGACCTCGCTCAACACGGCGGCGGTGCGGGACCCAACCCTGATCGCGCGCGGCGCGGAGGCCTTTGGGCGGCAGTGCGTGGTGCTGGCCATCGACGCCAAGCGCGACCCCTCCAGTCCCTCTGGCTGGCGCGTCTATACGCACGGCGGGCGCACGCCGACCGGTCTCGACGCCGTGGCCTGGGCCACCGAAGGCGCGCGGCTGGGCGCGGGCGAGATTCTGCTGACCTCGATGGACCGCGACGGGACGCGCGACGGCTACGACATCGAGCTGACCGCCGCCGTCGCCGCCACGGTGACGGTCCCCGTTATCGCCTCCGGCGGCGTGGGCGGCCTGCGCCACCTATACGAGGGGCTGACCGCGGGCGCGGCCGACGCCGCGCTGGCCGCCTCGATTTTCCACTTCGGCGAGCACACCGTGCGCGAGGCCAAAGAGTACCTGGCGGCGCGCGATGTCCCGGTGCGGCCGTGAGTGAGCTTGGTATCCGTTTCGACGACCAGGGGCTGGCGCCCGTGGTGGTGCAGAGCGCGGACGACGACGCGGTGCTGCTGCTGGCCTATATGAACCAGGAGGCGCTGCACGCGACCCTGCGCACGGGCCGCGCCCACTTCTGGAGCCGCTCACGCGGCAAGCTGTGGCGCAAGGGCGAGACATCGGGCCGCGAACAGGTGGTGGAAGGGCTCTACATCAACTGTGAGGACAACAGCTTGCTGCTGCGCGTCCATCAACAGGGCGACGCCGCCTGCCACACCGGCCATCCCACCTGCTACTACCGTCGCCTCACTCCCCTGGCTTCCGACGGCGCCTGGCAATCCGTGCAGGAGCGCGCGTTCAATCCCGACGAGGTATACAGGGCAATAGACAGTGGGCAGTAGGCAGTTCACAGAAGGAGGGCGTCGGGTGATCGCGCTACCTGTAGTTACGTAGTTGTACGAATCATGGGACACTTTACTGCCCACTGTCCACTGCCCACTGCCCACTGCCCACTGCCCACTGCCCACTGCCCACTAGGAGGAAGCCGATGTCCATCTCTTTTGACCGTGCCGCGGACTACTACGATCGCACGCGCGGCTACCCGCCGGGGGTGCAGGAGCGCATCGGGCGGGCGATGCTGGAGGCGGCGGGAGCGACGCGGGAGTCGCGTCTGCTGGAACTGGGCGTGGGAACGGGGCGCATCGCCCTGCCGATCGTGCGCGCCGGCTACCGCTATACCGGCGTCGATATCTCTCGGGCCATGATGGAGCGCCTGCGCGCGGCCCTGGACACGATGCCGGGGGCACGGGAGCGCGTCACGCTGATCGAGGGCGACGCCACGGCGCTGCCTTTCGACGCGGGGAGCTTCGACGCCGTCATCACCGTCCACGTCTACCACCTGGTGTCCGACCGGGCGCGGGTGGCGGCGGAGAGCGCGCGGGTGCTGGCGCGTCCGGGCGTGCTGCTCAACGGCCGCGACGAGGACATCGACGAGGGGCGCGGGGACATGTTCGCGGCCTGGGACGACATCCTGCTCGACCTTGGGTGGCGGGAGCAAGAGCGGGTCGTGGGCGCCTCGCGGCTGCGTATGGCCCCGGAGTGGCAGCGGCTGGGCGCCGCGGTCGACGAGGTCGCCGGCCCGGAGTGGGAGGACGCGCTCAGCCCGGCGCAAGCACTCGATGGATTCGCCGAGCGGCTGTGGTCCAGCCTCTGGTCCATCCCCGATGCGATCCACGCCGAGGCCGTGGCGCGCCTGCGCACCTGGGCCGTGGAGCACTACGGAGCGGACCTGGAGACGCCGGTAGTACGATGGCGGCGTTTCGTGATCGAGCGCGGTCTCCTGGCGTGAGCGGGCGGCGTGTCGTGATCGGGCAAGGCGGGCGGGCATGAGCACAGGCTCGTGAAAAGTCGACGACGGGTGTTTCCACTGGGACCGCCGCAGGGACTGCGGCGGTCCCAGTGAGCGACTGGCGTCCGCGGCGGACAATTCGTTAGCGCGCGGAAGGTCTGGGACGACTGGGAGCGCGGGCAGCTTGCCCGCTGGGTCTGGGCGGGCAAGCTGCCCGCGCACCCAGTACTTCTACGCGCCAACGACAATTCACAGACCGTGGGCATGAGCAGAGTGAGGGACGTGAGCCGCGTGTGGGAAATGTGGAAAGGAATAGAGGCGGTCGCAGGGCACAGCCCAAACCCCGCGATCGCCTCGTACTCTTATCATCGGCACAGGCGCGCGATGCATCACAGTACCCATCTGGGTAAGCACAGCACTACCCCGACAGTCGGGCTATGCGCGGGACGGGCACGACAGGGACGACAGGCGCATAGAAAGAAAAGATAGGCGCATAGAAAGATAGGCACATCATCACCCCAATTTTCGAGCCATGCGCTACAATACCTGCGACGCACCATAACAACGTCCGGCGCGACGCGCGCCATACATGCTCCCACTATCTCAAAGACGTAAGGCTAACAGCTAACGGCTAACAACTAATGACTAACAACTAATGACTAACAACTAATGACTAACAACTAATGACTAACAACTAATGACCGACGACTCACACCGCCCTCACCCCGTCGGCGTCTCGCTCGACACTCTCGTGCTGATCCTGGTGGCGGGGATGACCCTGCATCAGGACAGCTTCCAGAGCGTGCGCTACATCACGCCGGGCCTCAACGCCATCGCCGTGGGGCTGCTCGGCCTCTATGTCGTGCTCGATGTGCTTGGCGCGCCCCTGCGTGAGGGTGGGCGCCGGACGCGGCGGCTGTTCTTCGGCGGCAAGAGCGCCATCCTGGCGGGCATCGTGGCCTTGCTGGTCCTGTGGCCGACGGTCAACCTGATCGGCCAGCGTCACACGATGGGCCTGCGCAACACCGTGCACGACACGTCGATCAACGTCGAGGAGGGCGCCAAGTTCCTGCTGGCCGGCAAGGACTTCTACGCCCAGAATTACCTCAACACTCCCCTGGCCCAGTTCAAGTGGCACGACGAGCCCCAGTACGGCTACGGACCCAACCCCGCCCTGTGGCTGACCGATACCTTCCCGGGGCAGGAGTTGATCACCGTCCCCTTTATGCTTGCCTCTAACGCGACGCTGCACTGGTTCGACGAGCGTTTCGTCTACATGGTGGCCTTTGCCCTGACCGTCCTGCTGCTGGTGTTGCTGGCGCCCACCGCCTCGACACGCCTCGCGCTGGTCGCCGCGGTGGCTCTCAACCCGATCTGGGTACCCACATTCATCTATGGCCAGAACGACATTCTGGTGCTGGCCGAGATCCTGGCCGTCATCTACTTCTCGGGACGGGCGCGCTGGCGTCTGGCCCTGCTGGCCCTGGCCATCGGCTGCGCCACCAAACAGACCACGCTGCTGCTGGTCCCGTTTTACCTATGGTGGCTCTGGCTGCGCCTGGGCGACACCTGGCGGCAGCGGTTGGAGCGCCTGGCGTTGCTGGCGCCGTGGCTGATCGTGCCGGGCGTCCTGATGATCGTCCCGTTCTATGCCTGGGACCCCACCGCTTTCTACAACGGCAACTTTGCTTACGTGAACGGCTCGGTCCCGCACAGCTACCCGATCCAGGGCTACGATGGCTGGGGCGCGGCGGGCTTCGTGCTGTGGGGCGGGCTCGTGTCCGGTCCCAACGCCTACTTCCCCTTCTGGATCATGCAGGCTGCCGTGGCGCTGCCGCTGGCGCTGATCCTGCTGCGGCGCATGCGTAAGGACACCACGCCGGCGACGATGCTGGCGGCGTACGCCGCGGCGCTGTTCCCCATTTTCTACTTCTCGCGCTTCTTCCACGCCAGCTACATCGCCTTCCTGGTCAGCCTGGTCGCGGTGGCCTACTTCGCGCACCGGCCGCGCTGGGTCGCGGGCGCCGCGGGCTCCACGAGGTCCGGGGAGGTCGAGCGCCGGGGGCTGCGCGACAGCTATCTCTCGTTCGATCTGGTGGTGCTGTTCCTGTTGGTCCCGCAGGTGATCGGGCCACCCACGAACCGCACCAATGCCATCTTCACGGCCATCCCGATGGGCCTGCTGCTGGCCTACACGGTTGTAGCCGTCCTGGTCCCGTGGGGGATGCGGGGCGGGCGCGCCAGCAGACGTAGCGGCGCGATCGCGCGGGCCATCGTGCTGGCCGGCCTGGCTCAGAGCGTGTTCTTCGCGCAGCTGACCCTGGCCGCAGCGGACCGGCTGCGCTGGAATTATCCCGCTTTCTCCATCCGTGACACGGCCCTGCAGACGTGGATCGGGGCGGGCGACCTGCTGGACGGCCAGAATCCCTACAGCAGTTCGTTCATGAACAGCTCCCTGCCCCAGCTCTATATCCCACCCTATGCCGTGCACGCGCCGGTGCGGCCGGACCTGCCTCTCACGCACTACCCGCACCTGCCGCTGGGCGCGCTGTTCAGCCTGCCGTTCCAGGCGTTCTTCAGCCGGATAGGCTACGTCTTCGACCAGTCCTACGTCTACCTGCCCGTCATCCTCATCATGCTGGTCCTGGTCGTATTGTTGGTACGGCGTCCGGCGCGGCAAGTGGTGTTGCTCTGCGCCATGCTGTTCAGCCCGCTCTTCGCCTACGCGGCCATGCAGGGACAGGACGACGTGCTGGTCCTTGTGCCGCTGCTGGCCGCATTGTGGCTGCTGCAACGGCGGCAGCTCCTGGCCGCGTCGCTGGCCGTCGGCGTCGGCGTCGCGTTCAAGCTCACGGCGTGGCCGCTGGTCCCTCTGCTGCTAGCCTACTATGCCGGGCTGTACCGCGACCGTTATGGGGGCTATCAGGGCGCGGCCGGCGGGGACAGGTGGCAGCGCGCGTGGTCACGGGCCGGCGAGGGGCTGCGGCGCGCCGGGACGGTCGCGCTGCGTAGCTGGGCGCTGGCGCTGCCGGTCGCCGCTACCATGATCCCTTTTCTGCGCTGGAACGCGCAGGCCTTCCTGAGCGATGCTTTCGCCTATCCGCTTGGGCTGATGCGCAACGCCATTCCCCTGCAGGTCGTGTGGGGACCGGGCTTCCAGACGCTCGGCTTCGGCCGGGTCGCGCTCACCTTCGGCTGGGCCAGAGTCAACGGGGACGGCTACATCGGTCCCTACCTGGCGGCGGTCCTGGGCCTGC
>JAABUX010001369.1_pt1 | contig 37197 bp, 30 predicted proteins | sample 5561851 | NCBI WGS metagenome assembly JAABUX01 (sample SAMN10711883, study PRJNA513361) | rock metagenome | isolation source: Antarctica rocks | place: Antarctica: Victoria Land, Richard Nunatak red sandstone | collected 2016-01-03 | reverse complement strand
CCTACAAGCTCAGCTCCTGGACCTGCTCGCCGTGCCCACCACCGCCTACACCACCAGCGCCTGACCCTCGATCAGCACTCCGACCGGGGGGGACGGATATGACCCCCGAGAAGCGCGGAAAGGGAGTTCTGTCGCTCCGCGATTGGGATACCAGGTCCCTGGTCGGCGACGCTCAGCTCGACGCGCGTGTTGGTCTTGGTCACGCCGAGCGCGATCTCGGTGTGCTCGGGGGTGTATTTCTGGGCATTTTCCAAGAGGTTTGCGCACACGCGTGACAGGGCGTCAGCGTCGGCCATCACCCAGGCGGCCTCTGTGTTGACGGTGATCGGGTGATCGGGGCGACGTTGCCCCATTGCCTGCCGTGGTCGGCGACGAGCGCGCCGAGGTCGGTCAGCTCTCTGCGCGCGGCCGGCTGGCGCACCTCTTGGCGGGACAACGTCAGCAGGTCGTCGACGAGGCGGGACATGCGCTCGGTCTGGGTCTGGATGTGGCCGAGGGTTTCGGCTAGGTCGTGCGGGTTGGACGCGGACCCGAGACGCAGCACCTGGGCTCCACCCCGGATCGCGGTGAGCGGGGTGCGCAATTCGTGCGAGGCGTCGGCGAGAAAGCGGCGCATCACCTGGTCCTGGGTGCGCAGATGCTCGACGACGGTGTCGCGTTCGACGAGCGCGCCTTGGATCCGGTCGACCATGCGGTCAAACGCCGCTCCGAGCTGGCCGATCTCGTCGGCGCTGCGCTCTAGGCCGGCTCGCTGGTCGAGGTCTCCGCCGGCGATGGCGTCGGCCGTTGTTGCGACCTTGCGAAGCGGGGCCAGTCCGGTGCGCAGCAGTGGGACGCTGAGGATGCCGGCAGCCGCCAGAGCGGCCAGGCCGCCGAGCACAATAACGGCGAGGACCACGCTGACGGCGCTGTCGTCGTCGGCGATGTCGGTTACCACGATCGCCTGGTCGTGTCCGAACGGCTGGCTGACGGCGAGGAGATGACGTCCTTGGGCCTGCACGGTCACGTAGCCGGTGGTGGCGGAGAGCTTGGCGGGCATGGAGGCGGGGACGGTGAAGCTGCTTTGCTGACCTCTGCGTCCGGCGGCGGCACAGGTGAGGAGGCTGCCGTCGGGTCTGGCGATCGCGCTGGCGATGGACTGCGCCGCCAGCGCCCGGGCGACGGCGGCGACGCGGCCCGGCCCCGGTGTCGCTCCGGCGTGTCCCGGGCCTTTACCGCCCGGGCCTGGGGGCCCTGGCGGGAGCGCTGAACCCAGGCCTGCGCACGAGCCTGCCGGGGGGCCCCCGGTGGCGCCGGTGGTGGCGGTGGTGCCCGTGGTGCCGGTGGCGCCTGACAGCGGTGGCGGTGGTGTGGCGGCCAGGACGCGCAGCTCGTTTCGCAGTCCTTGGGCGCTGCGCTGGTAGAGGGCGTGGCGCAACACCAAGATCTCAGCGACACCGACCGCCGCGACGAGCACGCCGAGGACCGCCAGCATCCCGATCACGAGTCGGCGCCGGACGGTCATGGCCGCAACCCGCGACCGCACGGCTCGCTTCATCTCACGGAAACCAGGTGGCACCGTTTCAGGCCATCAGTCGATAACCGAGGCCGCGGATGGTCTGAAGGTGGCGGCGGTCGGGGTCGAGCTTGTTGCGCAGGTAGCGGACGTAGACGTCAACGACGTTGGGATCACCGTAGAAGGTGTGCCCCCACACCTGATCGACGATTACGTCGCGGGTGAGGACCTGGCGGGGGTGGCGCAGGAAAAGCTTGAACAGGTCGTACTCGCGTCGGGTCAACTCGACCGGCTCCCCGTCGTTGGTAACCGTCATCGCCGTGTCGTCGAGGACGTAGGGCCCGGCGCTGAGCAGCGCCTGCTGCTCGGGTTGACGGCGGCGTAGCAACGCCCGGATCCGGGCCAGCAGCTCCTCGAAGTCAAACGGCTTGACGAGATAGTCGTCCGCGCCGGCGTCAAGGCCCCGTATCCGCTGGCTCACGGCGTCGGCAGCGGTGAGCATCAGCACCAGCAGATCGGGGTCGCCGCCCAGGCGCTGACACACCTCGACGCCATCCATGCCCGGGAGCATCAGATCCAACACCACCAGGTCGACATGCCCGCTGTCACAGACCGCCAGCGCCTGTGGGCCGTCCGCGGCGACACTCACCTCGTAGCCGGCGCGGGCCAGCCCCATCCGCAGGAAGCTGGTGATCGCCGGTTCGTCGTCGACGACGAGGATCGATGGTCTCGGGACGGGGCGGTGAAGGCCCGGCATTTTTTCGGCGAGGCGCTCGCCCGTGGGGCGCCCAGCGTTATCCATCACGGCGGACTCTTTCGAGTGCGCGCGACACGGCTGAGCGGTCGTCGTCCCAGGCGTGCCTAGCCATTGGACGAGCAGGCAAGCGCATCGCGAGCCCTCCCGCTGCGTCCACGAGAGGCAGTTCGGGGCGCGCGTGGCGTATGCGCTGTGCGCGTCGGCGGGTTGTTCACGGTGCGATCATGGTAGGACCAAGACCGCGATCGCCAGCGCCGATCGCCCAACGGCCCCGGCCCATCGTGTGATGGGCCGGGTCCACGACCGGCCGGCTTGCCACCGATCAGCGTTGGGACCGTGCTGTGGTCGATGGGCTACGCGAGCCGCTCGTCGCTCCGCTTGGCTGGATCGGCGGCGCGGGGGCGCCGGCCGGCGGGGTGGGCGGGGTTGGCATGACCGCGATCACATCGGCACTCAGCTCAGTCAGGCCGTTCTGGCTGCCCTCGGCCATCACGTGCGTGCCGGCCGAGATGGCCGAGGCGGGCACCCGGGAGGTTCCGCTGTAGGAGCGGGTAGAACCGCTGGTCTTGACCGTCAGCAGTTGGCCGTCGTGGCCGACCAGGTGGTAGGTGCCGTTGCTGATTGAAGTCACCCGACCGGCGAAGCTAGGCTCCACCACGATCACTGCCGCGGCGTCCACGGTGCCGGTTCCCGGCTCGGGAGGCGTCCCCACGCTGGTCGTCGTCCTAGGGCCCCCGGCGACGTGCACGATGTCGTTGACGCGCAGGTTGGAGAAGCCAATCGTCTGCATTTCCTTGCTGTAGGTGGTTGATGAGGAGGTGTCGACCGTCTCGGTGCCGTTCTCGGTCCGCAAGCTCAGCTTGGAACCGTTGATCGCGGTGATCGTCCCGCCGTTTCCTTTGTGACCGCCTGGTCCGCCGCGGCCGCCAGGACCGCCTGGTCCGCCGCGTCCGCCCTTGGGGCCACCGGGCCCGCCCTGGGGGCCGTAGAGGCCCAAGGGCGAGGGGGCCGTCGATCTTGATCCGGTGGTGGTCCGCGAGGTGCTGGTAGCGGCGGAGATCCCGGTCACCGCCGCGAACGACGCGCCTACCGCCAGGCCGCCGGCGAGCGCGACCGTGACGCCCCGGGACCTGCGGGAGAGGGAGCGGCGGAGCTTGGTGGGCAAATATGGGTCAGGTGATTTGGTTTTGGTATTCATGGCCGGCAACTTACGAAGTGCAGGTGAGAGCACCCCGGTGATCGGATGAGAGCCTTCTGAGAAAACCGTAGACTGGGCCGCGTCGCGCTCGACGCGCACGTGCGCGATCATGCACCTGACCAACCCGCCCACTACCGCACACCCAGCACGTACATCCGACAAGGAGCCGAGATGGCCCTCACCCGGCAGCAGGCGCGTGAAGCGCGCAACCGTCCAGTCCCAGCCCCGACCTCCCATTCCCATTCCGATCCGGGCATCGAGATGCCCATCGACCGGCTGGCGCAGAACGGGCTGGGCAGTGACGCGGCCTACGAGCTGATCTCGAGCGAGCTGCTGCTCGACGGGGCGGCGCGGCTCAACCTCGCGACCTTCGTGACGACCTGGATGCCTTCGACTGCCGCACGGCTGATGTCAGAGACCGCCGAGAAGAACATGATCGACAAGGACGAGTACCCGCAGACCGCCGAGATAGAGTCACGCTGCGTCAACATCCTCGCCGAGCTATGGAGCTCACCCGAGCACGAGCACGCCACCGGCTGCTCGACCACCGGGTCCAGCGAGGCGGCGATGCTCGCCGGCCTCGCGCTGAAGTGGCGCTGGCGCGAGCGGATGCGAGTCGCCGGCAAGCCCACCGACCGCCCGAATATCGTGATGGGCGTCAACGTCCAGGTCTGCTGGGACAAGTTCTGCCGCTACTGGGACGTGGAGCCGCGACTGGTGCCAATGGAGGGCGAGCGCTACCACCTGAGCGCGCAGGAGGCGCTCGCCCGCTGCGACGACAACACGATCGGGGTGGTGGCGATCCTCGGGTCGACCTTCGACGGCAGCTACGAGCCCGTGAAGGAGATCGCAAACGCGCTGGACCAGCTCGAGCGTGCCAGCGGCCTGAACGTCCCGATCCACGTCGACGCTGCCTCCGGGGGCTTCATCGCGCCGTTCATCCAACCGGAGCTCGAATGGGACTTCCGGATCGAGCGAGTGCAGTCGATCAACGCCTCGGGACACAAGTACGGCCTCGTCTTTCCAGGCGTCGGCTGGGCGGTCTGGCGCGAGAAGGAGGCGCTGCCCTCAGATCTGATCTTCGAGGTCAACTACCTCGGCGGCAACATGCCGACCTTCGCGCTGAACTTCTCGAGGCCGGGCAGCGAGGTGATCGCGCAGTACTACATGTTCACGACGCTCGGGCGGGAGGGCTACCGCAGGGTGCAGCAGGCGGCGCAGGACGTCGCCATGCACCTGTCGGGTGGGATCGCGCAGCTCGGCCCCTACCGCTTGCTCTCCGATGGCAGCGAGCTGCCCGTGTTCGCGTTCTCGTTGTCACCTGAGGTGAAGAACTACACGGTGTTCGACGTCTCCGACCGCCTGCGCCAGCGCGGCTGGCTCGTACCTGCGTACACGTTCCCTGCCAACCGGACCGATCTGAGCGTGCTGCGGCTGGTGATCCGCGCCGGGATGAACCACGAGATGGCCGATCTACTGCTCGGGCACCTGCGCGAGGTGACAGCGTTCCTGCAGTCGCTCGACGCGCCGCTCCCGAGCGAGGACATCCAGAAGCGAAAAGCCTTCGCTCACTGAACTGATAGCGCCCCGAGAACGCGTCACGAGCGAGGTATGCCGCGCCGCGTCAGGTAACGTCGGCCGGCGGGCCGGATCGCTTACACCATCTACACCATCTACACCATCTACACCATCTCCGCCAGCTCGCGGCCCGCGCGCTGAAGCTGATCCAGGGTGCTCGCTTCTAGGATCGCCTGCAGGTCGAGGATCCGGGCCCCGAATGCATCGAGCTCGCGCCTGCCTACGACCGCATGGCAGGGCACGCCGGCCTGACGCGCCCTGGTGGCGACCTCCGAGACCACCTTGCCGGCGAGGCTCTGGCGATCGAGCTTGCCCTCACCGGTCACCACGGCTCGGGCCGCTCGCATGCGCCGGTCGAAGCCCAGTGCCTCCAGTACGAAGGCGGCGCCGGGAACCAGCTCCGCGCCCAACGCCGCCCACAGCCCGCCGGCCAGCCCGCCCGCGGCGCCGGTCATCGGCAGACCCCGCGGGTCACGCGCCAGATCGCGTGCGAGCGCGTGCAGGCGGCTAGTCAGCCGGCGAACGTCGCGCTCGCCGGCGCCCTTCTGGGGGGCGAACACGCGAGCGGCATCCTCGAACGAGGTGCGCACGTCGCACAGGACGACCAGACGTGCCTCCCGCAAGCCGCCACCGTCTTCGATTGCGCGGATCGCGCCCGCGCCGCCGTCGGTGCTAGCACTTCCGCCTACTCCCAAGTACACGACCGCGGCGCCGGCCTCCACGGCCGCGACGATCAGCTCGCCGGTGCCGAACGTACTCGCGGCCAGCGCGTCGCGTTCGTACGCGCCCACGTGGTGCAATCCACTCGCGGCTGCCGCCTCGATGACCGCGGCTGCTGACCGCGGCCCGCGGCCCGCGGTCAATCCGAACCGTGCGCTTATCTCTCTCCCCAGCGGGTCGTGAACGGTGGCCGTCGCAATCCGCGCTCCGAGCGCGGGCGCCAGCGTTTCCAGCGTTCCCTCTCCTCCGTCGGCGACTGGGCAGCGATCGACCGAGCGCCCGGCGGACTCCAGGCCATCGGCGATTGCCTCGGTCACCTCGCGCGCCGAGAACGTTCCCTTGAACGCGTCGGGCGCGACCAGCACGGTGCTCGGGATGCCCTTGACCGTCGCGGCCGTCATCCTTCAAGGGTATGGCCGACCATACGACGATCGAGGTTGCGGGCCATGAGGTGCGCCTCTCCAACCCGGCCAAGGTCTTCTTCCCGCAGTCTGGGATCACGAAGCTCGACCTGGTCAATTACTACTTGGCCGTGCCGGTCATCAACCACCTTCACGATCGTCCCACGGTGCTCAAGCGCTACGTCGACGGCGCCGCGGGGAAGCCTTTCTTCCAGAAGCGCGTGCCGGACTCGGCGCCGCCCTGGATCGAGACGGCGACCGTCACCTTTCCCAGCGGGCGCTCGGCGCGGGAGCTGCTGCCAAACGACGCGGCCCATCTGGTGTGGGCGATCAACCTCGGCGTGATCGACTGGAACCCGTGGCCGGTCAGGGCTTCGGACCTCGACCATCCCGACGAGTTGCGCGTCGATCTCGATCCCACGCCCCAGGCCAGCTGGGATGATGTGCGACGGGTGGCGCTGGTCGTCCGCGATGTGCTCTGCGACCATGAGCTGACCGGGTTTCCCAAGACCAGCGGCTCGCGCGGCATCCACGTCAACGTGCGCATCGAGCCCGAGCACGGCTTCACCGAAGTTCGGCGCGCTGCGCTCGCGCTGGCGCGCGAGGTCGAGCGCCGGGCGCCCGAGCTCGCGACCAGCAAATGGTGGAAGGAGGAGCGCCACGGCGTGTTCGTGGACTACAACCAGAATGCCCGGGACCGCACGGTCGCATCGGCCTACAGCGTGCGCCCGGTGCCCGACGCGCGCGTCTCGGCCCCCCTCGAGTGGGACGAGGTGCCGGATGTCGAGCCGGGCGACCTGCGCTTGGACACGGTCCCGGCGCGCCTGGCGCAGCGCGGTGACCCGAGCGCCGAAATCGACGTGCACGCCGGCTCACTCAGCGCACTGCTGGATCTCGCCCGTCGTGACGAGGAGGACGGTCTCGGCGACGCCCCGTGGCCCCCACACTTCGCCAAGCAGCGCGGCGAGCCCAAACGGGTACAGCCGAGCAGGGCGCGCAAGTAGGTCAACGCGGTCGGTCGCCCTAAACTGCCCGCCCGAACGCGTCCGTGGCACCTCGCCGGCTGGCTCGATTCCGTTGCGCTCAGAAGACAACCAATCTGCTGATCCCGAACACGCCAACGCCGACACCGTCGGCCTCTCGGCTGAGCGTGCGCGCGCTCGCCGCGGCGCGGCCAGAGCGAGCCGGCGACGGCGAGCGATCCGGCGCCGCTGGGGCCTGGGGCTGCTGGTCCTTGCCGTTGCCATCGCCGGGAGTGGCGTGCTGGGCGGACCCACGTCAACGCGACATGCGGTCAGTCAGTCATCCCGGACGCCCTCCAGCCCGGGCGCCAGGGCCGCGCGGCCCAGGTTCCCGGCGCCGGCACCCGCGCGCGGGCGTTCAGGCAAAGGCGACGCCGCCGCGATCGACCGCGTTCTGGCCTACACCCCCTATGTCGCGGTCGGCTCCGCGCGCCGCCGCGAGGTGGCCCTGAGCTTCGACGACGGGCCGAGCATCTACACACGCCCACTGCTCGCGGTGCTGCTGCGCGAGCGCGTACTGGCGACCTTCTTCGAGGTCGGCATCCACGTGAGCCAGTTCTCAGCTTTGATGCGCCTGGAGGTGCGCAACGGCTTCGCGATCGGTGACCACACCGAGGACCACCCGTTCATGGCGGCGCTCAGCGCGCCGCGCCAGCGGGCCGAGCTGCTGGACCAGGCCGCGGCCCTGCGCTCGGCCGGCGCCCCCTTCCCGCGCCTCTTTCGCCCGCCCTCCGGCTCCTTTGACGCGACCACCCTCACGCTGCTCGGACAGCTACGGCTGCTGATGGTCCTCTGGACTGTGGACACCGAGGACTACGCCCGCCCGGGCGTCGCGCGAATCGTCTACACGGCGCTGTCGGGCGCACGCCCCGGAGCGATCATCCTGATGCACGACGGCGGAGGCGACCGCAGCCAGACGGTCGCTGCGCTGCCGCGCATCATCCGGGGCCTGCGCCGGCGCGGCTACCGGCTCGTGACCGTGCCGCGGCTCATGGCCGACGACCCGCCGGCCCGCGACCAGCCATCGCCCAGGCCACTGTCGGGCGCCTGAACAGCGGCGCCTCGGCTCTCTCATCGTCAGCCTCTGAGGTCGAGAATCGCCCCGTTCTCGAGGTCGCGGTCCAGCAGCATCCAGATCTCCTGCGCCACCTGGTCCGGATCGGCGAGCTCGCCGATCCGATCGAGATCGACGAACTTCTGGCGCCGGGGGAAGTCCTGCTCCTCTGTCTGGCGCAGCAGCGCCTGCATTCCGGTGTCCACCGTGCCCGGTGCGACCGCAATCACCTCGACGCCCCCTCGCAGGTCCTGCTCGGCGCCCACGTTGCGCACCCATTGGTCGAGCGCCGCCTTTCCCGCCCCGTACGAAGCCCAGCCCGCATACACGCTGTTGGCAGCCCCGGAAGTGAGCATCACGATGTGGCGCCGGGCTTCTATGTTCCTGGCCGCGGCCAGGAACAGGTGACCGAGCACCTGCGCGGCGGCGCTGTTGAGGATCACGTTGCGAGCGTAGGCGTCGCTGTCGACTTCTCCGGCGAACCCGATCGGTGCCAGCATGCCGGCGGCATGCACGAAAACCACACGATCGCCTGAGAACCCTGCCAGCTCGTCCTCGAATGACCGGCCGACGAGCGCCCACGACCTCGGGTCGGCGAGGTCGGCCTCCAAGTGCTCGCCGTCCGCCGGTGCTCCGCGGCAGACGCCGATCAGCCGCGCCCCCTCCCAGGGAACGCTCGCCGCGAGCGCCTTGCCGATGCCACCGGAGGCGCCGGAGATCCAGACCAAGGTCTTCGGCATCGCAACGGCCTACCCCGGATGGAGCTCGTCCAATCCCGCCCTGGGCCGCGGGGCTCAGGGCGGGGCTCGATCGATGCGGTCGGCGGCGGCCCGGGTCGCTCGTTCAGGAGTCCATCTGTGCCAGCGCGCACTCCCGCGGCGCCTTGTCCTCCCGCCAGCGCAGGATCTTCGTGCCGTGGCGGATGCGACCGCCGCTGGCGTGGTCGAAGGTCACCTCTACGACCAGCTCGGGACGCAGCTCGATCCACTCGAGCTCTTTCTCGCTCTTCCACCGGCTGGGATCTCCGTGGCCGCGCGTGCCCGTCTCGTACGGCGCGAGCGTGTCCCAGAGCGCTCGCTTCTCCGCCGCCCGCAGGCCAGAGGAGTGGCCCACCACGTGCAACTCGCCCGCGGCGTCGTAGAGGCCGAGGATCAGCGATCCCACCGTGCCGGGCTCCTTGCCCGGCCGGTAGCCGGCGAGCACGGCATCGATCGTGCGCAAGCGCTTGATCTTCACCATTCCCGTGCGCTGACCGGGGTGGTACGCGGCGCCAACGTCCTTGGCCACCACACCTTCGCCGCTGCGCAGCCACGGCTCGGCTTGCGCCGCGACGCGCGTGGAGCGGGTCACTTCGATCGGCCCGCCTGAAAGCAGGGCATCTAGCGTCGCCCGCCGCTGCGCGAAAGGCGCATCCAGGAGCGAGTCGTCCCCACGCGCGAGCAGGTCGAAGGCGACGTAGCGCGCCGGCGTCTGCTCGGCGAGCAGCGCGATCCGGGACTGCGCCGGATGAATCCGCTGCTGAAGGGCGGCGAAATCCTGTCCGGCCCCGCCACGCCCACCATTACCGCCCCCATCCCCCTCGCCGTCATCGTCGATCACGATCTCGCCGTCGAGGACGTACCGGCCGGCTGGAAAGGACAGCTCGGGAAAGTAGCGCTCCAGCGGCTTGCCGGCGCGCGATTGGATCACCCACCGATCGCCGTCGACGAACGCGAGCGCCCGGAAGCCGTCGTACTTGGGCTCGTAGGCCCAGCGCTCGCCGAGTGGAAGCTCGGGCTTGGAGCGGGCGAGCTGGGGCTCGATCGGGGGCTTCAACGGGAGCGCCAAGACCGGCGCGATCCTAATACGATCTCTTGATGGCCGCAGAGCACGCGACCGCCGCCGAGGAGGAGTACCTCGAGACCCTCTTCTGGCTCTTCGAGGCCGGGTTGCCGATGACGGGCGCCAACGTCGCGCGAGCGATGCAGCTCTCGGCCCCCACGGTGCACGAGATGCTCGGGCGACTCGAGCGTGACGGTTACGTGATTCGCGACGCCGGCCGGACGATCGACTTCACGTCCTCCGGACGGGAGCACGCCGAGCTCACGGTCAGCCGGCACCGGATGATCGAGCGCTTCCTCACCGATGTCGTAGGCGTTCCGTGGGATGACGTGCACGAGGAGGCCGAGCACCTGGAGCACGCGATGACTCCCCGCTTCGAGGCGTACGTTCGGGCCGCGGTCGGTGACGCGAAGACCTGCCCGCATGGTCACCCGATCCGCGTCGGCGAGCGGATCGACGGCGTGCCGCTGGCCGACTGCGAACCCGGAGCCAAGGTGACGATCCTTCGCTTCGAGAACGAGGCGGAGGACCTCCTGCACTACCTGAAGGATGCCGGCATCGAGCCCGGCATGGAAGGCAAGGTGCTCGCCAACGACGGCGAGCTGGTGTGCGTGGAGCCTGGCGAGAGCACAGCAGCGGCCGGGGAAGCCGCTACGGCCACCACCACCGCCACGGTCACGCTCAGCGTCGCCGAGACCGTCTCCGTGCTCGCAGAGCCCTCGCCGCCCCCCCGCATCGCGCTCCCCGAGCAGCTCGTGCTCGGCCGCGACCGCTACGGTCGCTGAGGCGCTACCCGCGTGGTGGACGCATCTGGCCTGACCGCGAGCGCCTCCGTCGTCCAGCACGTGATGAGGGCCTGAGCCCGCGCTCGGACCGTCAGGCGAAAAGCGGCCGCCGGTCACCCACCCCGCCTGCCGCCAGCGCGCGCCGGCCTGAGAGCCAGCGGTGGATCTGGGCGTAGATCGCGGGATGGTTGAGCAGGTCGAGGTGGTTGGCGGCACCGAAGTGGCGGTAATGGTCGACTGGGAAGCGCATCCTCTCGCCGTGGGGAGAATGGTCCCACGCGCTCTCGCGCAGGATCAGCAGGTCACCGATCATCCGGCCCACAGGCGCGTCTGGCTCCCGCGACAGCGTGGCGCACACGAAGTAATGGTTGGCGGTGCCCAGGAAGGGAACTTCCTTACCGGTGTTGCGCAGCAGGGCATCGGGCTCCTGGTCGAGCCAGTCTTCGTCGAGCAGGTAGCCGAAGCGCAGATCCTTGATCCCCGCGCTGCGACTGTTCAGCGTACTCGCGATCACGCGAGTCTCCGGGAGCATCCCGAGCCCGGCGCCGGCGACGTTTGCCAGCCGCTCGAGCGGCGCCCCGCGGTGAGGCGCCCCGAGCGTGAACAGATGGCGAACCTTGCTGCACCACTCGCTCCCGTCGCCGTAGTGACACGCGCTGCGTGCCACCAAGCCGCCCATCGAGTGGCCGATCAGCGCGATCTCCTGGACTTCGACGGGCCAGTTCTCGCTGACCCGCGCCAGCAGCTCCGCGAGCTCACGGCCACTGTGGGAGATGTGGCGCCCGGAGTTGTAGCGAACGTAGAGCGGGGTGTACCCGAGCTCCGTCTGCAGTGCAGCGCCGTAGGGGACGTGCCGGCGATCGCCCAGCCTCCACGCGTCCTCGGTCTCGCACAGGCCGTGGAGGAAGACCGCCAGCCGGGGGCTTGCATCAGGGAAGGCGAGGGCGAGCGCCTCGCGGCCGATCTGCACGTCACGAGCCCCATGACCCTCCCGCCCCCGAGGAGTCCCGCCGCTGGGGAGCCGAATCGTCGTCCCGAGGGCAAGTGGACTGCCGCGCCGTTGCAGCGTGTCTCCGTAGATTCCGTTGAGCGCCCCGAGCGCCACCCGCCCGGTGCTCGTGCGCTCGATCGACGGCGCGTCGGCGGCTTGCATCGCCCTGACGGCGCTCGCACCCCCGCGCGCGAAGCTGCGCAGGCCACCCCGAACGGCTTGGTAGACCCCGCGCACGATCGCGTCGTGCATCACCCTCACGACCATGCCGGCGGGACCCACGGCTGCGAATACGCGGTGGGAGATCCCTTCGTGCACGCCCTGCGCCTGGGCGGCGACGCCGGCGAGCGTATCGCCCCCCAGCTCGCCTAGCGCTCTGATCTCCTCAGGGCGCATCCGTGGCACGCTCGCCGGCGAGCGCATCCGCACCGCCGAGGAGTCGCACCTCGGCGTACGCAGCGGCTAGCCGCGTGACCCCCTCCTCGATCTCGTCCGGGGTCACGCCCGAGTAGGCCAGCCGCAGGCTCGACCGCGCTCCCTGCAGGACGAAGTCAGACCCCTTTACGAACTGCACGCCGCGCTGTGCCGCAACGGCGTGCAGCGCGTTTACGTCGGTCCCCGGCGGGAGCGCCACCCACAAGAAGTAGCCGCCCTGCGGGGGGACGAACCGTGCGTCGGGGAGCTGTGTCGCAAGTGCCTGGCAGAGCGTCTGGGCCCGCTCGCGCAGCGCAGCCTTGACGGTCTCGATCGAGTGCTCGATTGCGCCCGAGCGGCAGAACTCGTTGACGATGCCCTGCGAGACCATGCTGGGGGAGATGTAGGTGCCGGTGGCGATCTTCGCGATCCGCGCAATCAGTTCCTCGGGCCCAACCAGGTAACCGACGCGGATGCCCGGGCAGACAGTCTTGGAGAACGAAGATGCATACACCACGCTCTCGCCCTCGCCGGCCCCAATCGCCTCGCCCGCACCCTCGCCGGCCCCAATCCCTTGGCCCGCCCCAGCGCCCGCCCCATCGCCATCGAGCGAGAGCATCGTCGGCAGCGACGAGCCCTCGAAGCGCAGCTCTACATAGGGGTCGTCCTCGAAGATCGTCAGCTCGTATGCCCGCGCAATCTCTACCAGGCGCTCGCGCTTGGCGCCGGAAAGCGTGTAGCCGGCCGGGTTCTGGAAGTTCGGGATGATGTGGGCGAGCTTCGGCCGCGCCGCCGTGTCCCCCCCGCCGCCGCCAAGCAGGCGCTCCACCGCGCTCACGTCGATTCCGTCTGGCTCCAGCTCGACCGCTCGCACGTCGGCTCCGCGCCCGCGCAGCGACAGCAGCGTTCGGTCGTAGGTGGGGTGCTCGACGATCACCGTGTCCCCCGGCTTCACCAGCGCCTCGAACAGGAACGCGTCGGCCTGCATCGACCCGTTGGTCACCAGCACTCGCTCGGGTGCCACCTGGTGGCGCTGCGCGATCCACTCGCGCAGGGGCGGATACCCGACCGAGGTGCCGTAAGCGGTCATCCCGCTCGGATCGCGGTCGAAGGCGCGGGCGGCGGCGTCCCGCAGCCCCTCGACATCGACGATGTCCAGCGACGGAGCGCCGCGAGCAAACGAGATCGGCTGAGGCATAGGGCGAAGACTACCTACAACCTATCCGGCGACCGCGGTCGCAGATCAGGCTCCGCTTCGCAGCAGCGACACCGCGAGCTCGGCGACCTCGGTCGGGGTGCGAGCGACGCGTACGCCCTGGGCCTCCAGCGCCCGTGCCTTGGCGGCGGCCGTCCCCTGCGAGCCCGAGACGATCGCGCCGGCGTGGCCCATGGTCTTGCCCGGCGGCGCCGTGAAGCCGGCGATGTAGGCGACCACTGGCTTCTCGATGCTGGTGGCGATGAAGCGCGCCGCCTGCTCCTCGGCGTCGCCGCCGATCTCCCCACACATGACGATCAGCTCGGTTTCGGAATCCTCCTGGAACATCCTGAGCGCGTCGATGAAGTCGGTTCCCGGGACGGGGTCACCGCCGATGCCCACGATCGTCGAGTTGCCCAGCCCGCTCTGCGCGAGCACGCTGCCGATCTGGTAGGTGAGGGTGCCCGAGCGCGACACGACCCCTACGTTGCCCGCCTTGAAGAACGCCGCGGGGATGATTCCGACCGTTGCCTTGCCGGGGGAGAGGATTCCGGGGCAGTTGGGACCCACCAGGCGGGAGCGGCCGTTCTTGACCAGCACGTTGAAGACGCGCAGCTCGTCGTGGGCGGGGATCAAGTCCGTAATCGTGACTATCAGCTCGATCTCCGCGTCCTCTGCCTCGAGGATCGAGTCGGCGGCGAAGCGCGGCGGTACGAAGATCATCGCGGTGTTGGCCGCGGTGCTCTCGACGGCGTCGTGGAAGGTGTGAAAGACAGGAATGCCATCCACATCCTGGCCGCCCTTGCCCGGCGTCACGCCCGCAACCACCTGCGTCCCGTAGTCGCGGTTGCGCAGCGAATGGAACCTGCCCTCGCGCCCGGTGATGCCCGCGACGCAGAGCCTCGTCGCGTTGTCCACGAGAATGCTCACAAGGATCTCCGTCCGACAGCGGTCGCCCGAGTCATCCGGCTGCGCTCGCCGCCAGCTCGACCACCTTCTTGGCGGCGCCGTCCATCGTCGCTTCGGTGTGCACGCCGGGAAGCTCTGCCTGCGCAAGCAGGCGCCGGCCCTCCACATCGTTGGTACCGTCCAGGCGCACCACGAACGGGACCCGCGGCCTGATCTGCGCGAACGCCTCGATCAGGCCCTTGGCCACCTCGTCGCAGCGCGTGATGCCGCCGAAGACGTTGAACAGCACTGCCTCGACCTTGGCGTCGGAGAGGATCACCTCGACGGCGCTCGTGATCGCCTGCGCCTTGGAGCCGCCGCCGGCGTCGAGGAAGTTGGCAGGCGCGCCTCCGGCCTGGGCGACGACGTCGAGCGTCGACATCACGAGCCCGGCGCCGTTGCCGAGGATGCCGATGTCGCCGTCGAGCTTGACGTAGGTGAGCCCGCGCTCGGAGGCCATCCGCTCCTGGGGGTCCTCGGCCGAGCGGTCGCGCAGCCCGGCGTTCTCAGGATGGCGGAAGAGTGCGTTCGCATCGAGGGTCACCTTGGCATCGAGCGCCATCACGCTGCGCCCAGCCTGCTGCGAGTTGCCGCTGCCAGCCCCCTGCGGGGGGCTGGCAGAAGCCGCAGTGACGATTAGCGGATTGACCTCGACGAGCGTCGCCTCCTCCTCGATGAAGACCTCGTAGAGCTTGGCGAGAAACGCCCCGACGGCAGCGGCCACGTCGGCGTCTACGCCCGCTTCGTAGGCCAATCGCCGGCCCTGGAAGTCCTGGAAGCCGACGAGCGGGTCGACGTGCAAGCGGGCGATCGCCTCGGGATCCTGCTGCGCGACCGCTTCGATATCCATCCCGCCCCTGGTCGAGAGCAGTACCAGCGGAGCCTTCGCCGAGCGGTCGAAGACCACCGAGGCGTAATACTCCGCAGCGATCTCGGAGGCTTCCTCGACCCATAGCTCGGACACCGTCAAGCCGCGAATGTCCATCCCCAGGATCGCTTGCGCGTGCTCGGTCGCCTGCGCGCGATCCTGCGCCACCTTGATCCCGCCGGCCTTGCCCCGGCCACCAATCTGCACCTGGGCCTTGAGCACGCACGGATAGCCGATCGCCTCGGCGCCGACCACCGCATCCTCGACGCTGCCGGCCGGCCTGCCGCTGGGAACCGGGAGCCCGTGGCGCGCAAAGAGCTGCTTGCCCTGATACTCGAGCAGGTCCATCGACGCCCGGGACTCTATTGCATGGGTCCCCGTGACATGATGCCGCCCGATGGCGATCCCAAAGAATGTCACCTACGTCACCTTCGATGTCTACGGCACTCTGATCGACTGGGAGACGGGCGTCTACGAGGCGTTCAGCGCCGAAGCCCAGCGCGACGGGTTCACGATCGAGCGCGATGAGCTGATCCCGCTCTTCATCGAGACCCAGCACCGGATCCAGGCGGGATCTTACGAGCTCTACGCCGAGGTCCTACGGCGCACCGCAGTGCAGATCTCCAAGCAGCTCGCCTGGCCACTGGAGCCATCTCGCTCGGGATTCCTGCCCGACTCGGTGCAGCGCTGGAAGCCGTTCAAGGAGACCAACCCGGTGCTCGCGAAGTTCGCCAAGAAGCACCCGGTCGGGCTGCTCTCGAACATCGACGACAAACTGTTGGGGCAGACCCGCCGCCACATCCCGCTCGACTTCGATCTCGTCGTGACCGCCCAGCAGGTGCGCTCCTACAAGCCCGACCCGCCGCACTTCAACGAGTGCGAACGGCGAATCGGCACCAAGCGGGGTTGGGTTCACATCGCCACGAGCTACTACAGCGATGTCGAGCCCTGCCTGAAGAAGAAGGTCCCGGTGATCTGGGTCAACCGATCCAAGCAGCCACTGGAGCCCGGCCAGAAGAAGCCCGACGCCGAGGTCGCGACGCTGCGCGAGGCGGCGAAGCTGATCAACGTGGCGTAGTGGCTAGGTGCGCGTCCTCGCGCTCCACGCCGACGTGGTGGTGGCGGTCAGCCGGGTGTGGCAGACGACCTGCACCGCGGTGCGCGCAGGCAGCGAGGGCTTCGTGATCGACTCACCGGTGTACCCCGACGAGCTGCAGGCGCTGTGCAGCGTGCTCGAGCAGGCGGAGCTCCCGGTTTCCGGGCTGCTTGCGACCCATGCCGACTGGGATCATCTCCTGGGCCGGATCGCCTTCCCCGGCGCCCCGCTGGGCGCCGGGGAGACGACGGCGTATCGTCTCGCCGCAGAGCCCGGCGCCGCCCAGCGCGAGCTGCGCGCCTTCGATGCCGAGCACTACGTTCACGGGCGCCCGCCCCTCGCGCTCGCCGGCATCCAGTCGCTCCCGGTTCCCGGCCGGCTCGCGCTGGGCGACGAGCCCGAGCTCGAGTTGCACCCTGCGGAGGGGCATACGGCCGATGGCACCGCGTACTGGATGCCGTGGCTGGGGATTCTGGTCTGCGGCGACTACCTCTCTCCGGTTGAGATCCCCATTATCTCCTCCGGGGGCTCGCTCGAGGGCTACCTTGCCACGCTCGAGCGGCTGCGAGGGCTCGCCGAGCAGGCTGAGACGATCGTCCCCGGCCACGGCGGACCGCTGACCCGCGCGCAGGCACTGGCAGTGCTGGAGGAGGACTTGGCGTACCTGAGGGCGCTGGCGGCGCAGGGGATTGGCGCGACCCTGCCGTCCGGCCGGCGGAGTCCGACCCAGCGTCGGATTCATGGGGAGAACGCGAGGCAGATCCGTACCCTGCTGAGGACGCGCCGGCCTCAGGCGCGCAGGCACCAGATCCAAGCAAGCTCCGGTGAGGACTCTGAAGACGCTCGACGGTGTTTCTCGTGGCTACCATATGGTATCATTGGTCGTGTAAATGGCACGCACGCAGACCCTGGTCCAGCTTTCGGATGAGCTCCTTGCCGAGCTTGATGCGAAGGGCGCCCGTGAGGGCCGCTCGCGCTCCCAGCTCATCCGTGCGGCGATCGCCGGTTACTTGGCCGAGGACCCGGAGGGCGAGATCGACCGTCGCATCGTTGAGGCCTACACCCGTCAACCCCCCGAAGACCTCGGCGCGGAATGGGCTGCCCGCGCGTCGATCGCCGCCGAGAACTGGGATCAGCATGAACCGTGGTGAGGTGTGGTGGTACGAGCTGCCCGATGTGGGCCGTCGCCCGGGCTGCATCGTCACTCGCCAGGCGGCGATTCCGGTGCTGGGCGCGGTTCTAGTCGCGCCCGCGACGCGGACGATGCGCGGCATCCCAACTGAGGTGGCGCTCGGTCCGAACGACGGTATGCCTACCGAATGCGCCCTCGCCCTCGACAACCTCCTGCCCGTTCCCAAGGTGCTCTTGACCGAGCGCATCACCCGTCTGGGGGCGGTCAAGCTCGCCGAGCTCTGCGGCGCGCTCAATGTAGCCGCAGGCTGCTGACGCTGTGGGCCATCAACGCAAAACTACGCGTTGGAAGCGCCCTGTCCCGCCGTTACGAGGATGGCGGAACGACGAGCACGTTCCCAATGCGGAGCTAGCAGAAGAGCCTCGATGAACCCGCCGTCACGAGGACGGCGGGACAGCGCCGCTCAGGCGTGAGCCATGTGTGGATCGGGCCTCGATGAACCCGCCGTCACGAGGACGGCGGGACCGGCCGTCCCCCCACCAACCCCAGGTCCTTGATCCGCTTCAGCTAGATCGACGATGCTGGGAATCCCTGCCACCCGCGGGGCTCATTTTCGGGCAGGGGTGCCTTGCACGGTTTACGTCCTAACGGATCGTATCCAAGTAGATTGACTGAGGATCAATCTACATCTACAACGCCAACCTTTCTCTACTTTGGCACGGCTAGGAACACCGCGAACGTGGTTGAGGTCCTGAAGCGGTGGACGCTAAGCGCCCGGTACCCGAGCCTTGCCAGGACGGGCATTTCAAGTCGCAGTCTCGCTCGCGCGCTTGAGCTGCTGTTCGGTAGCTGCCTGATCAGCCAGACGCGATGGTGGCGATCGAACGCTGCGCTTATGCCGGGGGGGTTGCCGACGAAGTAGTTGGGGAGTGGATGCATTCGCCGTGGGCGGTAGTAGAGGAGCGGAATGTCGTCGGCAGCGGGGTACCCCGGGGTCACGAGCTCGTCTCCGGGGTGCTGGTTGGCCTGGATGTAGTCGATCGCCTGGCGCGTCGGCGCATAGAAGCCGGTCTGGCGGTGGCTGGCAACCAATCCGCCGACGGAGACCGCAAACGCCAAGGCAACCAGCGAGATCGCTGCGGCGCGCGGAAGGGTGGCGAGCGTGGCTGCCAAAGCCGTGAGCAGGAACGGCGCCGCGACCGCCGTGTACCGCGTAATGAGGACGTCTTTCCCGGCCGCGCCGAGAGCGATGATTGCCAAAGGTGCGAATAGGGCGAGCACCGCGAGCAGCCCTCGATTGCGCACCGCCGCAAAGCGCCGCGTCACGAGCGCGAGTAGCGAGAGGACCAAGGCCGCGGCCCCGAGCAGCCGGATCGCGCCGGCGCCCCCCAGCCAGCGGCCGTCAAAAGGCGTTTGTGCTATACGCAGCACGTTGGTCGGGGTAAGCCCGGCGACGGCGCCGATGCCGCCGTTTGGGGCATAGGCGTACTGATCGTCAAGCATGGGTATCAAAAGCAACTGGGCCAGCAGGCAGACCCCCAGGAACGCGGCGCGCTCGGCGCGCGCGAGGCTCCCGCGGCCCCCGAGCCAGGCGCACAGCGGGAGAATGACGAGCGCCGCTGTGTAGTGCAGCCACAGCGCGCTCACCGCCGTCAGGGCACCGAGCGCCAGCAGGCGCGTGCGGTTGCGAGCCCCAGCAGGCGCTCGTACTGTGGCTCCCACAGCGATCGTCACGGCCAGCATCGCGAACACGTAGACACGTGCCTCCTGGGCGTGCTGCAGAACCAGCGGGCTGAGCGCGCACAAACCCGCGGCGAGCAGCGCTGGAAGTCGATCGACGAAGGCCCGAGCCATCCAGTACAACGCCGCGACGAGCGCAACGCCCGCGACGGCGGACGGCAATCGAGTCACCCATTCCGCCTGCGATCCAGTCCGGTAGATCCACTCGTGCAAGAAGAAGAAGTACGTCCACGGCGTGGTCTCCGTCATGCGCACGACGCTCGTAACGCCGCTCAGCAGGGGCAGCGAGTGCAAGACGCTGAGCGCCTCGTCGACGAAGTAGCTCGAGGATCCGAGCTGCCAGCCGAAGTTCAGCGCCCCGGCGAGCAGGATCGACCCAAGCGCCCAACCCTCCCAGCGCCCTCGCGTGGTGCCAACCGGCGCCCGGGCGCAGCGCACCCCTACCCCGCGCCGGAGCTGATAACCGCGATCGGGTCTCCTGCGGCGACCGATGCCCCGACCGCTACGCGCAGCGCCGAGATCGTCCCGGCCTTGTGCGCGCTGATCTCGTTCTCCATCTTCATCGCCTCGATCACGCACACCAGCGCGCCCTTCTGCACCTCGGCGCCCTCCTGCACGGCGACCTTCAACACGGTCCCCTGGAGTGGGGAGGTGAGCGTCCCCCCGCCGCCCCCATGGACTTCCCCGCCGCCCCCGCGGACTTCCCCGCCGGTCCCGGCCTCCGCCGGCCTGCTGCCAACCCCGCCGCCCCCGCGGACTTCCCCGCCGGTCCCGGCCTCCGCCGGCCTGCTGCCAACCCCGCCGCCCCCCGCCGCATCCCCAGCTTCCCCACCGGGATCTGTGCGCCGGCGCCGGCGCGGAGGCGGGCGCCCAACGGCATCGCCCGCCCCGGCCGCCCCGGCCGCCCCGCCGCCGTCTCCCCCGGCCGCCCGGCCGAGGACCTTGACCTCGAAGCGCTTGCCCGAGACCTCGACCGTGTAGCTCTGCTCCAGCTTCGCTTCCAGGGCCTCCCTCTCATCCGCCTCGCCGCCGCCCTCGGTCGCCTGGCCGGAGGCGAGTGCCTGCAGCCAATCGCGATCCTCGATCAGGTCCCGGCAGGTCTCCGCGTCTGACCACTGCGAGGTCTGGAGGATCGCCTCGTGAAAGGGCAGCAGCGTCTGGAGGCCGCCGATCTCGTATTCGCGCAACGCCCGGAGCATCCGCGCGGTGGCCTGCCGGCGGTCGACATCCCACGCGATCAGCTTGGCGAGCATCGGATCATACGACGGCGAAACCACCGAATCCGGCCCGACGCCCGAGTCGACGCGGACGCCGGGGCCAGCCGGCTCACGATAGGCGGTGATCGTGCCAGGCGCCGGAGCGAAGCCCTTGCTCGCGTCCTCGGCGTTGATCCGGCACTCGATGGCGTGCCCGCGCAGCACCACGTCCTGCTGAGCGATTGAAAGCCGTTCGCCGGCTGCGACCCGGATGCCCTCCTTGACGATGTCGACTCCGGTGACCATCTCGGTCACACAGTGCTCGACCTGGACCCGGGTGTTCATCTCCAGGAAGAAGTACTCGGGCGCCTCACTTGCTTCTGTGCCCCCCTCGCCGCTCGCCCCGCCCCCCTCGCCGCTCGCCCCGCCCCTGGTGAGCAGCAACCCCTCGACCGTGCCCGCTCCCGTGTATCCGACCGAGGCGGCCGCGTCGGTCGCGATCTTCCCGATCCGGGCGCGCAGCGCCTCGTTCACCGCGGGCGCCGGCGCCTCCTCGATCAGCTTCTGGTGGCGGCGCTGCAGTGAGCAGTCGCGCTCACCCAGATGGATCACATTGCCGTGCGTGTCCGCGAGCACCTGGACCTCGACGTGGCGCGGGTCGGACAGGTAGCGCTCCACGTATACGGTCGCGTCGGAGAAGAACTTCTCGCCCTCCCGCGCGGCGCCTTCGAACGCCTCTGCGAGCTCGTCCTCGCCCAGCGCCACGCGGAAGCCCTTGCCACCGCCCCCGCCGGCCGCCTTGATGGCGACCGGATAGCCGATCTCCTCGTCGATCAGCCTGCGCGCGTCATCGATGCTCTCCACCGGCGCGGTGCTGCCAGGCACGATCGGCACGCCGGCCTTGGCCATCAGCTCGCGGGCGCGAGTCTTCGAACCCATCGCCTCGATCGCCGCCGCCGGCGGCCCGATGAACGTGACGCCGCGCTGCGCCAGCGCGTTGGCGAAGGCGGCGTTCTCGGCCAGGAACCCGTAGCCGGGATGGACCGCCTGCGCACCGGAGCGCTTCACCGCGTCGAGCAGCTTGTCGACCGCCAGGTAGCTCTGGGGCGCCGGACCGGGACCGAGCAGGTAAGCCTCGTCCGCGCGCACCACGTGCAACGCATCGCGATCGAGCTCGGAGTAGACGGCGACGGTCGCGATCCCGAGCTCCTCACAGGCGCGCTCAATCCTTACGGCGATCTCGCCGCGGTTGGCGATAAGGACCTTCGAGAACATCCGCGGCGCCGGACTCTACCTTCAAATAGAGGACCCGTTTCGCGGTCTTGATCAGCCGCCGAGCAGACCGCGGGCCGCGGAGCGCAACCGGCCCAATGCTCCTGCGCGCACCTGCGCGATCGTCTTACCGTGCTGGCGGGCGATCTGGCGCAGCGTCCTGCCGCGTGCAAGCTGCGCGCGGAGCTCCGCGGGGGTGATCCCGAGGTCGGCCGCGACCGCCCGGATCACGATCGGGCGCAGCCCGGCGGTCCCGCCGGCGCCGAAGCGGCCCTGGCCAGCTAGCCCGGGCGAGGAGATAAGGTCGGTCCTGGGATTGACGGGCAACAGCAGCGGCGCGAGCGGGCGCTGGGAGAAGTCGAAGTCCGAAACCAGATCCCCGAGCTGGGGAGCGTTCTCGCGGACGTACGGACGCGGGTCAGGGCGCCCGTCGGTCCTCGGGTCCAGGCGCTGACCGCCGAGGAAGTCGTCCTCGATGAACTTCACGTAGGCGTCGTGGCTGAGCGTCTGGTGGTCGATGTAGCCGCTGCGGGCATAGGGGCTGATCACCATCGCCGGGATCCGCAGCCCGTAGCCGTTCGCGTCGACCACGGGCGGCACGACGTGGTCGTAGAAGCCTCCCCAATCGTCCCAGGAGAGGAAGATCGCCGTGCTGTTCCAGTCGGGGCTCTTCATGATCGCGTTGATCACTCCCGTGACGTAGCTCTGGCCCGCGCTGACCAGCCCCGGTGGGTGCTCTGAGACCTTGCCGTTGGGTACGACCCACGAGACAGAGGGCAGCGTTCCAGTCTTCGCCGCGGTGAAGAAGTTGCCGAGCGTCTGGATGTTTCCGAGCTGGTTGTCCTGGCTGACGGTGTCGAAGTACGGGAGGGGATTCCAGATCCCCGGCGTCTTGGGTCTCTGGGCGACGGGAGCACAGCTCATCGCGGCGTTGTCGTCGCAGTCGGGCTCTGAGCCCTTGAAGACGTAGTAGCCCCAGCTCACGCGATCCTTGTGCAGCAGGTAGGTGAGGTCGGTCCAGGCGTAATCCGGCGGGGGCGTCTTGACAAGGCGCGGGGGCCCGAAATCGGGCGGGTTGCCAGGGCTCTGGAGCGCGTTGACGCAGCTCATCGGGTCGCCCTGGTGGGTGCAGTTCGCCGACCACTCGGAGAGCATGAACAGGTGCGCGGGGAGGCTCCAGGAGGCGTTGGGCTCGAACATGTGGTCCTGGAGCACGAAGTGGCGCGCGTAGGCCCAGTAGTTGGGGATATCCGAGCCGTTGTGGTAGCCCATCACGTCGGGCTTGCCGGCGCTCGCCCCGCAGGCCGGGTTGAACGTCTGCGAGCACCTGGTACGGGCTACCTCCTGCTGGGCGACGAACCCGTTCATCTGGTCTCCGGCGATGTCCGCGGAGGCGTTGTCGGCGCTGTGCGGACCGCCCGCGTTCTCGTCGTGGCGGTCGTGGAAGGCCCGGGTGCAGCCTTGGCTGCTCAGGCCGGGCACGCAGGCGACCGGTCGCCCGTGCTGCATCGCGATGCCGTCCGCGCCGGGATAGGTCCCGAAGTAGGAGTCAAACGAGCGGTTCTCCTGCATGATGACCACCACATGCTTGATCTTGTGGATGCCGCCGGAGGGGCCCGGCGGCGTTGGCGAGATTGTCGAAGGGCCGCTACCGGCTGTGGCTGTGCGCGGGGCAGCGGAGTGACCGCCGCAGGCCGCCGCCAGTACGCAGCAGCCCACTGCCAGGAGCAGCGTCCTAATAATGCGCACCGCGGACGACCGCGTCGCTCGGAGGCGCGCCGAGGACCATCCCGGCTCCCTAATTCGCGCCAACGACCATCCCGGCACCCACGGTCTCGTTGGTGGCGTGGTCGATCAGGATGAAGCTACCAGTGTTGCGGTTGCGCGCATAAGGGTCGGCGATCAGCGGCGCGCCGGCGCGCACGCGCACGCGACCGATCTCGTTGAGCCCGAGCTGCTCGCAATCGAGGTGGTGCTCGAGCGTGTTGACATCGATGCGGTACTCGAGCTCTGCCACCACCGCCGGTGCCGTGCGGGTCGTGTGTTTGATCGCGTAGCGCGAGCCGGGACGCAGCGGCGCCTCGCTCATCCAGCACACGATCGCTTCCAGCTCGCGGGCGCACACGGGCGGATCGCCCGCTGCCACGATCATGTCCCCCCGGGAGACGTCGAGCTGGTCGCGCAGGCGGAGGGTCACCGACATCGTCGGGAACGCGGCTTGCAGCTCCCCGTCGTAGGTGTCGATCGCGGCGATCTGCGTGCGCTGCCCGCTGGGGAGCACGATCACCCCGTCGCCGGCTCGCAGGACGCCCCCCGCCACCCGACCCGCGTAGCCGCGATAGTCGTGATGCTCTTCATGCATTGGCCGAATCACCCACTGGACCGGAAAGCGGACGTTGATCAGATCGCGGTCCGGCGCGATCACCACGTGCTCGAGGTGATAGAGCAGCGGCGGGCCCTCATACCAGTCCATCTTCGGCGAGCGCTGCACCACGTTGTCACCGTGGAGCGCTGAGACGGGGATCGCGCTGATGTCGGTGATCTCGAGGCGCGCGGCCCAATCGGTGAGCTCGTCGACGATCGACTCGAAGACGGCCTCGTCGTATTGCACGAGGTCCATCTTATTCACGCACACGACGAGGTGCGGAATCCGCAACAGTGACGTGATGTATGCGTGACGCCGGGTCTGCTCGCTGATCCCCTTGCGCGCGTCCACCAGCACGAGCGACAGATCGGCTGTCGAGGCCCCCGTGACCATGTTGCGGGTGTACTGCTCGTGTCCCGGGGTATCGGCGATGATGAACTTCCGCCCGCCACGGCCGCCGGCCCCCGGCAGGGCGGCCGCGGTCCCAGTCTGGAAGTAACGGTAGGCGACGTCGATCGTGATTCCCTGCTCGCGCTCGGCACGCAGGCCGTCGGTCAGCAGTGCGAGGTTGAGGTACCCGTCGCCGCGCCGCGCGGAGCTCTGCGCCACTTGCTCGAGCTGATCGTCGAGGATCGCATTCGAGTCGTGCAGGAGGCGGCCGATGAGCGTCGACTTGCCGTCGTCGACCGAGCCCGCGGTGACGATCCGCAACAGCTCGCTGGTCCGCGTGCGGACGGCATGCCCGTTGGTGGCGGCGCCGGGCACTTAAAAGTAGCCCTCGCGCTTGCGATCCTCCATCGCGGCTTCGCTGACGCGATCGTCGGCCCGCGTCTCGCCGCGCTCGGTGACGCGGGTAGCAGCGATCTCGGCGGTGACCTGCGCCAGCGTGCTCGCCAGCGAGCGCACCGCGCCGGTGCAGGTCATGTCACCCACCGTTCGATAGCGCACGGAGGCCTCGAACGGCTGCTCGCCGTCGATCAGCTCCACGTGGGCGCTGTGGGCGTAGAGCATCCCGTCGCGCTGGAACACCTGGCGGGTGTGGGAGTAGTAGATCGACGGCACCTCGAGCCGCTCGGCGTCGATGTACTGCCAGACGTCGAGCTCGGTCCAGTTGGAGATCGGAAACACCCGCACGTGCTCGCCTTTGCGGATCCGCCCGTTGTAGAGCGCCCACAGCTCCGGGCGCTGGCGCTTGGGGTCCCACTGGCCGAAGTCGTCACGGAAGGAGAACACGCGCTCCTTGGCGCGCGCGCGCTCCTCGTCGCGGCGCGCGCCCCCGAAGGCCGCGTCGAATCCGTGCTCCTCGATCGCGTCCAGCAACGTAGTGGTCTGCAGGCGATTGCGCGAGGCGCGGGGCCCGGTCTGCTCTACCACCCGGCCCGAGTCGATCGAGTCCTGGACGCTGGCGAGGATCAGGCGCTCGCCGAGGTCGGCGATCATCCTGTCGCGCAACGCGAGCACCTCCGGGAAGTTGTGCCCGGTATCGATATGCATGATCGGGAATGGAAAGCGTCCCGGCCGGAAGGCCTTCTCGGCCAGGCGCAGCAGGACGATCGAGTCCTTGCCACCGCTGAAGAGCAGGACCGGATGCTCGAGCTCGGCCGCCACTTCCCTGAAGATGTGGATCGACTCAGCCTCCAGCGACTGCAGGTGCGAGAGCTCGTAACTGAGCGGGTTCATTGGTAGGGCGGCGGTGCGAGAGCTCGTAACTGAGCGGGTTCATTGGTAGGGCGCACTACTCGTGGATCCCGCATTCGGTTTTCGCCTCACCGGCCCAGCGCCCCTCGCGGCCGGCGCCGGGTCCCGTGCACGGCTCACAGCCGATCGAGGAGTAACCGCTGTCGTGGAGCGGATGGTAGGGCAGCTCGTGCTTGAAGATGTAGCTCCATAGATCGCTCTCGCTCCAATCCGCCAGCGGGTTGAGCTTCCAGAGCCCGCGCCGCTCGTCACGCTCCAGCTTCTGCGCGCCGGTCCGCGTGGCCGCCTGCTCGCGGCGCACGCCGGTGATCCAGGCATCGACGCCGGTGAGCGCGCGCTCCAGTGCGCCGACCTTCGCCGCCCCGCAACAGCGGGCCGACGTCCACGGCTCGCCGGGGCTGCGGGCGTCGATCACCTCGACGCTGAGGCCGAAGTGCTCCTCGAATCGCTTCCAGGTGGCGAGGGTCTGGGCGAATAGGACGCCCGTGTCGATCGTGAACACGCGCGCCCGGGGCTCGATCGCGCTCAACATGTGCACCAGCACCGACTCCTCCTTCTGAAAGGAGCAGGCCATCGTCAGCCGGGGGTGAAAGCGCTCCACGGCGTAGGACAGCACCTCCTGGGCGGATGCGTATTGGAGCTCGTTGGCTTCGGCGCTCACCGATGCGTTCTGGTGCTCAGCCCCGTTGGCCACGCGCGCCGGTGGCGCGGCGTGGGCCGCTAGACCGCGCACTCGCCTTCGCCGCGAATGACCTCAAACGGTCCGCTGCGGTTCCAGTCGATGAAGTGGGTCATGTTCTCCAGGCCGAATTCGATCGGCATCGTGAGGTCCTTGACGAGTGACTCGAAGCGGGGGGTCCCGACGCGATCGACGAACGCGGTGAACTCCTCGCCGTCGTCTCGCTCTGACTCGTAGAAGCGTAACCACCGTTGCACCGCCTCCGGCACGCGCTTGGCCGGCAGCCTTGCCTTGCACCGCTTGCCGTAGCGAACCTCACCTCCCTCGTAGGCGCCCCCGAGGTGCGGGATGTATGCGGGAACCGCATGCTCCCCGACCTTGATCGAGGCGCCGTAGAAGCCGATCCCGGCGATGTGGTGCTGGCCGCAGCCGTTGGGGCAGCCGCTCATCTTGATGTGGACCCGCCGCGTCAGCTCGTCATCGATCTGCATCTCGGCCAGGCGCTCCTGGATCGCCTCGTTGAGTCCCATCGAGCTCGTGATCCCGAGCTTGCAGGAGTCGGTCCCCGGGCAGCTCACGACATCGGTGATCTCGTCGGCTCCGGCCTCACCGAGACCAAGCTCTTCCAAGCGCCGCCAAACGTCGTACACCGACTCCGCACGCACCCAGCGCAGGACGAGGTTCTGGTGGACGGTCGTGGTGGCGCACCTGCCCGTGTACTCGCGCATCAGCCCCGCGAGCCCGCGTAGCTGCTCGGGGTTCAGGTCGCCGCGGGTCACCTTGACCTCGACCGTGGCAAACCCGGGCTGGCGCTGGGTCTGGACGTTCGACGCCACGAAGTCGTCGAACTGCCTCCTGTCGCCGTTGGAGCGCTCGGCCTGCCCGCTGCCGTTCGGTGGCAGCGTGGCGGCGCCGGTCCGCTTGGGAGGCGCGTCTGCGTACTCGTCGTGCTGGGGCAGGAGCCCGTCCAGCGAGAAGTCGCGCTCGGACACCCAGTCGCCGCGCAGCTCCTCCCGCACCTGCTCGCGGAACGCGTCGATCCCGATCTTGTCGACCAGCACCTTGATCCGCGCGCGGGCGCGGTTTACGCGCAGCCAGTCCTGGCGATCGAAGATCCGCATGCACGCCTCGGTCACCTTCAGGTAATCGCCGTTGTCGAGCGCGACGAACTCGTACAGCGTCGGAGCGGTGCGGGGCATGATCGAGGTGCCGCCGCCGACCCGCATCTCCACGCCGCGCACCCCGTCGCGCACGCGGGCGAGGAAGGCCACGTCGTGGATGCGGGTGATCGCGTTGTCCTCGTCGGTCGGAGCGAAGGCCGTCTTGACCTTGCGCGGCATCGACTGCGTCGTGGGATGGCGCACGAAGTAGCGCACGTAGGCGCTGGCATAGGGAGTGATGTCGAATAGCTCTCCTGCGAGCACGCCCGCGCGGGGGTCGCCGGTGACGTTGCGCATCGTGTTCCCGCACCCTTCGCGCGAGGACAGCCCGGCATCGCCGAGCTCGCGGATCAGCTTCGCCGCCGCGGGCAGCGGCACGTGGTGCATCTGGATGTTCTGGCGCGTGGTGATGTGGCCCTTGCGCAGCGGAACGTGCTCATCGATCACCGAGGCGAAGGCATCGAGCTGGTCCGCGGTGACGCCGCCCAGCGGAAGCTTGACGCGGACCATCTGCACGTCGGCCTGGCGCTGGCCGTAGACGCCCTGCTTTAGGCGAAACTTGATGAAGTCCTCCTCCCGCAGCCCGCCGTCCAGATAGCGCGTGGACTCGGTGTCGAAGTCGTCGAACTCCTCGGTGATGATGGGGATCACGTGACCGGGGACGTCCTCGAGCAGCTCGGGGCTCTGCAGCGAACCATCTGATCGATCGATGGGGGCGTTCTGTTGCGTTTGCAGCGATGCGGGCTCCATCAGATCCTTTCTGTCGCCGGGATCGAGCGTCAAATGTACCAAAAGGCGATCTGGATACGGCTATTTCTTGGCCCTTGCAGCGGCTTGCGGCGTGGTCCTTGCAGCGTGGCCGTTGGAGGGTGGTCGTTGGAGCGCGGTCGTTGGGGCGTGGTCGGTGCAGCCGGCTGCGGGAACCACCGATCGGGCGTGGCCCCCCCTACAGGTACATACCCGGCTTCGTGCGGGATGCACCGACGCCGATCGACCGATCAGCATCAGGAGTCAGGATGCGGCGATCTTCAACGCAAGCCGAGTGCTCTGGCGATGCGCATCGATCGCCCTTACGACGACGCCGATCCGCTTGACGTCCCTGGCCGCGACCTGTGCGGCGAGGCCCGAGCGCAACCGTATCGCGGGCGCGGCCACCGTGAGCCTGAGCTTCGCCACCGGCGCCCTGAGCGTGACCGACAGCGCGCCCCGGCTGACCTTGGCGACGAACTTGGTGCGCCTCCCGTTTGGACCGATGACCGTGATCGCCGCCGCCAGGCGCTTGCCGCTGTTGCCGGGAGTGTCGAAACGCGAGCCGGGGGGCAGACCGATCACGAGGATGTGGATCCCGGGCGTATCCCTGCCGGCGATGACCGTCAGCGATAGCTTGGGCGCTCCGCGCCCGAGGCCCGTGAACGAAGTTCTCGACGTGCCGGGGAGACCGCCGATCGTCCACGAGAACCTGGACCTGCCCGACCCCCCGCCAGCGGCGCTCGCGGTCAGGCTCACCGCAAAGCGGCCCGCGGTGCGCGGCTTGCCCGAGATCAGCCCCGTGCGGCTGTTGATCGACAGCCCTGGCGGCAATCCGCGGGCGCCGAATCGGAACGCCGTATGGCTGCGGTTGCTGACGGTTGCCGTTATCAGCAGCCTGACCGGCTTGTGGACGGTACCCGTATGGTTGCCGTGGTGGGCGATGACCACCGCCGGCGCGATCACCGACCACCGAAATGACGTGCTGCCCACCGCACCGTCGGAGTCCCCCACGAGCACCGTCACCGTCGAGGAGCCGACCTTGGTCGTGGCACCGGATATTACGCCGCTCGATGCATTGACCGAGAGGCCCGCTGGCAGCCCCGCGGCGGCGAAGCTCAGACGAGCGCCGGCCGTGCTGAGCGCTGTCAGCCGCAGGGACGTCGCCGTGCCGAGGACCGTTGCCTGCGGCCCAGGGCTGGAGACGCTCACGCGGTCACAAAGTGCGGCTGGCAGCGTGGTGCCATTGGGGGTTCCGAGCCCTGAGGCCATGTCATAGCCGGGGCCGGCCACGAAGCCGCCTGCCCCGGTGTAGTCGTTCTCGCCCGAGATGATGTCGTTGAAGTCGCTTGCCAGCGCGCTTCCGGCGGCACGGTAGAGAACCGGGTTGGCGAAACCGATCGCCGAGCCGCCGCACGCGCGGGACGCATTCGTCAACGCGAGCAGCGCCGCCCACAAGGGTTCCGCGCCGCTCGTCCCGCCAACCGGTGTCCAGCCCTTGACGCCGGTGCCGGTGCCCGTGAAGTAGATCAGGTAGCCGGTGAACGGATCGGCGTCGGCGGATACGTCAGGAACCTCTCGGCAGAGCGTGGTCCTAGATCCACAGGGCGCAGCCGAGGAGGCGGCGTTGACCACGTGCAGCGACGCCGGCGCGCTCGATTGGTAAGAGAGCATCGGCCACAGCGCGGAGATCCCGCCGCCCCCGGCGCCGGCGGGCGGCGTCCGAGCCGCTTCGTTCCATACCGTCTCATTCGGCGGCGGGCCGGGCGTGTGCAGCGTCGTTCCGCCGACGCCTGTCACGAACGGCTGGCTGGCGGGATCGTCCACCGCCGGCCTGGCGATCGGAGCGCCGCTCTGATCGGCGCAGTCCTCGGCACCGTTATCGCCAGCCGCCGCGACGATCGTCTGACCCTGTACGGCGGCCTCCTCGAACAGCGTGCTCTCACCCTGCGCCTCGCTCGATCCTGCCTGCGGCTCGCAGTTACCCCACGTTGTCGAGATCACCTGGGCCCTGTCCTGGCTGATGATCGCGGCGTAGGTGTCATATGGGCCTGATCCAGGGCTGCCCGAGGCTGAGTTCGGCCCGCTGTAGACGAGGACGTTCGCCTTCGGAGCGAGCCCAATTACGTCCTCGATATCGAGCGCCGCCTCGCCCATACCGGCACCTGACCCAGCGCCCCCGTCGACCGGGAGATTGGAAACCGGCGTACTGGTCCCGTAACAGGACTGATAGGTCGCGATGTCGCTCGGCGCGTATGGCTCGAGCTCGTAGATCGCGATCGTCTGCCCGGCCCCTAGGTCACCGGCCCTATAGAGGCTGGTGAATCGGTAGGCGGATGCAAGCTGGTCCGCCGTGTAGGTGATGGGGTACTTGCTCGCGGCGCTGAGCGCAGCCGCGCATGGCTGCGGTCCACCCGTCGCGACGTGTGGGGTCGCCCGCGCGGCGCTGCGCTCGTCAGGCCGGATGATGCTGTGAGGCCGTGCCGGACCGTCGCGTCGTGCCACGCCCTCGCGCGGCGCTAGGCCGTCGCCTCGTGCCACGCCCTCGCGCCGTGCCAGGCCGAGGGGTCGTGGCGTGGCCAGAGTGTCGAGCCCGACGACTCCTTGCACGTACCGCGCCACGCTCGCATCGAACGAGGGCGCCACCGCGTTGGCGAACGCGAGCCGGCTGCGGGGCAATGCATAGCTTTTCAGAGAAGTCGAGAACGCCTGCGCGATCCTCGATGCCGTCGCAATCACGGGTATGGCGAGGCCATTGGCGCTGACCGCGCCCGGGCTGAGGCCGTGCGCACGCAGCGAGGACTGAACGGCGGCGCTCTGCGCAGCCGTCGGGGCGAAGCGCTGGGCGAACTGCGCGACCGTGAGACGATCGCGGTAGGCGCCGGAGCCCGGGGTCGAGACCGCTAGCGCATACGCCTCCAGCGCCGCCGGATCGCGCGGCGCGAGCGTCACCGTCACCCGAATCTGGATGCTGGCAGGCAGCGTGCCGAGCACCCGGGCCCCCGCGGGGGCCGGGGGCGCCGAGCCGACGCGCATCAACTTGGGCACTGCGGCCGAGACGGCGCTCGAGAAAATGCCCGAAGCGCAGAGCGCGCCGGTGAGCACGATGCTCGCGAGCAGGAGCCTGCTGCGGCGCATCATTGACAAGCGGCCCACTTCTTCGGCGTGACGGCCCGTGCCCCCCGGCGTGACGGAGCGTGCCCCCGGCGTGACGGTCCGCGCCCCCGGCGTGACGGTCCGCGCCACCCGCGCGGAGGTCCAGCTCCCCGGTGCGGGCTCCGCCGCCGGCTCCCGTGCGACCCCCTCCAAGAGAGCCGCGCGCTGCCAGGCGCTCTGGCACGGCGGTGTGCGGGGTGCGCAGGCGGCCTCGAGCGCTCGGACGGGGGTGCGGGCGTTCTCGCGCATGAAGCGCTCGAGCGCGGCCACGACCGCCGCCGCCTCATCAAGGCAGGCGCCCGCGGCCAAGCGTGCGATCTCCGGGCGACCATTCATCGTTCGGTGCATGACGAGCGAGGGTATCGTCCGATCCATGTCGGAGCTCCCAGTCCTCGATCACGACGCAGTGCTCGCCGCGGTCTCGCCGGCGCAAGCGGTGCAGCGCGTCCGCGCGGCCTTCTTGCGCCACCACGCCGGCGAGTGGACGATGCCGCCCAAAATTTATCTAAGCAGCCCGCCGTTCGGGGACTTCCGCGCGATGCCCGCGCTTGGCGACGGCCTGGCGCTGCTCAAATGGGTTACCTCGTTTCCGGGCAATCCCGCTCACGGCCTGCCGACGGTGACCGGCGTGGTCTGCCTCTCGGACGCGGGCAACGGCGAGCCGCTGATGCTGCTCGACGCGCGTGGTGTGACGGCCCTGCGCACGGGGGCGAGTGCAGCCGTGGCGGCGCGGGCGCTCGCGGCGCAGGACGCGCGCTCGGTCGGGATCATCGGCTGCGGACTGCACGGCGCCTGGACCGCCCGCTGCCTCGTCGCGGCCGGGTACCGCAGCGGAGTGTGCTTTGACCCTCAACCAGGCGCTGCGGGCGCGCTGGCTGAAGAGGTAGGCTGGAGCGTCGGCTCCCACGCCCAGGCGGTTCAGTGCGACGTAGTCTGCTGCGTCACGCCGGGGGCGGCGATCGTGATCGAAGCCGGCGACCTACGGCCCGGTCTGCATCTGAACATGCTCGGTGCGGACGGTCCCGGGAAGTCCGAGGCGAGCATCGACGCCGTCGGGTCTTGTGCGCTCTTCTGCGACGAATGGGAGCAGGCATCTCACGCCGGTGAGCTGACGGCGGCGGTCGAGGCCGGGATCGTGGACCGCGGGCAGGTGACCGAGCTCGGCGCCGTGCTCGCCGGCGACGCGCCCGGACGACCGAGCCCCGAGGCGGTGACGCTGTTCGATTCAACCGGCCTTGCGATCCAGGACCTGGCGATCTCGGCTGCGGCGCTGGAAGCGTGGCGCGCTAGCCGGGTTTCGGCGCAGACGGTGAGGCTGTAGCGCGACAAGCTCCCGCCGTGCGAGAGCCTGGTCGTTTAAGCGTCCATATGGTGCGCTTGAACGACCAGCCTTCCGGGGAGCACCGCGGGCACCCCAGGCAATGCGAATGACGGGGGCTGTGGGCCACCTAAACGACTCCGCACTCGGGGCCGACCGCAGGCCCAACCGGCCAACGTCGCCGGCTGGGCCCGGGGCCAACCCAACCAAGGGTGCGGAGCGCCCTTATAAAGGGATGTTGCCGTGCTTGCGCCTGGGACCGGACTCGCGCTTACTCTGCAGCGTGTGCAGCGACGCGATCACCTTGGGGCGGGTTTCGTGCGGGATGATCACGTCGTCGATATAGCCGCGCTCGGCCGCAGCGTAGGGGTTGGCGAAGTGCGCCCGGTAGTCGTCGATCAGCTTCTGGCGGCGGGCGTCGGGTGTCGGCGAGGAGTCGATATCGCGCCGGTAGATGATGTTGACCGCGCCCTCGGGCCCCATCACGGCCACCTCGGCGGTCGGCCACGCGAAGTTGAAGTCGGCGAGCATGTGCTTGGAGGACATGACGTCGTAGGCGCCGCCGTAGGCCTTGCGCGTGATGATCGTGATCTTGGGCACGGTCGCTTCGGTGTAGGCATACAGCAGCTTCGCGCCGTGGCGGATGATCCCGCCCCACTCCTGCTCGGTTCCCGGGAGGAAGCCGGGCACGTCGCAGAACGTGAGCAAGGGGATGTTGAACGCGTCGCAGGTGCGCACGAACCGCGCTGCCTTGCACGAGGAGTCGATATCGAGCACGCCCGCGAACTGGGCGGGCTGGTTGCCGACGACCCCCACCGAGTAGCCGTCGCAGCGGGCAAAGCCGCAGACGATGTTCTTGGCGTAGCGCTCGTGGACCTCAAATAATTCATTATCGTCGGCGACCCGGCGGATCACCTCGCGCATGTCGTAGGGCTTGGTGGGGCTGTCGGGGACGATCGTGTCGAGCTCGTGATCCTGGCGCAGCGGGTCATCGGTTGTGAGCACGCGGGGGGGAATTTCGAGGTTGTTCTGGGGCAGGAACGAGAGCAGGTAGCGGGTGTCCTCCAAACAGGCGTCCTCGTCCTCGGAGGCGAAGTGAGCCACGCCTGACTTGGTGCAGTGGGTCATCGCCCCCCCGAGCTCCTCGAATGTCGGCTCTTCGCCGGTCACCGTCTTGACCACCTCGGGGCCGGTGATGAACATGTGCGAGGTCTCCTTGACCATGAAGACGAAGTCCGTGATCGCCGGGGAGTACACCGCGCCGCCGGCGCACGGGCCCATGATCAGGCTGAGCTGGGGGATTACCCCGCTGCACCTGACGTTGCGCACGAATATGTTGCCATAGGCGCCCAGGGAGACCACGCCCTCCTGGATCCGCGCGCCGCCGGAGTCGTTGATCCCGATCACGGGGCAGCCGATCTTGGCGGCCAGATCCATCACCTTGTATATCTTCTCGGCCATGACTTCTCCAAGCGAGCCGCCAAAGACCGTGAAGTCCTGGCTGAACACGCACACCCGGCGGCCCTCGATCGTCCCGTGGCCGGTGACCACGGCGTCGCCCCAGGGGCGGTTCTTCTGCATCTCGAAGTCGTAGGTGCGGTGGCGCACGAATGCGTCGAGCTCCTGGAAGGAGCCGGTGTCCAGTAGCTTCTCGATGCGCTCGCGGGCGGTGTACTTGCCCTTCTCGTGCTGCTTCTCGACAGCCTGGGCCGAGCCGGCGTGGAAGGCCTGCAGGCGGCGCTCCTGAAGCCGGGCGAGCTTCTCTTCGTAGGTTTCGGGGGCGGTGTCGCGCATCGGGTTCTCGGCTCGGTGGGCGCGCGAGTCTAGCTGCGCTCAGCGGACCGGCCGGTCTGCGAAGTCTTGCTCAAGCTCCTCGACAGCGAAGCCCTCGGCATAGAGTTCGTCCCAGCAGGTTAGGTTTCAGCTTCTATGTCAGTGGCCGCAGAAGCCCGTCGAGGTGCTGATGACGATTCGGGAGAAGGTCCCTAAAGCCGCCAGGCTCGACGAGCCGCCACTGTGTTGGGCTCCGTTCGATGACGCCGTAAAGGTTCGTCATGACTTGGTCGGCGTCGTCTTGGCCACCGCTGACGATTAGGGACGAGAGCCAGGCATGAGCCCGGGTTGGGCATCGGAGCCGTGAAGGAGCTTTACGACATGCGGCTCTGCTGCTCGCCACCCAACGATTAGGACGCGACGTACCGACGGAAGATCTTCGCGGAGTGCTTGGAGGTGAGATGGTGGGCATTCGAAGTCGGTCTTCGCCTCCATCGGGACAGCGATCGCCGGGACCCAAATTTCGGGTGAGTCCTGGACCTGAAGTGGTCCCCGTTCTCGTCTGATGTCGCCGTCGAAGCGCCCACCACTCTCGGCGTGCGTCAACGCTGAGTCGACCATCATCGAGTACGGCTCGGCTTGGGCCCGCACGGCTCGCGACCACGCCACCGACCCGTGTAGCTTGTAGAGGCGGCAGTCGTCCCGCTCGATAAACCGCGCAAGGTCGCGTTGAAGATCCCAGCCCCCGAAGACCGTCTGCAGGCGTCTTCGAGGATCGTGTCGTAGTTGAAGGTGGCGATTCTGAGTGGTTCGTCCGACCGATGCTGCCAGTCGTAGGGATGGTTGATTAACCGCAGATAGCGGGTGTAGCCGGAGGTTGCGTCGATCACGCCAGTACCAGCCCGCTCCAGCACGCCTCGAAGGTAGAACCGTTACAGTATTCGGGCTCGGCGGTTGGCTCTGGAGCGGGAGGCTCTCGTATGCGCTGGGAGGAGCTCTTGGCAGCGCCCTGGCCTGGCTTCTCATCATCAGCTACGCCGAGAAGCACAGGACAAGGCGTTAGCTTCTCCTCTCCTTCACCCTCGATGCCGAGCTGAGCCTCGCGTGGCTGAGGATCAGCTCGGCAACCTTACCTGGGCGGGGGATGGGGGTCGCCTCCTCGCTGTTGCCGTACGCCGAGCGATTGTCGTCCGGGGACCTGGCCGTCCGAACCCCCTCATAGAGTCACGAAAATGCACAAAAACGTGAGTGCGCCCAGAGTTGGAGGTGCTTGATGAGGAGTTGATCCAACATAAGCTCGTCGTCGCCTGCGGGTGTGAGTCCCGTCCGGGTAGCTGCCAGGAGGCCCGGTAGCAGGCTGGCGGCCTGGTCTGGAAACGGGCCGGGTCGAAGCCCAGCGTCAAGAGCCCCTTTGGGGGGAGCGACTGAGCGGTCCGCAGCATTAAGCGAAGCCTGCCGCGTCGTCAATGTGTCCTGCCCGCTTGCGGGTGGGGGAAGGGAGAGCCGAGCCGCGTCACTCACGGCGAAGGCCACGGAAGGGGCAAAGAGCCTGGATCGCAGCCCCGATGAACTCCCCGGCGTAGAGGGCGTGGAACGTTCAGATGGTGGCGGCGGGAACTGGGGAGGCCCTCCCCGGCCCGACGGTCTGCGGTGTTGCCGTCGGAGACCTCGGCCCTATAACCGGTGATCCCGGGAGTGGGCTGGAGGCCGGGAGGGCGTCGGAGGCGGCCGTATTACCGCTTGAGCGCTCGGGACAACAAAACCCGGCGTGAGGGAAGGGCCGCTGCTTCGTTCATGCGTCACGTACAGGGAAGGGCCGGTGAGTGCCGAAGTTGGCTAGGACCACCAAGCAGGATTCAGTCCGAGAACTGCAACGGCGCGCCTGGTCGTCGCACGCCGCGCTATTGCTCCAAAGCGCGACTATTCCCGTCCGAACGACGGCATCGCTGAAGGCTCGCCAAGCGCTACCGCTGAGGACCCCCGCTCTTTGCGCGCCAGTTTCCAATGCCGATCGTTGTAGAACGACAGTCAAATGACAGTGGCCCGAGAGCCCTGAGTGGCGTCGACTCTTAACCTTGGGCGAGCGCCGGTCATGCCTGGTGTTGACGGGCCTCGGCGATGTCGAATATCCGAGCAAAGCGCGCCGGGGCGAGATCGCGAGCGCCGACATACAGGCAAAAGCCAGCCGTCCTGGTCTCGCGCGTCACGTGACGGTCGCGGCGAAGGATCTGGCGGATGTGTGCGGCTTCGAGCGCGCTGTGGTAGAGGTACAGAGTTACTCGCATGGGGGCGGTTCCGGCGCTCAGCGCGATCCGCGCCGGCCCGAGGCGCTTTGGCACGGCCTCGAACGCCGTCGGAAGGCCGTGCTGGCGCCACCGCGCGCGGACCGCGGTGGCCACGCCAGCGAGTTCGGGGGGCAGGAGCGCGAGGCGTTCTAGTGCCGGGTCGCCTGAAACGATCGGCCCACCCCTTGACGGGACCTGCTTAGAGCCGGCGGATTCCAGCTGACGTTGCAACACCCACTCGATTTGGAGGTTGCGATGCGGAGCAGGCGACGGACACCCGCTGGCGGGGTGCAGGCCGAAAAGCAGCGGCGGTACGTGGGGCTGATCGTGGCG
>JAABUX010001368.1_pt1 | contig 37201 bp, 48 predicted proteins | sample 5561851 | NCBI WGS metagenome assembly JAABUX01 (sample SAMN10711883, study PRJNA513361) | rock metagenome | isolation source: Antarctica rocks | place: Antarctica: Victoria Land, Richard Nunatak red sandstone | collected 2016-01-03 | reverse complement strand
CGAGCACCTGCCAGAGGTGTCCGAGGCCATGGTCACCCTCGCCATGATCCGCCTCATGACCCATCGCGCCGTCCACCCAAACCGCAAGCGACTGCCCGCACCATGACTTCCAAAACGGGCTTTAAGCGGGTCATCAATGCCCTTAGCAACATGCGACTCAGTGTATGAGGCGACCACGTCCTGAATCGGCAGCCGGGGCGGAGCCATCCCAACGACGCAACACAGGTCAGACAGGGCCAAGCAGCCGCCAACAACTGCGCGTTCTATGCTTGACTAACCCCGGGGGCGGACGTAGGTAACGCCTCCTAGACCATCTCCGGCATTGCCGGGTTGGCCGTTACCAAAGGCAAGTTCATGGTGCCGCCCCCACGGGCCAAGGCCATGTGCAGCACGACTTGCGCGGATGGTTCGCTCCATTCCGCGCAGGTTTGTTTGGCAAACGGCAGCCCGGCCCATCGGAGCCGAAAACCGACGATCGGAAGCAACGTATGCCGACCATCAACCAATTGATCGCTAATGGGCGCGAGCCGGCGGCCAAGCGCAACAAGGTGCCGGCCCTGCAGGGCTGCCCGCAGAAGCGCGGTGTCTGCACGCGCGTCTATACGACGACGCCGAAGAAGCCGAACTCGGCGCTGCGCAAGGTCGCCAAGGTGCGCCTGACCAATGGTTATGAAGTCGTAAGCTACATCCCTGGCGAGGGCCATAACCTGCAGGAGCATAGCGTTGTGCTGATCCGTGGCGGGCGCGTAAAGGACTTGCCGGGCGTGCGCTATCACATTCTGCGCGGCGTCCTGGACACCCAGGGCCTGCCAAAGCGCCGCCAGCGTCGGTCGCTGTACGGCGCGAAGCGTCCGAAGTAACGAGGGGGCAGACTATGAGCCGACGCCGCCGCGCCACGAAGCGCGATATCCTGCCGGACGCCAAGTTCGGCGATACCGTCATTACGCGCTTCATGAATGCGTTGATGTATGACGGGAAGAAGTCCTCTGCCGAGGGCATTGTCTATGGCGCGCTGGACGTTATGAAGAAACGTGGTGGGGCTGCGGCGGATCCGGTCCGCATGTTCCACGAGGCGCTGGACAACGTGAAGCCGGCTGTTGAGGTACGCTCGCGCCGGGTCGGCGGCGCGACATACCAGGTGCCGGTCGAGGTTCGCACTGAGCGGCGTCAGGCACTGGCGATCCGCTGGCTGATCGACAGCGCCAGGAAGCGCGGCGAGCACACCATGGAGGACCGGCTGTCCAACGAGTTGATGGACGCCGTGAATAACCGTGGCTCCGCGGTGAAGAAGCGTGAGGACACTCACCGGATGGCTGAGGCCAACAAGGCATTCAGCCACTACCGCTGGTAGGCATACCCTATTAAACCTGCCCCCCATTCCGTAGTGACGGGCGGGCGACGGAGACAAGACGATGGCCAAGGCAAAATTCCAGCGCAACAAGCCGCACTGCAACATCGGCACTATCGGTCACGTGGACCATGGCAAGACGTCGCTGACGGCCGCCATCACCAAGATCTTGGCGAAGTCCGGCGGTGCGACCTACACCGCCTACGACCAGATCGATAAGGCCCCCGAGGAGCGGGCGCGTGGCATTACCATCTCGACCGCGCACGTCGAGTATGAGACAGCCAACCGTCATTATGCCCATGTGGACTGCCCCGGCCACGCCGACTACGTGAAGAACATGATCACCGGCGCCGCGCAGATGGACGGCGCCATCCTGGTGGTGTCCGCCGCCGACGGCCCGATGCCGCAGACCCGCGAGCACATCTTGCTCGCCCGTCAGGTCGGCGTGCCGGCACTGGTGGTGTTCCTGAACAAGGTGGACATGGTCGATGACCCTGAGCTGCTAGAATTGGTCGAGATGGAGGTGCGCGAGTTGCTGTCCTCCTATCAGTTTCCCGGCGATGACATTCCCATCGTGCACGGCTCCGCACTGATGGCGCTTGAGGACAAGTCTCCCGAGCTAGGCGAGCAGGCGATCTTGAAGCTGATGGCCGCGGTGGACGAGTATATCCCGCAGCCGCTGCGCGCAACCGACCGGCCGTTCCTGATGCCGATCGAGGACGTGTTCAGCATCTCCGGCCGCGGCACGGTGGTGACGGGTCGCATCGAGCGCGGTATCGTCAACGTCGGCGACGAGGTCGAGATCGTCGGCATCAAGAACACGGTGAAGACCATCGTCACCGGCGTCGAGATGTTCAGGAAGCTACTGGATCGCGGCGAGGCCGGCGATAACATTGGCGCCCTGCTGCGCGGCACCAAGCGTGAGGACGTGGAGCGCGGCCAGGTGTTGGCCAAGCCGGGCAGCATAACGCCGCACACCAAGTTCAAGGCCGAGGCCTACATCTTGACGAAGGAAGAGGGTGGTCGTCACACGCCATTCTTTACCAACTATCGCCCGCAGTTCTACTTCCGCACCACGGACGTGACCGGCGTGGTGCAGTTGCCCGAAGGCACTGAGATGGTGATGCCTGGCGACAACGTGTCGATGGATGTCGAGCTGATCGCGCCGATTGCCATGGACGATGGCCTGCGCTTCGCCATCCGCGAGGGTGGCCGGACGGTCGGCGCCGGCGTTGTGGCGAGCATCACCCAGTAAACGGCGGCCTGCAGCGAACCTGGATCGAGTACAATGGACAACCAGAACATCCGCATTCGCCTGAAGGCGTACGATCACCGTGTGCTGGACAACAGCACGCGGGAAATCGTGAACACGGCGAAGCGCACGGGTGCGCGGGTTCGTGGGCCGATACCGCTGCCGACGCATATCGAGCGGTTTACGGTGAACCGCTCTCCCCACGTCGACAAGAAAAGCCGTGAGCAGTTCGAGATCCGGACGCATCGCCGGTTGTTGGATATCGTCGAGCCCACGCCGCAGACGGTGGACGCGCTGATGAAGCTCGACCTGGCGTCCGGTGTGGACGTCGAGATCAAGCTGTAAGGGGCCGGGACGATGCGAACCGGACTGATCGCTAAGAAGTTGGGCATGACCCGGCTGTTCAAGGATGACGGCAGCCATGTGCCTGTGACCGTTCTCCATCTCGATGAGGTGCAGGTCGTGGACGCCCGCACACAGGAGCGCGATGGCTACACGGCGGTGCAGCTTGGCTGGGGCACGGCCAAGGTGAAGAACGTGTCCAATCCGAACAAGGGCCATTACGCCCGAGTGAAGGTTGAGCCGAAAAAGAAGCTGCGCGAGTTTCGGGTGTCTCCAGACGCCTTGCTGGAGTCCGGCCAATTCTTGACGGCGGCGCATTTCGTCGTCGGGCAGAAAGTGGATGTTTGCGGTATCACTAAGGGTAAGGGCTTTGCCGGTGGTATGAAGCGTTGGAACTTCCGCGGTTTGGAGGCGAGCCACGGCGTGTCGGTCAGTCACCGTAGCCATGGCTCGACCGGTAACCGGCAGGACCCTGGTAAAACGTTCAAGAATAAGAAGATGGCCGGTCATCTTGGCGTTGATCGTGTGACCACGCTGAACATCGAGGTTGCGGCGGTGGACGAGGTGCGCGGCCTAATAATGGTCCGCGGTGCGGTGCCGGGCAGCAAAGGCGAATTCGTGAGCATCCGCGATGCTGTGAAAAAGCCGCGCCCAGCGGAGGTGCCGTATCCGGCATCCATCCGCGCCGCGACAGAGGCGCCTGCGCCTGAGCCGACCCAGATCTAAGGAAGTCTGCGATGCAAGTCGAAATCAAGACACTGGATGGTGGGGCGGCCGGATCGGCTGAATTGCCCGATGCGCTGTTCGCCGCGACGCCACGTAAGGACATCATTGCCCGGGTGATCCACTGGCAGATGGCGAAACGCCGGGCCGGCACGCACAAGACCAAGGGCATGGGCGAGGTGTCCGGTACCACGCGCAAGCCCTACAAGCAGAAGGGCACCGGCAACGCCCGCCAGGGTAGCCTTCGCGCGCCGCAGTTCCGGACAGGTGGCGTTGTGCATGGCCCGGTGGTCCGCAGCCATGAGTATGACTTGCCCAAAAAGGTCCGCCGCTTGGGCCTGATTAGCGCGCTGTCGCTGAAGCAGGCCGAGGGCAAACTGATCGTGCTGGACAGCGCAACAGGTGGAACAGGAAAGACGAAGGATCTCGTTGCGAAGCTCAAGGTGCTTGGCTGGACGTCTACGCTGATCGTGGACCACATCGTCGATGCCGGGTTTCTACGCGCTAGCGCCAACATCGTAGGCGTGAACGTGTTACCGACCGTCGGTGCGAATGTGCATGACATCATCCGCCACGACATGCTGGTGGTTACCACTGCTGGGATCGAAAGCTTGCGGGGGCGTTTGTCATGAGCGTGAGGCAGGTGCAGGTCGCCCGCCGTCGTGCGGCCACAATGTCGCGCGAGGCGATGTATGAGATCGTCCGGAACCCGGTGATCACCGAAAAGGCTACGACGTTATCCGAGAAAAACCAGTTCGTATTCCGGGTCGCAATCGACGCGACTAAGCCGGAGATCAAGGCCTCAGTTGAGGCACTGTTCGGCGTAAAAGTATTGGACGTAAACACGCTGGTGCAGAAGGGCAAGACCAAGCGTTTTAAAGGTCGGCCCGGCGTTCGGTCAGACATCAAGAAAGCTTACGTGCAGCTCGCAGAGGGACAGTCAATCGACATGTCCACCGGCCTGAGCTGAGGGATCAGCAGCTATGGCACTCAAGCAATTCAATCCCGTCACGCCGAGCCTGCGCGGCACGGTTCTGATTAACCGCAGCGAGCTGTGGAAGGGCAAGCCGGTCAAGACGCTGACCGAGGGCAAGCACAAAACCGGTGGACGCAACAACCACGGTCGGACAACGTCATTCTTCCGCGGTGGTGGGCACAAACAAACCTACCGTTTTGTGGACTTCAAGCGCCGTAAGTATGATGTTCCGGCAACTGTCGAGCGGTTGGAGTATGACCCGAACCGGTCTGCCTTCATCGCGCTGGTCAAGTATGACGACGGCGAGCTGTCCTATATCATCGCGCCGCAACGCTTGCGCACGGGTGACAAGGTCGTCGCCGGCAGCCGTGTGGACATCAAGCCGGGGAATGCCATGCCCATGGCGGCCATCCCGGTCGGCACGATCATCCATAATGTAGAGATGAAGCTGGGCGCGGGCGGCAAGATGGCCCGGGCCGCCGGCACATACGCTCAGCTTGTCGGTAAGGACGCCGGATATGCCCAGGTCAAGCTGCAGTCTGGCGAGCTTCGCGTCGTTCGCGCCGAGTGCATGGCGACGGTGGGTGCAGTGTCCAACCCGGACAACCAGAACCAGAGCATGGGCAAGGCTGGCCGCGCCCGGTGGATGGGCCGCCGCCCGCACAACCGCGGCGTGGTGATGAACCCGGTCGATCATCCGCATGGTGGCGGCGAGGGCCGCACTTCCGGTGGTCGTCATCCGGTCACGCCCTGGGGCAAGCCGACCAAGGGCGCTAAGACCCGCGCCAACAAGCGTACGGATGACATGATCATCCGCCGCCGTCCGAAAGGGAAGCACTGACCATGGCGCGTTCCGTATGGAAAGGTCCGTTCGTGGACGGATACCTCCTGGGCAAGGCCGAGGCGGCCCGCGGCTCCGGCCGTAACGAGATCATCAAGATTTGGTCGCGCCGCAGCACGATCTTGCCGCAGTTCGTCGGGCTGACATTCGGCGTCTATAACGGCCACAAGTTCCTGCCTGTTCAGGTGAACGAGAACATGGTGGGTCACAAGTTCGGCGAGTTTTCGCCGACGCGGACCTTCACCGGGCATTCATCCGACAAGAAGGCGCGGAGAGGTTAGGGCTTAGAAAGTAATAAGCGCACTACTTATTTTACTAGATCACTGTGAACATTGCATATTTTATAGGAAAGTAACGCTGTTACTTTATGACGGGCCCTTAGCATGAGCAAGCCAAAAACACCGCGTGCCCTGGCCGAGACGGAGGCGCAATGCGTCGTGCGCAACATCCGAATCAGCCCGCAGAAGTTGAACTTGGTGGCTGGGCTGATCCGCAACCAGCCGGCCAGCCAGGCGGTCGCGACGCTCACGTTCAGCAAGCGGCGAATCGCTCATCAGGTCCGTAAGGCCCTGGAGAGCGCGATCGCCAATGCCGAGAACAACCACCAGTTAGATGTGGACCGGCTCGTGGTTACGCGGGCCGAGGTCGGCAAGTCGATCGTAATGCGGCGTTTCATGGCCCGCGGCCGTGGCCGGGCGTCGAGGATCGAGAAGTGGTTCAGCCATCTGCGGATCGTGGTCGCCGAACAGGCGCAGGTGCCGGCGTCCGAGCGCGGCTCGGCTCAGAGAGAGGCGGCGTAATCCATGGGTCACAAGGTCAACCCGATCGGGCTCCGGCTCGGCATCAACCGGACGTGGGACAGCCGCTGGTTCGCCGGGGCGGACTATTCCAAGCTGTTGCTTGAGGATCTAAAGCTGCGCACTCATCTGCGGGCCAAGCTGTCTGGGGCTGGGGTGTCCCGCGTGGTGATCGAGCGTCCGGCGAAGAAGCCGCGCGTGACGATCTACGCCGCCCGGCCCGGAGTCGTCATTGGCAAGAAGGGCCAGGACATCGAGGTTCTCCGCAAGGACCTAGCGAAGATGGCCAAAGCGGAGGTGTCGCTGAACATCGTTGAAATCCGTAAGCCGGAGATCGACGCGACCCTGGTGGCGGAAAATATCGCGCAGCAGTTGGAGCGCCGGGTCGCGTTCCGGCGGGCGATGAAGCGGGCCGTTCAGTCGGCAATGCGCCTGGGTGCACAGGGCATCCGGATCAACTGCGGTGGCCGTCTCGGCGGCGCGGAGATTGCCCGGACCGAGTGGTATCGCGAGGGCCGGGTGCCGTTGCATACGCTGCGCGCTGACATCGACTTCGGCGTGGCGACCGCTAAAACCACCTATGGGACCTGTGGCGTGAAGGTTTGGATCTTCAAGGGTGAGATCCTGGACAACGACCCGTCTGCGCAGGACCGCCGCGCCGCCGAACAGGCCCCGCAGCGCTAAAAGGATCAGAAGATGCTGTCTCCCAAGCGGTCCAAGTACCGTAAGGCCCATAAGGGTCGCATCCACGGGCTGGCGAAGTCCGGCACGGCGCTGAACTTTGGCGCCTTCGGCCTGAAGGCGCTTGAGCCAGAGCGGATCACCGCCCGGCAGATTGAGGCGGCGCGGCGTGCCATCACCCGCTCGATGAAGCGTGCAGGCCGCGTGTGGATCAGGATGTTCCCAGACGTGCCGGTGTCGCAAAAGCCGGCTGAGGTCCGCATGGGTTCCGGCAAGGGCAGCCCGGAGTTCTGGGTATGCCGCATCAAGCCGGGCCGTATCATGTTCGAGATCGATGGTGTTTCGCCGGAGCTGGCGCGCGAGGCGCTGACGCTTGGTGCCGCCAAGCTGCCGATCCGCACTAAGTTCGTGACGCGGATCGGGGAGGCTTAGCCATGACCAAGCCAACCGACATCCGTGCCAAAGGGGCGGAGAACCTGTTTACGATGCTGTTGGATCTGCGCAAGGAGCAATTCAACCTGCGCTTCCAACGGGCCACGGGGCAGACCGAGGGTGTGGGCCGCGTGCGCCAGGTGCGCCGTGACATCGCCCGCGTGAAGACAATTATGTCGGAGCAGAAGCGGTCCGCCGCCCAAACCTCCGCGAAAACCTGAAGGGAGACGGACGATGCCGAAGCGCGTCCTGACCGGGCGGGTGACCAGCGACAAAATGGACAAGACCATAACGGTCCTGGTCGAACGTCGCGTCATTCATCCGCTGTACAAAAAGTTTATCCGGCTGTCGAAGAAGTATGCCGCGCATGACGATACCAATCAATGCAAGGTTGGCGATGTCGTGCGGATCGAGGAGTGCCGCCCAATCAGCAAGCGCAAGACCTGGATGTTGGTTGAGCGCAATGGCGAGCTTGTGGCGCCGCCGCTGGGCTTCATTACTGCTTACAACCCGTCCCGCGCCGCCCCGGCGCAGGCCGAAGCCCCTGCGGCCCAGGCGTAGGAGCCGGTAGATGATCCAGGTCGAATCCAATCTTGAAGTCGCCGACAATTCCGGTGCACGGCGCGTGCAATGCATCAAGGTGCTCGGCGGGTCGAAGCGGAAGACGGCTTCGGTGGGCGACGTGATCGTCGTGTCCATCAAGGAAGCGATCCCGCGCGGCAAGGTGAAGAAGGGCGATGTGCATCAGGCAGTGATCGTGCGGACCTCTTTTCCGGTGCGCCGCTCCGATGGCAGCGCCATTCGGTTTGACCGGAACGCCGCCGTGCTGATTAATAAGTCGCAGGAGCCGATCGGCTCCCGCATCTTCGGACCCGTGGTGCGCGAGTTGCGCGGCAAGAAGTTCATGAAGATCATCTCGCTCGCGCCGGAGGTGCTGTAATGGCCGCGCGCATCCGTAAGGGCGACACTGTCGTCGTCGTCACTGGGTCGGACAAGGGCAAACGCGGCGAGGTGCTATCCGTGCGTCCCAAGGACAACCGCGCCGTGGTACAGGGCGTGAACATTGCCAAGAAGCATACGAAGCCGCAGGGTATGGGTCAGCCCGGCGGTATCGTCGAGCAGGAGGCGACTATCCACCTGTCAAACGTGGCGCTGGTGGACCCGCAGACGAACAAGCCGACCCGCGTCGGGTTCCGGGTATTGGATGACGGCCGTAAGGTCCGCGTCGCCCGGCCGAGCGGCGCCGTAATCGAGGGTTGATTGTGAGCGACACCCAACAGGCGGCAGCGATGCCGCGGATGCAGCAGCGTTACCGCGATGAGGCGAAGCCCAAGCTGCAGGAGCAGTTCGGCTACAGCAACGTCATGCAAGTGCCGCGGCTGGAGAAGATTGTCATCAACATGGGCGTGGGCGAGGCTGCTGGTGACCAGAAGAAGTTGGACGCTGCAGTGGCGGAACTGACGCTGATCGCCGGGCAGAAGCCGGTAAAGACGCTGGCGAAGAAGGCCATTGCCGGATTCAAGATTCGCGAGGGCTTGCCAATCGGCTGCAAGGTGACCCTACGCAAGTCCCGGATGTTCGAGTTCCTTGACCGGCTTGTGACCATTGCATTGCCGCGGGTGCGTGACTTCCGAGGTATTCCGTCTGGAAAGGGCTTCGACGGCCGGGGCAACTTTGCCATGGGTCTCAAGGAGCAGATCATCTTCCCGGAGATCGAATACGACAAGGTGACGGATATCCGTGGCATGGACATCGTGTTCGTGACGACCGCAAAGACGGATGCGGAAGCGAAGGCGTTGTTGAAGGCGCTGGATATCCCGTTCGCCGCGTAATTAGGGTTTTGATATCCAGGCTCTGACCGGCCTGGGACTTTAACGATTGTGGAAAACTACCGGCGGCTGCAAGGCCGCGGTGGGTTCCAGGGGGTAGAGCAGATGGCTAAGACATCCGCGGTGAATCGCAACCTGAAGCGGGAGCGCATGTCGTCCCGCGACAAGAGCAAGCGAGCCGAGCTGAAGGCGCAAGTGATGGACCGGGCCACCCCGGTGGAGGAGCGGTTTGAGGCCTCGATGAAGCTGGCGCAGTTGCCGCGTAACGGCGCCGCTGTCCGAGTGCGTCTGCGTTGCGCGCTGACCGGCCGCGCCCGCGGCAACTACCGCAAGTTCAAGCTGTCACGGAACATGCTGCGCGCCCTGGCCAGTTCCGGCCAGTTGCCCGGTATGGTCAAAGCAAGCTGGTAAGGGGACCGACCGATGTCGATGTCCGATCCGCTAGGCGACATGATCACCCGCATCCGCAACGCTCAGCGCAGCCGTCACACGCAGTGCGTCGCCCCGGCGTCCAAGATGCGCGCGAGCGTGCTTGAGGCGTTGAAGCGCGAGGGCTTTATTCGCGGATACTCCGCCGAGGAGCTGCGGCCAGGTGTGGCGCAGCTTCGCATCGAGCTGAAGTACAGTGAGGGCGAGCCAGTCATCAAGGAGATCACCCGCGTGTCCAAGCCGGGCCGCCGGGTTTATTCCAAGATCAAGGAGTTACCGCGGGTGTATGCCGGTCTTGGCGTTTCCATCCTGAGCACGCCGCGCGGCGTGTTGAGCGACGGCGAGGCGCGCGCTGCCAATGTCGGCGGCGAAGTCTTGTTCCGCGTATTCTAAGGGGGACAGGCAAATGTCTCGTGTAGGCAAATATCCCGTCGAACTGCCGGCCGGCGTTCAGGTTGCCGTGGTGGACCGCGTACTCCAGGCCAAGGGGAAGCTCGGCACCATGTCGCTGCCGCTGACCGACCACGTCGATGCGACGGTTGAGGGCAACAAGGTCACGATCACGCCGCGCAGCAATGTCAGCCAGGCTCGGATGATGTGGGGCACGACGCGTTCCATCCTGGCGAGCATGGTACAGGGCGTCTCGGTCGGCTACACCAAGACGTTAGAGATTACTGGGACCGGGTTCCGTGCCAGTGTTCAAGGTAAGAACCTCGTGATCAACTTGGGGTTTTCGCATGACGTGGTCTATCCGGTGCCGGATGGTATCACGATCACCACACCGCGGCCGACCACTATTACGCTGGCTGGCGTGGACAGGCGGCAGGTTGGGCAATGCGCTGCCGAAATCCGCGCGTTCCGTCCGCCGGAGCCCTATAAGGGCAAGGGTGTGAAATACGAGAACGAGCAGATCCGGCGCAAGGAAGGCAAGAAGAAGTAAGATGAGTGCTCCTCAGGACCTCCGAGCGCGGCGGCGTGAGCGCCTCCGCTACCAGCTTAAGCAGAAATCGGCAGGCCGGCCGCGGCTGTCGGTGTTCCGGTCCGGCCGGCACATCTATGCGCAGGTCATCGACGACGCGCAGGGCTGTACCCTTGCTGCGGCCTCGACGCTCGACAAGGACCTTCGCGCGGGTGGAAAGACCGGTGCGGATAAGGACGCCGCCACTGCTGTTGGCAAGCTGGTCGCCGAGCGGGCGGTGGCTGCCGGGGTAAGCCAGGTAGTGTTCGACCGCGGTTCGTATCTGTATCACGGCCGCGTCAAGGCGCTGGCTGAGGCTGCCCGCGAGGGTGGCCTGGCGTTCTAGGGAACAAGCAGCATGGCACGGGACTCAAGGGACGGCGGGCGCGGTGGACGTGACCGCGACCGGGATGGCGGCGACGACCTGATCGACAAGCTGGTCACGATCAACCGCGTGGCAAAGGTGGTGAAGGGCGGACGGCGGTTCGCATTTGCTGCGTTGGTGGTGGTCGGCGATCAGAAGGGCCGGGTCGGCTATGGCGCCGGAAAGGCGCGTGAGGTGCCGGAGGCGATCCGCAAGGCGACCGAGCGGGCCAAGAAGACGATGATCCGCGTCCCGCTCAAGGAAGGGCGCACGCTGCACCACGATGTGGAAGGTGTGTTCGGCGCCGGGCACGTTGTGCTACGGGCTTGCACCGCAGGGACCGGCATCATCGCGGGCGGACCGATGCGCGCGGTGTTCGAGACGCTTGGGGTGGGCGATGTGGTGGCCAAGTCGCTGGGCAGCCGCAACCCGCACAATATGGTCAAGGCCACCTTCGCGGCGTTGCAGCGTTGCGCCAGTCCACGCAGCGTCGCGGCCCGGCGCGGCAAGAAGGTCGGTGAGATCTTCGGCAAGCGCGATGGCACGCCTGAGGCGACGGCGCTGGAGACGGCCGATGTCTGATGTGCAGAAGCCGACCGTGAAGGTCACGCTGATCCATAGTGGCCTTGGCCGAAAGAAGAACCAAGTCCAGACCTTGATCGGCCTGGGCCTCAACCGGATGCACCGTACTCGGGAGCTGGAGGACACGCCCTCCGTCCGCGGCATGATCCGGACTGTCGCTCACCTGGTACGGGTGGAGGAGCGGACATGAAGCTCAACGAACTCCGGGATAATCCTGGGGCACGCCTGAAGTCCAAGCGGCTCGGGCGCGGCATCGGGTCCGGCAAGGGCAAGACTTCGGGCAAAGGCGTCAAAGGCCAGAAGGCGCGCGAGGGCGTCTCATTGAACGGGTTCGAGGGCGGACAGCTCCCGATCTACCGACGACTGCCGAAGCGAGGCTTCCACAACATGTTCCGCAAGGAATATGCCCCGGTGAATTTGGGCACCATTGAGAAGGCGATTGCCGCCGGCAAGCTGGATGCGGCGACACCGATCACCGAGGCCTCGCTGAGCGCAGCGGGCTTGGTGCGGCTATCCAAGGTTGAGGGTGTACGGCTGCTGGGCACGGGCACGATCAGCCAGGCTATCACCATCACGGTGTCTGGCGCTTCGGCGACTGCGCTCGCAGCGGTGCAGGCGGCAGGTGGCACGGTCACCATGACGGCGCCTGTAACAGCTCCGCCGGCTGCCTGACGCTGTTGACCAAGCTTGCGGCCCGGCGGGGTATGCCGGCAGACTAGGAAAACAGAGGGCGGCGCCCCGGGTCCCTTGGACGCGTGGGCGCCGCAACCTTGTTGGGGGAAACGGCAATGGCGTCTGCAGCCGAACAACTGGCTTCCAACCTCAGCTTAGGCACGCTGGGCAAGGCGACTGAACTTAAGAAGCGTATCTGGTTCACCCTCGGCGCGTTGCTGGTTTACCGTGTGGGCACCTACATTCCGGTTCCGGGTGTCGATGCGTCAGTGATGGGCGAGATGCTGTCGCGCAATGGCGGCGGCATCTTGGGTATGTTTGACATGTTCAGCGGCGGCGCACTGGGGCGCATGACGGTGTTCGCGCTCAACATCATGCCATACATCAGCGCCAGCATTATCGTGCAGTTGATGTCGGCGGCCGTGCCCTCGCTGGAGACCCTCAAGAAGGAGGGCGAGTCCGGCCGCAAGAAGCTGAACCAATATACGCGGTACCTCACTGTGCTGATCGCCCTGGTGCAGTCTTACGGCATCGCAGTCGGGCTTGAGAGCATGCGAGGATCGTTCGGTTCCGCCGTGCCGGACCCCGGGCTGTTCTTCCGTATGTCCTGCGTCATCACCCTGGTCGGCGGGACGATGTTCCTGATGTGGCTCGGGGAGCAGATCACCACCCGCGGCGTCGGCAACGGCATCAGCCTGATCATCTTTGCCGGCATCGTCGCCAACCTGCCGCACGCCTTGGCGAGCCTGCTGGAGTTGGGGCGGACGGGAGCGCTGTCCCCGGTGTTCATCCTGTTGTTCTTGGTGATCGCCGTCGCGGTGATCGCCTTCGTCGTATTCATGGAACGGGCGCAGCGGCGGGTGCTAATCCAGTATCCGAAGCGCCAGGTTGGGCAGCGCATGTTCGGCGGCGACTCGACGCACATCCCGTTGAAGGTCAACACGGCCGGGGTGATCCCGCCGATCTTCGCCAGCTCGATCCTGTTGGTCCCCGCTACCATCGCCGGCTTCTCCGGCACCAACGGCAGCTCCTGGGTCGGCTGGATCGGGCAGAGGCTGGCGCATGGCGAGCCGTTGTATATGGCTGCCTACGCCGGCATGATCATCTTCTTCTCCTATTTCTACACCGCCGTGGTGTTCAACCCGGAGGAGACTGCGGACAACCTCAAGAAGTATGGCGGCTTCATCCCCGGCGTGCGGCCCGGCTCCAACACGGCGGCCTACTTCGACACTATCCTTGCCAAGCTGACGACGGTCGGGGCGCTCTATCTCTGCGTGGTGTGCCTACTGCCTGAGATCCTGATCAGCCGGTATGGCGTGCCGTTCTACTTCGGCGGCACCAGCCTGATGATCATCGTATCCGTTACCATGGACACGGTGACGCAAATTCAGTCGCACCTGCTGGCGCACCAGTATGAGGGGCTGATCCGCAAAAGCAGGGTGAAGGGGAGGGGAGGCCGATGAACCTCATCCTCCTGGGGCCTCCAGGTGCCGGCAAGGGAACCCAGGCCAAGCGATTGGAGCAGTCGCGCGGCATGGTGCAAATTTCAACGGGGGACATGCTGCGGGCCGAGGTGAAGGCCGGCACCGAGGTCGGACAGCGCGCCGAGGCGATCATGGAGGCCGGCGGATTGGTATCCGACGACCTCATCATTGCCATGCTGGACGGTCGTATCCGCCAGCCCGACGCTAGGGAGGGTTTCATCCTGGATGGCTTCCCACGGACGATCCCGCAGGCTGTGGCGCTCGATGCGATGCTGGATAGGGCGGGCCGGCGTATCGATGCCGTGATCCTGCTGCAAGTGGACGACGAGATGTTGGTGGACCGCATCGCCGGTCGCTTCACATGTGCGAAGTGCGGTGCGGGCTACCATGACAGCTTTCACCAGCCGCATGTCGCCGGCGCCTGCGATGTCTGCGGCAGCCACGACTTCGTACGTCGCGCGGATGACCGGCGGGAAACTGTCTCAGCTCGCCTGGACGCCTATTACAAACAGACAGCGCCCATCCTGCCGCATTACCGCGATGCCGGCCGGCTGATTGTGGTGGACGGCATGGCGGACGTGGACGTCGTGACGCGTGAAGTCGTGGCAGCCTTAGATTCGCTCGACGTTCACACGACAAGTTGATGTGCCTGTCTTGACTTTTGCGGCCTGACCAGTATAGACCGCGTCCTCCGCCAATCCTGAAGGGTCGGCTCAAAGATTTTTCCAGGACCCTCAGCGCGACTGCGAGCAGGGGTCCAGCAAGTGACCGGTGCCCGGGGGCGATTCGTCCCGCATTGGCATGACCAGGAGTGACCAGTGTGGCGCGTATTGCCGGTGTTAACATTCCGACCAACAAGCGGGTGCTGATCAGCCTCCGTTACATCTACGGCATTGGCCCGTCGAATGCGGTGGACATCTGCACCAAGCTCAGTATTCCCGATGACCGCCGGGTCAACCAGCTCTCCGACGAGGAGGTGTTGAAGCTGCGTGAGTTGATCGACCGGGATTACCGGGTCGAGGGTGACCTGCGGCGCGAGGTCGCAATGAACATTAAGCGGCTAATGGACCTGGGGTGCTACCGTGGCCTGCGCCACCGCCGCGGCCTGCCGGTGCATGGGCAGCGCACCCATACAAACGCGCGCACCCGCAAGGGCAAGGCGGTTGCCATCGCCGGCAAGAAGAAGGTTACGAAGTAACGTCCCGCCTGACGAGAAGCCTCCCTAACGAGAAGCCTGCCGCGTGAGCGGCGTTGAAGCACAGGATCACCTCAATATGGCGAAGACCGCCACTGCACGGCCCCGTAAGAAAGAGCGTAAGAATATCATCGCCGGCGTGGCGCACGTTGCTGCCACGTTCAACAATACGATGATCACCATTACCGATGCGCAGGGTAACACCATCGCCTGGTCGTCCAGCGGGATGCAGGGCTTCAAGGGCAGCCGCAAGAGCACGCCCTATGCGGCGCAGGTCGCCGCCGAAGACGCCGGTCGCAAGGCGCGCGAGCATGGCATGGAGACGCTGGAGATCGAGGTCAGCGGCCCCGGTTCCGGTCGGGAGAGCGCGTTGCGGGCGTTACAGGCGGTCGGCTTCGCCATTACGGCGATCCGCGACATGACGCCGATCCCGCACAACGGCTGCCGTCCGCGTAAGCGCCGCCGGGTCTAGCCTTCTGCGCTTGAGCAACCGGCGTTGCCTGGAGTCGTAGATTCCGGGGATGCCGCCTATCCTGTTTGGAGGTGATCCGTGGTCATCCAAAGAAATTGGCAATCCTTGATCAAGCCAGAGAAGCTCGACGTCGAGCCCGGTAGCGACCCGCACCGCATCGCAACTGTGGTGGCCGAGCCGCTGGAGCGCGGCTTCGGCATGACGCTCGGCAACGCCGTGCGCCGGGTGCTGCTGTCGTCCCTGCAGGGCGCGGCGGTCACCGCGGTGCAGATCGACGGCGTGCTGCATGAGTTCAGCAGCATCCCCGGCGTACGGGAGGACGTGACCGACATCGTGCTGAACGTGAAGCAGCTCGCGCTGCGGATGCACGGCGAAGGCCCGAAGCGCATGGTGCTTACGGCGAACGGCCCCGGTGAGGTCACGGCCGGGCAAATCCAGACTGGCCACGACATCGACGTGATGAACCCCGACCTGGTGATCTGCACCCTGGACGAGGGCGTCAAGCTCGGCATGGAGTTTACCGTCAACCTCGGCAAGGGCTACGTGCCCGCGGCTGCGAACCGGCCGGAGGACGCGCCCATCGGGCTGATCCCGATCGACGCGATCTACTCGCCCGTGAAGCGCGTTTCCTACAAGGTTGAGCCGACGCGCGTCGGGCAAGTCACTGACTACGATAAGCTGCTGCTGCAGGTCGAGACCAACGGGGCCGTGACGCCGGAGGACGCGGTGGCGCTGGCCGCCCGCATCCTGCAGGACCAGTTGCAGCTCTTCATCAACTTCGACGAGCCGCAGTTGGCCCGGTCGGACGAAATCCACGACGACCTGCCGTTCAACCGCAATCTGCTCCGCAAAGTCGATGAACTGGAGCTGTCGGTCCGCAGCGCGAACTGCCTGAAGAACGACAACATCGTCTATATCGGCGACCTCGTGCAGAAAACCGAGCAAGAGATGCTGCGGACGCCGAACTTCGGCCGCAAGTCGCTGAACGAGATCAAGGAAGTGCTGACGGCGATGGGGTTGAACCTCGGCATGAGCGTGCCGGGCTGGCCGCCGGAGAACATCGAGGACTTGGCAAAGCGGCTCGACGAGCCGTTTTAGCAGCGAGAGTTAGGAGCTTAGACCATGCGCCACGGTGTATCCGGCCGCAAACTGAACGTCACGTCGAGCCATCGCCTGGCCATGTTCCGCAACATGGCTGTGGCGCTGATCAAGCACGAGCAGATCACCACCACCCTGCCCAAAGCCAAGGAGCTGCGCCCGGTGGCGGAGCGGCTGATCACCTTGGGCAAGCGCGGCGACCTGCATGCCCGGCGGCAGGCGTATGCGCAACTACGCGACGACCGCATCGTTGCCAAGCTGTTCACTGCGCTGGCCGATCGCTATAAAGCGCGGCCTGGCGGCTACACCCGCGTGCTGAAGGCCGGCGTGCGATATGGCGACGCGGCCGACATGGCGGTCATCGAGTTGGTGGACCGCGATCCCAGCGCCAAGGGCCAGGACAGCGGCCCCCGCAACGAGGTTCCGGACGACGAGGATCAGCAGGCGGCATAGCGCCTCACCCGCCAAAAGTAATCGCATATAGCGCGAAGGCTACCTGCCTGCTTTCCCTCCTGGAGCAAGCAGGCAGGTGATGCCCTCCTGCTTTGTTCATCGACCCGGCTCATCCTCCAAGGCCGATCCGGGGGTTATTGGGTTCTCGCATCGCACGGCGGCCGGTTTCATCTGAACATCATGACGTCGCGCCCTAACCCTGCCGGCGATTTGTTCGGCGCATCCCCCACCATCGTTGCCGGTTCGACAGGTCCGCTCGCCGAGCGGCTGCGTCCGCGCATGTTGGCCGAAGTCGTTGGACAGCCACACCTTGTCGGACCGGACGGCACGCTGACGCGAATGCTGGAGCGCCGTACGCTTGCCTCGCTGATCCTGTGGGGCCCCCCAGGAGTTGGCAAGACAACGATTGCCCGCCTGCTCGCCGCCGCCGCCGGGCTGCACTTCCTTACCTTGTCCGCCGTCTTTTCTGGCGTAGCCGACCTCAAGCGCGTGTTCGAGGAGGCGCGGCGGCGGCGTGAGGCCGGGCAGCGGACCCTGCTGTTCGTCGATGAGGTGCATCGGTTCAACCGCGCGCAACAGGACGGCTTCCTACCCGTTGTGGAGGATGGCACGGTCGTGCTGGTGGGGGCGACGACTGAGAACCCGTCCTTTGCCCTGAACGGCGCCCTGCTGTCCCGCTGCCAGGTGCTGGTGCTGCGGCGGCTCGACGACGATGCCATGGAGGAGTTGCTGGCCCGGGCGGAAGCGGCGGATCATTCGCTTGCCCTGACCCCGGACGCCCGAGCGGCGATGCGGGCGATGGCCGACGGTGATGGGCGTTACGTGCTTAACATGGCGGAGCAGGTACTATCCCTGCCAGATGGGCCGCCGTTGGAAGCGGCTGGGTTGGCAGAGGTCGTCGGCCGGCGCGCGGCGCTCTACGACAAGGACCGGGACGAACACTTCAACTTAATCTCTGCGCTGCACAAGTCGTTGCGTGGGTCGGACCCGGATGCGGCGCTGTACTGGTTCGCCCGGATGGTCGCCGGGGGTGAGGACCCGCGCTACATTGCTCGCCGCCTCGTGCGTTTTGCTTCGGAGGACATTGGCTTGGCCGACCCGAACGCGCTTGTGCAGGCGATGGCGGCCTGGAAGGCGTTCGAGCGCCTTGGCACGCCGGAGGGCGAGTTGGCCATCGTGCAGGCCATCCTCTATCTTGGCGCCGCGCCGAAATCGAACGCGCTGTATGCCGGCTATAAGGCGGCGCTGGCCGCGGCGAAGGCAACTGGCAGCCTCGCGCCGCCGGCGCATATCCTGAACGCGCCGACCCGGCTGATGCAGGACCTCGGTTACGGCCAGGGCTACGCCTACGACCACGACACGGCGGAGGGCTTTTCGGGGCAGAACTACTTCCCGGATGGCTTGCCACGCCAGGCGTTCTATCAACCGGCCGACCGCGGCTTCGAGCGCGAGGTCGCCCGGCGGCTGGAGCACTGGGCCAAGCTGCGCCAGGACCGGCAAGAGGCTGCCTCATGACCACCCAAGTCCAAACCCGCGCCGTGACCGATGACGAGGCGGAGCTGCGGCTCGACCGATGGTTCCGCCGCCACTTTCCGGCCGTGACCCAGGGCGCCATCCAGAAGCTGTGCCGCACCGGGCAAATCCGTGTGGACGGCAGGCGCGCCGAAGCCGCTACCCGGTTGGAGCCGGGCCAAGCCGTCCGCGTGCCGCCGCTGCCGGACGCGCCGCCGCCCAAGCCAGCCCAGACGCACGCCTTCAACCCTGTGATCGCGCGCGAGTTGGAGGAGATGGTGCTGCACCGGGACGACCATGTGCTGGTGCTGAACAAGCCGCACGGCCTAGCGGTGCAGGGTGGCCCCGGCATCACCCGGCACCTCGATGGCCTGCTGGACGGCCTGCGCATGGGCAGCGAGCACCGGCCGCGCCTGGTGCACCGCCTGGACCGCGACACCTCCGGCTGCCTGGTGCTGGCGCGCACGCCGGGCACGGCGGCGAAGCTCGCGGCGGGGTTCCGCGGGCGGGATGTCAGCAAGACCTACTGGGCCGTCGTCGCTGGGCGTCCGGTGCCGGTGGAGGGCCGGATCGACCTGCCGCTGCTGCGCTACACGGGTCCGCGTGGCGAGCGCAGCATCCCCGCCGCCCGGGACGACAAGGAGGGCGCGCGGGCCGTCACCGACTTCACCACCCTGGACCATGCCGGGCAGAAGCTGGCCTGGCTGGAGCTGTCGCCGATCACCGGGCGTACCCATCAGCTCCGCGTGCACTGCGTCGCCATTGGCGCACCCATCGTGGGGGACCAGAAGTATCATGAACCCGACCAGAACGGTGCCGGCAGCGCCTTGGTCGAGGGCCTGTCCGAGAAGCTGCACCTGCACGCCCGCGCCCTGGATATCCCGCATCCGGCCGGTGGGCGGCTGGTCGTCGAGGCCGAGCTGCCGCCGCACATGCGGGAGACGTTCGGGACGCTGGGCTTCCAGGCCCGGCCGGCTCAGGCGCCACGCCGCCGATGACCTGGCGCCGGACCGAGACAGTGCTGCTCGCCCTGGCCGCCCTGCTGGTTGTGGGCACCACGGTGGTGGTCAGGACGCAATTCAACGAGGACGCGGTGCGGTTGCGCGCCCAGGACGCCGTCCGGCGCGCGACGGGCCGCGAGCTGACGATCCAGGGCCCGGTGCGGCTCGCCTGGTCGCTGACCCCCACGATCGCGATGGAGGACGTGTCCCTGGCCAACCCGCCGGGCCTGTCCCGCCCGGCTATGGCGCATGTGGCGCGGGCGGAAGCCCGGCTGGCGCTGTGGCCGCTGCTGTCGCGCCGGGTCGAGGTGCTAGGGCTGACCCTGGTGCAGCCGGACGTGCTGCTGGAGCGCGACGCCCAGGGCCGCCCAAACTGGGTGTTCACGAAGCCTGCCGCGGCCCTGTCCACGCCCCAGGCTCCGGCCGCGGGACGGTCGCCAAGGCCGACGTTCATCGTGGACGACGTGCAGGTCAGCGACGGCCGCATCGGCCTGCGGACGGCGGACCGGGTCGATGTGGTGCAGGTTGCCGCCTTGTCGGCGACTTCGTCCGGCCGGGACGTGCCTGTGCAGGTTGCAGGAACCCTCGACGTCAATGGGGTGCCGGTGCTGCTGCAGGGCACGACGGGCGCCTGGGCCATGAGCGGAGACCCCTGGCCAGTGGCGCTGACGCTGTCCAGTGCTGGCGCGGTCCTGAAGGCGGACGGCGCAGTGGGCGGCAGCCTCGGCGTGACCGCGGCCGTTCCCGACCTGTCGGCCTTGTCGGCCTTGGCAGGCCGGTCGCTGCCGCACCTGCGGGAAATCCTGGCCGCAGCGCAGCTTGGTGCGGCTGGCCTTTCGGCGCCGGTGCCGGTGAAGCTCAAGATGATGGCGGCGCGCGCCACGGTCACGGGGGACGGCACGGCCGACCTGCGCGGCGGTGGGCTGGACCTGGCCGTGTCGGCCCAGGTGCCGGACTTGCAGGAGCTGGGCGCCTTCCTGGACGTACGGCTGCCGGCCCTGCACGACTTGGCCGGGACTGCACGGGTCGTGCGGGCGTCAAACAATGCGGCCGTCGCGTTGCGCGGCTTGCGCCTTACTACACCGGGCAGCGATGTCGCCGGCGACCTTGCCTTGACCCTGTCGCCGCGGCTTGCGGTGCGGGGTTCCCTCATGTCGCAGCAACTGGACCTTGACGCGCTGCTGGTCCGGTCGGCGGAGGAGCCTGCGGCGGCGCCTCCGCCAGCACCAGCTCCGTCCGGACCAACGCCGCCAGCGCCGCCAGCGCCGCCGGCCGGCCGGCTGCTGCCTACGGCACCGCTGCCATTCGAGGTACTTCGCCGTGCTGACGGAGATCTGCAGGTGGCGGTCAGCCAGCTAACCTGGCGCGGCATGACGGCCCGCGCCGTGCAGGCGCGGCTGCTGCTGCAGGAGGGGCGCCTGCGGCTGGACCCGTTCATGGCGCAACTGCCCGGCGGTCCCGTCCTGGCGCAGGTCATGGCCGACGCCAACGGCCCCGTCGCCGCGATCACCCTGCGCGCGACGGAGCTGGCCGTCGGGCCGATGCTGGCGGCGTTGGGTGCGCCAGATGGTGCTGCTGGCACCCTGGACCTGGATGTCGCGCTGCGCGGTCAGGGCGCTAGCCTGCATGACTTGGCCGGCGCCTTGAACGGCCACGCCGGGTTGGCGCTCGTGGATGGCAAGCTCGACAACCGCTGGCTGCTCGATGTGCTGGGGGACGCATTGCGCGGGGCTAGCCTGCCGTTCGAGCCGGGGGGGCGCAGCACGGTCCGCTGCCTGGCCTTGCGCGCCGACGCTGCCGGTGGCACGGCGACGTTCAACGACCTGTTGCTGGACACCACCCGCATGCACCTGGACGGCGACGGCACGGCCAACCTGGGCGACGAGACCCTGGACCTGCACCTGCGCGCCCTGGTGCGGGTGGGCGGCAGCAGCCTGTTGCTGCCGGTGCACCTGTCCGGCCCGTTCCGCGCGCCCAAGGCGCAGGCGGAGATCAAGGGCGACGTCGGGCGGTCCGGCCTGATCATCGGAGGGCCTCCACCCCCTGATGACTGCGGACCCCGGCTGACGCAGGCGCGCGATGGCCGGGTCGGGCAGATGCCAGCCGCGGTGCCGGACGCGCCGCGCGCCAAGCCCGTTGACCTGTTCCGCAACCTGTTCCGCTAAGCCGTTCGCCGGACGGCCTAACCTGGGAGCCTGCGCGTGCGTCGATTTTGGACCAATGCCACCCTGTCCTCCGGTGACGACGGTCACGTCGTGCTGCTGGATGGCAAGCCGTTGCGCATCCCCGGCCGCAATCCTGGCGGCGCCCCCTTGACCATCGCCACCACGGCGCTGGCCGAGGCGATTACCGAGGAGTGGCAGGCCGCCGGGACCAGCAGCGGTGGCGAGATGTCGATGGAGGACGTGCCGCTGACCCGGCTGGCCGCCACCGCGCAGGACCGTATCACCCCCGACCCGGCCCCTGTCGCCGCCGCCCTGGCGGAGTATGGTGAAAGCGACCTGTTATGCTACCGTGCGGAGCATCCTGAGGAGCTGATGCTGCGCCAGGCGCGCTACTGGCAGCCCTGGCTCGATTGGGCCGCCCGCACCTATGGCGTGCACCTGCAGGTGGCGGCCGGCGTCATGCACCTGCCGCAGGACCCGGCGGCGCTGGACGCCATTCGGGCGGCGTATGCCGCGCAGCCGGTTCCGATCCTGGCGGCGCTGGGTGTCGCGGTTCCTGCCTTGGGCAGCGCCGTGCTCGGCCTGGCCCTGGCCGACGGTGCGCTGGATGCCGCCGCCGCCCATGACGTGGCCGGGCTAGACGAGGCGTTCCAGGTGGAGAAGTGGGGCGAGGACGCCGAGGCCGCCCTGCGCCGCCAGCACGTCGCCGACGACATCGCCCTGGCCGAGCGGTTCATCTTGCTCAGCCGGCCGGATTAGGCTCGCCGAACACCTCGGCCCAGGCTGCGCGCAGCGCCACGTCGGCGTCGGCCATCGTCACTGGCAGGCCCAGGGCATGCAGGCTGGTGACGCCATGCTCAGGGATGCCGCAGGGCACGATCCCGGAGAAGTGGCCCAGGTCCGGTTCGACGTTCAGCGCCACGCCGTGCCAACTGACCCAGCGCGTCACCCGCACGCCGATGGCGGCGATCTTGGCCTCGGTGCCAGCGCCGCGGTCGGCGACCCAGATGCCGACCCGCCCCGCCCGGCGCTCTCCCCGGACGTTGAACCGGTCCAGGGCGCGGATCAGCCACTCCTCCAGCCCGAGCACGAAGGCGCGCACGTCGCGCGCTGCGACGGTCCCATGCGGGCGCGTCAGGTCCAGCATGACGTAGGCGGTGCGTTGGCCCGGCCCATGGTAAGTCCACTGCCCCCCACGCCCGGCGGCGAAGGTCGGGAAGCGGCCGGGATCGGCGAGGTCGCCGGGCTGGGCGGAGGTGCCGGAGGTGTAGAGCGGCGGATGCTCCACCAGCCAGACCTGCTCCTGGGCGGCGCCGGCGCGGATGCCATCCACGCGGGCCTGCATGGTCGCCAGGGCTTCGGGATACGGGAGGAGTTCGTCCCGCACCCGCCATTCCAGCCCGTGCGTGGCGTTATGTGCCGGGCGGATTGAACATGGTTGCTCCATCAGCTATACAGCCTTCACCACGATGCGGTCGTGGCGAAATGGTAGACGCGCAAGCTTGAGGTGCTTGTGGGGGAAACCCTGTGGAAGTTCGAGTCTTCTCGACCGCATACCTGCTCAATTCTTCCCAAGACAAAAACGGCTACCGATCCCGGCGCAGGGCCCGGCGGGTGCGCAGGCGGTCTATTTCGGCCGCACGGTTCTCGATGGATGTCCGGACGTCGGACAGGGTCGTCATAACGCTGGCCCAAAGCTGGTCCGCCTCCGGCTGCGCCCGGTCGTCGATATGGCCCTGCCGCCGCTCGTGGAAGCCGTGCGAGGCATAGTGCTCATAGGCGGTGACCGTCCCAGCCCGCACCCCCTTCTGCACATCGGGATAGGCGCTCAGGTACCACTCGGCGTCGAACTCCTCCGGTGACAGCAGCCGGCGTTGCAGGCGGGACCGGGTCATGGCCATCGCGTTGCGCAGCTCGCTCAGCCGCAACGGATAGCAGAGCCGTGCCCGCATGACCGCCTGGGACCAGCTTTGTAGGCCCAGGCCGGCGGCGATCCGGTGGTCCGGCAGGCGCTGCCGGGGCTGTCCTTCGCGGCACAGGCGCCGCGCGCGGTCCAGGCCCTTGAACCAGGCGGCGTACTCGTTGCGGCATAGGATTGGCGGCGGCAGGTCGCTGTCGCGATAGGCTGCCGCGTCGCTGAACACGCCGACCAGCCCCGTCGCCAGCGCCTCCAGCATTTTGATGTCGCTCTTGCCCTCGACGAAGGCCATCGTCGTCGGGTCGGCGCTGGTCTCCAGCGGTGCCACCAGGATGCCCGGCGCCAACGCTCGCAACTGCGCCAAGTAGGCCTGATAGGGCAGCAGGCCGATATGCTCGACTTCGACCCCGGACTCTGCGATCAGCGGCGGCGGCGGCGCGCCGATGCAGACCAGCCTAAGCCGGTTGGCAATACAAAAATCGCGGATGGCGCGGACCACCTCGAGGTAGTCCCCGGCCAACGCCGGCGTGTCGCTCTGTGACCACAGGAGGCAGCGCGGCTCGCCGGCCGCTACCTCCGGGGGCTGCTCGGCGGCAAGGTTCCGGCACGTCACGGCGCGGTCCAGCAACAGCGTGTGCGCCTCCTGTTGCAGCAGCCCGGCCAGCCGGTCAGTGGATGTCGTCAGCACCGCGCAGCCGCGCACCAGGGTGCGGGTGCCCTGCACCTGCTCGGGTGCGAACCGGGCGCGGTAGGCCGGCGACACCATCAGGTTGTCGTCGATGTCAAGCAGGTAGGGCCGGCCGAGGTAACTGGGGCAAAACCCCGGGCACGCAGTTGCAGCAGAACAAAGGTCAGAGTGGGTCGGTAACTCTACCACCCTGAATCTATGCGGCTTTCTTCGTTCTTTTAGTGATATAGATTGGAAGGCGGTTCGTCTTTGCCCGGGGATTTGCCCCAGTTACCGGCCGAGCCCGTCCACCGCCAGCGCCAAGTCAGGCGGCAGCTCGCGCTGCACCCACAGCGCGTCGAAGGCCGAGTCCGGCTCGGGCGAACGAGTGCTGAACTCGATGTCGCCACGGTTCCAGACCGAGTAGCCGGCGATCCGCCTCTCGCGGTGCATCGCGCCGAACGGCACGTGCACGCGCAGATCGCGCATGTTGGGCGCCTGCTCCGTGAGCACCAGGACATGCGGCCGGTCCGCCCGGTCCGGCCGGGTGGCCAGCCAGGCCGCCCGGCTGCGCGTCCGGGAACGGGCGGCCTGGTCGATTCCGTCCAGCAGCGCATCCCGCGCCAGCTCCTCATCGAAGGCATCCGCCGCGAAGCGTGCGGCGGCCGTGGACATCGCGCCCAACGCCTCTGGCGCCAGCCCGGCCAGGTGGTCCAGCGCCGTGTCCAGCGCGGCCGGTCCGCCGGGGTCCAGGCCATCATCGGCCAGGACGGCGGCCCCCGCCCGCGCCAAGGCGCCCGTGAAGGCGCCACGGATGTTGGTCAGCAACGGCACCCCGTGCATCAGGGCGTTGACGGAGCGGATTGGCACCGCCAGCCGGCGTTCCAGCGAGTCGTCATATAGGTCGAGCGCGACGCTGCCGGGCTGGTACATCTGCAGGATGGCCCGCAGCGTCAGCTCGCCCAGCACATGAACGCCGGGGCGCGCCTCGATCCGCTGCAGGGCCTTGATGGCATCCAGGCCGGTCGCATTGCCAGGGTCCAGGCCGGCGACGACCTGCAGCTCGACGCCGCCATACCGTCCACACCAGTCCGCCACCTGCTCCAGCCAGGCTGCGGCGCGGTTCCAGGAGTACAGGTTGCCGACGAACTGCAGCCGCCGCAGCGCGGATGGCGCACCGGAGGCGGGCGGCAAACGCAGCACAGCCGGCAGCGCATAGGGCACCAGCGCCGTCGGCGCCGCGATACCCTCGCGCGCCAGCTCGGCCGACCAAAAGCCGTTCTGCTCGACCGAGCCGGTCAACATCAGGTCGGCTCCGGCGCACCGGCGAATCAACTGCTGCCGCGCCGGCTCGACCTGGGCGGGCACGCCGTTCGCCATCTCGAAGTGCTGCAGGCCGTTCAGGTCGCAGACGTGCACGGGACCAGGGGGGAACGGGGCACTGCGCAGCGATGGCCACATCCACAGCACCACATCCGGCCGCAACTCGCGCAGCAGGGTTGTTTGATCGAGGTGGTCATGGAACAGCAGCGGGCGCAGCCGTCCGGGGTCCTCGGTCCGCAGCGCCTTCACGCGGGCGCTGTTGCGCGGAAACGACACCGACACGTCGTAGCCGCCGGCCTGCAGCGCCGAAACGGCCTGCTGGCTGCGGAGGCCGCCGCCCGACGCGACCTCATCCAGGGTGGGCAGCCAGTCGATGGCGAACACATGCGCGCGTTTCACAGCCACCGCATTCCAGGCCCGCCATGCTGCCGCGGCATGGCTAGATCAGCTCGGCGATGGTGGCCTTCAGCTCATCCAACTGGGCGTTCTGCAGGGCCAGCAGCGAGCAGATCTGCGCGAAGGCCTGGGCAGCCCGCTCATCCGGGCGGATCGGCCGGGCCAGCACGCGGCTCAGGGGCGGCAGCGCCTCTACCTGGCCCTGGTGGGCGCGCAGCACCGCAGCGACGGCCGCCGCCCACTCCTCTCCGTCCGCAGCCCGGCGGTCGAGGGCGCCGAGCGCAAGCTTGGCAGCGGCGTCCAGCCGGTGGGCGTGAAGCAGGTCCTGGATGGCGGCGAGGTGAAGCGGCGCAGGAGCCGCGTCGTCTGTGTCTGCATCACCCATAGCTGCGCCAGCATTACCAGCGGCTGGGCCAGCGTCGCCGGTGGCCGTCAACGACATCCGGCGGGCGGGGACAGGATCGGCCGGTGGCACCACATGCAGCCTATCCTGCGGCCTGGTGAGTGCTTTGCGTGCCACTTCGCTGCCTATCTGCCCTGTCCCGGTTGCTGCCACACGCCGGGCTCCTGCAACATTGGCCGAAATGCCGGGCCGGGCAAGCCCTGGGCGACCCCCCGGCGCTGTTTGCCTTCCCGGCGTGTCCGAAGCAACTTGGCCGCCACCAAGCGGGGACCCTGGCCCCCGGCCACCTATGGAGACCCGGCATGGACGACGATTTTCGCAAGGCCGCGCTGGATTACCACCGGCTGCCGCGCCCGGGGAAGCTGGCCATCGAGGCCACCAAGCGTATGGCGACGCAGCGCGACCTGGCGCTGGCCTACTCCCCCGGCGTGGCGGCGGCGTGCGAGGCCATCGTCGCCGACCCCGATGCGGCGCGGGACCTGACGGCGCGCGGCAACCTGGTCGCGGTGATCAGCAACGGGACGGCGGTGCTGGGACTGGGCAACATCGGCGCCCTGGCGGGCAAGCCGGTGATGGAGGGCAAGGCCGTCCTGTTCAAGAAGTTCGCCGGCATCGACGTGTTCGACATCGAGGTGGACGCCGCCGACCCCGACCTGTTCGTGAGCGTGGTCGCCGCGCTGGAGCCGACCTTCGGCGCCATCAACCTGGAGGACATCAAGGCGCCGGAGTGCTTCGAGATCGAGCGCCGGCTGCGCGAGCGCATGGGCATCCCGGTGTTCCACGACGACCAGCACGGCACCGCCATCATCGTCGCCGCCGCCATCCGCAACGGGCTGATGGTGCAGGGCAAGCAACTCGAACAGGTACGGCTGGTGACGAGCGGCGCCGGGGCGGCCGCGCTGGCCTGTGTCGATCTGTTGGTCGCGATGGGCCTGCCGGCGGGCAACGTGACCTTGACGGACGTGAAGGGCGTCGTGTGGGAGGGCCGCGACGAGCACATGCCGCCCAACATGGCGCGCTACGCCCGGCACGATACCAGTCCTGGTGCGCGCCGCCTGCCGGACGTGCTGGCCGGGGCGGACGTGTTCCTGGGCCTGTCGGCGCCCAACGTGCTGAAGCCCGAGTGGCTGACGCTGCTGGCCGACAAGCCGCTGATCATGGCGCTGGCCAACCCGGACCCGGAGATCATGCCGGACCTGGCGCGCCAGCACCGGCCGGACGCCATCATCGCCACCGGACGCAGCGACTTCCCGAACCAGGTCAACAACGTGCTGTGCTTCCCGTTCATCTTCCGCGGCGCGCTGGACGTGGGCGCCACGACCATCAACGAGGAGATGAAGGTCGCCTGCGTCGAGGCCATCGCCGTGCTGGCGCGGGTGGAGGCGAGCGAGGTGGTCGCCGCAGCCTATGGCGGGGCTGCGCCGGTGTTCGGGCCGGAGTACATCATCCCCAAGCCGTTCGACCCGCGGCTGATCCTGCAGATCGCCCCCGCGGTCGCCGCCGCCGCCATGCGCAGCGGCGTCGCCCGGCGCCCCATCGCCGACTTCGACGCCTACCGCCGCGACCTGGAGCGGTTCGTCTTCCGCTCCGGCCAGCTCATGCGCCCGGTGTTCGAGGCGGCCAAGGCGTCGCCGCAGCGCATCGTCTATGCCGAGGGCGAGGACGAGCGGGTGCTGCGTGCCGTGCAGACCCTGGTGGATGACGGCATTGCCCGCCCCATCCTGCTCGGCCGGCGTGAGCATATCGAGGCCAAGGTGCGGGAGATGGGCCTGCGGATGGACCTGCGGGACGCGGTCACCATCTTGGACCCGTCCGCCGACCATGCCGTGTTCGAACCCCTGGTGGCGGCCTACGAGCACCTGGTCGGCCGCCGCGGCACCCCGCCGGACAGCGCCGCCCGCCGCATCCTGCGCCGGCCGACGGTGGCGGCATCCATGCTGCTGCAGACCGGCCAGGCGGACGCAGCCATCTGCGGCGGCACCGGGGACTGGTGGCGGCACATGCGATACGTCATGCCGATCATCCCGCGGCGGCCGGCGCTGTCGCGCATCTACGCGTTGTCCTGCCTGATCCTACAAGCGGGCGCGCTGTTCATGTGCGACACCCATATGAACCTGGAGCCGACGGCGGCGCAGGTGGCGGAGATGACCGGCCTGGCCGCCGACGCCGTGCGCTTCTTCGGCCTGGTTCCGAAGACGGCGCTGCTGTCGCATAGCAGCTTCGGCTCCAGCAACTCGGACAGCGCGCGGCGGATGCGCCACGCCTTGGCACTGGTCCGCGCGGCCCGGCCGGACCTGGAGGTGGACGGCGAGATGCACCCGGACGCCGCGCTGATCCAGGCCCTGCGCGACCGCGCAGTGCCGGACAGCCGGCTGAGCGGCACTGCGAACCTGCTGGTGATGCCGGGGCTGGATGCGGCGAACATCGCATTCAACCTGCTGAAGGCTGGCGCGGACGGCCTGCCTGTGGGGCCGCTGCTGCTGGGCATGAGCAAGCCGATCCACGTCCTGGTGCCCACCGTGACGGCACGGGGCATCGTGAACGTCAGCGCCATCGCAGCGATGGAGGCGTCGCGCGGGGTGGACGCGGGCAAGGCGCTCGAGGCCGCAGGCGCGGCGGCATGACCCCCGTAGCTTCATGACTTCCGTAGCTTCATGATCCCTGTAGCACTGGGCCTGGTCGCGCTGGCGGTGCTGCTCTGGGCGGCGCGTGGCTTTGCCCGCGCACAGGTGGCCAACGTGAAGGCGCTGCTGGGCTGGGTGGCGGCGCTGGCCGGGCTGACGGTTGCGACGGGACTGCTGCTGACCGGGCGCGGGGCAGGCGCGATCGGCATGCTGATCGTGTTCGGGCCGCTGGCTTGGAGCTGGTGGCAGGAATCGAAGCTGACCCGCAAGCCCGGCACAGGGCCTGGGCGGACGCCGCCGGGACGCGCGGGCCGGATGCCGCGGGCCGAGGCGCTGGACGTCCTGGGCCTGCACGACCCTGTCACGGAGGCCGACGTGCGCGCCGCCTACCTGCGGTTGATCCGTGTCGCGCACCCTGATAGCGGCGGGTCCGACTGGCTCGCGGCACGGGTGAACCAGGCACGGGACACCTTACTTAACCTAGCCTAACTTGCCGGTGCGGACCCGGCGTGGCACGTTTCGGCCACAACACCGCGGCATAAGCCGCCGCCAGCCACAACGGAAGCCGCACACGTGATCAAGAAACTGCGAAAGGCGGTCCTCCCGGTGGCCGGCCTGGGCACCCGATTCCTGCCCGCGACCAAGGCGATGGCCAAGGAGATGCTGCCTGTCGTGGACAAGCCGCTGATCCAGTATGCCGTCGAGGAGGCGCGGGAGGCAGGGATCGAGCAGTTCTGCCTGGTGACCGGCCGCGGCAAAACTGCGCTGATCGACCACTTCGATGTCGCCTACGAGCTGGAGGCGACGCTGCGCGAGCGCAACAAGACCGACTTGATCGTCATGCTGGACACCATGAAGGTGCTGCCCGGCTCGATCACCACCGTGCGCCAGCAGGTGCCGCATGGGCTGGGCCATGCCATCTGGTGCGCCCGCGCCTTCATCGGCGAGGACCCCTTCGCCATCCTGCTGCCGGATGACCTGGTGCTGAGTGATGTGTCGTGCCTGAAGCAGCTCGCCGATGCCTATGCCGAGACTGGCGGCAACGTGGTGGCCGTGGCGGAGGTGCCGCACGACCAGACCAACAAGTACGGCATCGTGCGGGTTGGCCACGACGACGGCCGCATGGTCGAGGTGCTGGGCCTGGTCGAGAAGCCGCGGCCCGAGGATGCGCCCAGCAACCTGTCGGTGATCGGCCGCTACATCCTGCTGCCGGAGGTGCTTGAACACCTGTCCCGCATGGAGCGCGGCAGTGGCGGCGAGGTGCAGCTCACCGACGCCATGGCCAAGATGATCGGCCATACCCCGTTCCACGGCCTGCGCTACGAGGGCCGGCGGTTCGACTGCGGCGACAAGATCGGCTTCCTGGAGGCGCAGATCGCCTTCGCGTTGAAGCGGCCGGACCTGGCGCCCGCTGTCCGGGAGTTCCTGCGGCACTACACGGATGCGAACGCATGAGCCTGATGCAAGCTTTCCGTCACGACTTCGACCCGACCAGCCTGCGCGAGTACGACATCCGCGGCGTGGTCGGCCGCACGCTGCACCCGGCGGACGCCTTCGCCATCGGGCGCACCTTCGGCACCGTGGTGGCCCGGGCTGGGGTGACACGGGCCGGCGGGCGCCGGGTCGCGGTGGGGTATGACGGGCGGCTGTCCTCCCCCGAGCTGGCTGGGGCGCTGACGGAGGGGTTGAAGGCCAGCGGGATGGAGGTGCTGCGGGTGGGCCGCGGGCCGACGCCGCTGCTGTACTTCGCGGCAACCACCCTGGAGACGGACGGCGCGGTGATGGTCACCGGCAGCCACAATCCGCCGGACTACAACGGCTTCAAGATGATGCTCGGGCGCAAGGCGTTCTTCGGACCCGACATCCAGTTGCTGGGCCGGCTGGCGGCGGCGGGCGACGTGGTGGCGGAGGCCGAGGGCAGCGACGGTCCGGTCGATGTCGTGGACGCCTACGTGGCCCGGCTGATGCAGGACTGGGACGGCGGCGACCGCAAGCTGCGTGTCGTGTGGGACAACGCCAACGGCGCGGCGGGCGAGGTGCTGGAGCGGCTGCTGCGGGTGCTGCCGGGCCATCACACCGTGCTGAACCCCGCCATTGACGGGCGCTTTCCCGCGCACCACCCGGACCCGACCATCGCCAAGAACCAGGAGCAGCTCATCGCTGCCGTGCGGGAGCAAGGTGCGGACCTGGGCATCGGCTTCGATGGCGATGCGGATCGGGTGGGCGTGGTGGACGATGGCGGTGCGATGCTGGCCGGGGACCAACTGATGGTGGTGCTGGCGCGTGACGTGCTGCGGACCCACCCGGGCGCGACCATCATCGCCGACGTGAAGGCCAGCCAGGTCCTGTATGACGAGATTGCCCATGCCGGCGGCAAGCCGATGATGTTCAAGACCGGGCACAGCCTGATCAAGGCGAAGATGGCCGAGATCGGCTCGCCGTTCGCCGGGGAGATGTCGGGGCATATCTTCTACGCCGACCGCTGGTACGGCTTCGACGATGCATTGTATGTCGCGGTCCGCCTGCTGGGCACCGTGGCCCGGATGGATGGGCCGCTGTCGGCCGTGCGCCTGGCGTTGCCGCAGGTGGTGAACACGCCGGAGCTGCGGTTCGACTGCGGCGACACCCGCAAGTTCCAGGTGGTGCAGGAGGTCGCAGCCCGGCTGCGCGCTGCTCGGGCCGACGTGAACGACATCGACGGCGTCCGGGTGCTGACGCCGGACGGCTGGTGGCTGCTGCGGGCGTCCAACACCCAGGCGGTGCTGGTGGCGCGGGCGGAGGCGCGGGACGAGGCCGGGCTGGACCGCTTGAAGGCGGCGCTGAGCGAGCAATTGATGGCGTCCGGCCTGACGGCGCCGGACTTCTCCGGGGAGAACGCCGGGCACTGAGCCCGGACAGCGCCGGCCTACTGCCTCCGGGCTTGAACCGCAGCGCGGACCAAGGCCGAGTGAGGAAAACCGTAAGGGGCTGACCTGGCCGTGAAGGGGGCGATTTTGGGCCTGGGCCTTACCGTCCTGGGCGGCACGCTCCGGTTGCGCCGCCGGACATGATTTGACAAACCGGGCGTCGTTTCCAGCCTACGCCCAGTGGTCAGGCAGGATATAAGCCCAGCTATGTCCGTTGCGCTCCAACAGCACTTGACCACCCTTGCCGTGGACGTGTTTCGTCTTTGCGTCTGGCTCGTGCTGCTCACTGCCGTGTTCGTCACCTTGGAGCGGCTGTTCGCCCTGCGGCGGGAGCGGCTGTTCCGTTTTGGGTTCGCCACGGACATCATCTATTACTTTCTGACCAGCCTGCTGCCGGGCGTGCTGCTGGGTGCGCCGCTGGCCCTGGTCGCTTGGGCTGCTCACCATGTGGTGCCTGGGGCGTAGTATGCCGCCATCGCCGGCTGGCCGCTGGCGCTGCGCATCGCGGCAACGTTCATGGTCGGGGAGGTCGGCTTCTATTGGGGCCACCGGTGGAGCCATGAGTTGCCGCTGCTGTGGCGCTTCCACGCGATCCATCACAGCGCCGAGCATATCGACTGGCTGGTCAACACTCGCGCCCATCCGGTGGATCTGGTGTTCGGCCGGCTTTGCGGTCTGGTACCAATCTACTTGGTGGGCCTGGGCGGCCCTGCTGGGTCCGGGGGCAGCATGGCGCCGGTCATCTTGATCCTGACTGGCACGGTGTGGGGCTTCTTCATTCATGCCAACGTGCGCTGGCGCTTCGGCTGGCTGGAGTGGGTTGTCGCCACGCCCGCGTTCCACCACTGGCACCACACCAACGACACCGAGAACCGCGACCGCAACTACGCCTCCATGCTGCCGGTGCTGGACCGGGTGTTTGGCACCCTGCACCTGCCGCGCCGGCTGTGGCCAGCCGAGTATGGCGTGGACCGGCCGGTCGGCGACACCTTGGCCCGGCAGTTGATCGATCCGCTGATCCAGCGCAGGTAAGGGCTTTCCGCGGAGCTCCCATGCTGCAGCCACCCCCCGCCCAGCCCGGCATGCGCGAGGACGAGGTCGATACCCCCGCCCTGCTGATCGACCTGGACGCCTTCGAGCACAACCTGGACCGCATGGCCGCCCTGCTGCGCCCGACCGGCGCCCGGCTGCGCGCCCACGCCAAGACGCACAAGTCGCCCGTGATCGCCCACCTGCAGATGGCCCGCGGCGCGGTGGGCCAGTGCGTGCAGAAGGTCGGAGAGGCGGAGGTGCTGGCCTGGGGCGGCGTGCCTGACATCCTGGTGAGCAACCAAGTGGTGGGCGATGCCAAGCTGGCCCGGCTGGCCGCCCTATCCCGCATCGCCCAGGTTTCCATCTGTGCCGACAACCCTGCGAATGTCGCCCGTCTCGCCGCGGTGGCCGAGGCCGCTGGGGTTCGGCTGACCGTGCTGGTGGAGATCGACGTCGGCATGTCGCGCTGCGGCGTGCCGCCTGGGCCGGAGGCGGTGGCGCTGGCCGGGCAGGTGGCGGCATCCCCCCACCTGCGCTTCGGCGGCATCCAGGCCTACCACGGTAGCGCCCAGCATGTCCGCGACCCCGGCGAGCGCGCCGCGGTGATCGCCGGGGCAGTGGACGACGCGCGCCGCACGGTGGAGCAATTGCGCCAGCGCGGCCTGGACTGCCCGGTGGTGGGCGGCGCGGGCACCGGCAGCTTCGAGCATGAGGCGGCGAGCGGGATCTACACCGAGATCCAGGCGGGCAGCTACGCGTTCATGGATGCCGATTATGCCCGCAACGGCGGCGGCGTCTCGGCCGGGTTCCGCCATGCGCTGTTCGTGCTGGCGACGGTGATGTCGGCGGCACGGCCGGGGTTGGCGGTGCTGGACGCCGGGCACAAGGCGGTGGCGGTCGATAGCGGGATGCCCCTGGTGTGGGAACGGCCGGAGGTGCGCTACGCCGGAGCATCAGATGAGCATGGCAAGCTGGTGTGGAGTGCAGAGGCTGGCGGCCCCAAGCTGGGCGAGAAGCTCCGGCTGGTGCCGGGCCACTGCGATCCGACGGTGGACCGGTTCGACTGGTATGTGGGCGTGCGCGGCGGTCGGGTGGAGTGCCTGTGGCCAGTCGCGGCCCGGGGAGCGTTGATGTGACGGCGACTGCCCCCTGCTTCGACCCTCACGCCGCTGCATCCATTCAAGTGCCGTCATTGCGAGCTGCGCTTGCGGCATGGCAATTCACGGGGCGCCAGCACGGCCGGTCCGGTCTGGCCACTCCTGGATTGCTTCGCCAAGCGGCTTGCGATGACAACAGGTGCATCGGGCATGGCAGGAACATCAGGCAAACTGCTCACAATCTTGAGCATCGTCGGTGAGCGGCCGTGGGCTTACGTCCCTGATCGAGCCGGGGATGCGCGTCCAGCATCCCGGCCGGCCGGATTGGGGCGTGGGACAGGTGCAATCCGTGGTAGGCGACCGCGTGACGGTGAACTTCGAGCATGCGGGCAAGGTGCTGGTGAATGCCGGGGTTGTCGCGCTGACTATCCTCGATGAGGACGACCCGGGTTGAATGGGTGCGCCGCAAGGCCGACACTATGGGGATGATTGATCCTTTTGGCCGCGCGATCACCTACTTGCGCGTTTCCGTCACCGACCGCTGCGACCTGCGCTGCGTCTATTGCATGTCGGAGGACATGACCTTTCTGCCCAAGCAGGAGGTGCTGTCCCTGGAGGAGCTGGAGCGGCTGTGCGCCGCGTTCATCCGCCTGGGTACCACGAAGCTCCGCATCACCGGGGGCGAGCCGCTGGTGCGGCGTGAGGTGCTGACCCTGTTCCGCCGCTTGGGCGAGCGCCTGGGCGATGGGCTTGCCGAGCTGACCCTGACCACCAACGGCACCCAACTGGCCAAGCACGCCGAGGCGCTGTTCGCCGCCGGGGTCCGCCGGGTGAACGTCAGCCTGGACACGCTGGACCCGGCGCGGTTTGCCTCGATCACCCGTTGGGGCCGGATCGACAAGGTGATGGACGGCATTGCGGCGGCGCAGGCGGCTGGGCTGCATGTAAAGGTGAACGCCGTCGCGCTGAAGGGCGTGAATGAGGACGAGATCGGCGACATGCTGGCCTGGTGCGGTGCGCACGGCCACGACTTGTGCCTGATCGAGACAATGCCGATGGGCGACATCGGCGGTGACCGCACGGACCAGTACTTGCCGCTGTCCCTTGTGCGCGCCAGGCTGCGGCAACGGTGGACGCTGAACGAGACCAGCTATCAGACCGGCGGTCCCGCGCGTTACTTCAACGTGGCGGAGACCGGGACGCGGATCGGCTTCATCACGCCGATGACGCACAACTTCTGCGAGAGCTGCAACCGTGTCCGGCTGACGTGCACCGGGACGCTGTATATGTGCCTGGGCCAGGATGACGCGGCCGACCTGCGCCGGGTGCTGCGGGCGGGGGCGTCGGACGACGAGTTAGACGCAGCGATCCAGGATGCGATCACTCGCAAGCCGAAGGGGCACGACTTCATCATCGACCGCCGCAACCCAGCGCCGGCGGTGGCGCGGCATATGAGCCTGACAGGCGGCTGACGGGCTTGCCAGAATGGGAACGGCCCTGGTTGCGGTGGGTCCCTCCCATCGTCATCCCGCTGTGGGCCGTCCTGCCTGGTTTGGCTCATGGTGCCGTGGGTGTGGAGTGCCGGGGTGGCGACTTCACCGAGCAGGCAGGCTCGTATCGTCTGGCAAGCGTAGTCCATGCGCCACGCGCCTACTTACGCGAGGGTCCGTCCCTCTGCGATGTCAGCGGCCCAGTTTGCGGCGGGCCGCCTTACGTCGTCCCGGGCGACGTCGTCGTTACCGGCTTGATGGCCGGGCAGTATGTCTGCGCCCTCTTCCACAGCAAGACCACCGAGAGCGCCGGCTTCCTGCTGCGCAGCGAGTTATCCTTCAAGCCGGTAGTTGCAGCCATGCCGCACAGCGCGTGGATCGGGACGTGGCGGAACGGAGACGACGAGATCACCCTGCGGGCCGCCGGCGCCGCACTTGCGGTGACTGGCTACGCGTTCTGGCCGTCAGCCGCTCCATCCGAGTACCAACCATCGCCGCATGTTGGCGAGGTGTCAGGGACGGCGCGGCCAGTGTCCAACACCGTCATCTTTGCAGGAAAAAGCGTGGATGACTGCCGGGTGTCGTTGACCTTGCTGCCGCCATACCTGCTTGCGCGCGACAACCGGCAATGCGGTGGCATGAACGTCAGCTTTACCGGCGTTTACCGCAAGGGCTGAGGGTCGGTCAGTTTTTCAGCGCGTCGGACAGGCTGACCCGGCCGCTACCCGGCTTCAGGGCCTGCGGCTGCTGCGGCCCCGGCGCCCATCCCGTGACCGTTCCCATCCGCAGCGTCGCCGGCATCCGGCCTTCCTGATCCGGCAGGGCGGCGAGCGCTGTTGGGAATAGTGCTCCCGGCGGTGTTCGCCGGTCCCGCAATGCCACCGCGTTCGCCTCGCCAGCCGCGCGCAGGTCCCGCAACAGTGCAAACGGGTCAGCATAGGCTACGACGATGCTCTCCACATCAGCCACCGGCAGCGCATAGCCGGCACGCTGCATCAGCCCCGCCAGGTCGCGTAGATCCGGGAACGGCGACACCCGCGGCGACGCTCCCCCGGCCAGCTCCGCTTCTGCCGTCGTCAGCGCCGCCCGCAGTTCTCCTAGCGTCCCCAAGGCCGGGAAGCTGGCCAACAACAGCCCGTCCGGCTCCAGCGCCTGGCGCAACTGGATCAGCGCGCCGGGCAGGTCGTTGACCCAGTGCAGGGACAGGCTGGCCACCACAAGGTCGAAGCTGGCCGGGGCGAACGGCAGCCACTCCTCATCCGCCGCCACGACCGGACCGCCGTTGACCGCGGCCATGCGGGGGGACAGGTCGCAACTGACGACCTCGATCCCGCGGGCGCGCAGCAGCGGTGCCACCACGCCGCGCCCGCCCACGTCCAGCGCGCGGGTGAAGCGACGGGTGGTGTCGTCCAGCCGGTCCAGCAGGCGTTCGGCGGCGTCGCGCAGGATGTCGGCAACCGAGCCCACCGTGGCCGCGGCACGATCCCGGTGCAGGCGGACGGCGCGGCGGTCGAAGGGGGCAGGATCGGTCATGCCCCCCATGTGCGGCCGGACCCGCCCGCCGCCAAGTCTTTGACCGGCAGGCCCCCACCTCGCTATTCTCCGGCCCACTAACAGGGGACCCGCCATGAACGCATCCGCCGCCACGGCCGCGCGCACCGCCGCCGTCGCCGCCACCATGGACCGCATCCGCGCCATCGAGACCACGCAGGGCGTCACCCGCCCGGCGCTGGACGCCA